>Ga0157368_1000333_pt1 | contig 22552 bp, 24 predicted proteins | sample AttbisABBM3_FD_113146 | JGI IMG/M metagenome (GOLD analysis project Ga0157368, IMG submission 113146) | Fungus gardens microbial communities from leaf cutter ant in Botucatu, State of São Paulo, Brazil - Atta bisphaerica ABBM3 | ecosystem: Host-associated > Fungi > Mycelium > Unclassified ...
AAGACCAACATGTTGTTACCATGCTATATGACATTATTTGTTCTAGAACCTTCTATGACCTTCTCTGTGTCTTGTGATTGTGTGACAGTTGTGACAGTGACATCATGTTCAAATCCTAACCCTAGGTCAAAAATAAAATAAAATGAAAAGGAAATTAAAAAGAGAAAGAAAAAGAGAAAATAAAATAGTGTCTACTGTTTGCAACTCTGATATTTCCAGTGCAACTTAGTTTGTGAAAATTGGTCCACTGGTTGTGGAGATACAAGCTAAATGAAGTTTGTGACACAACTATATCTACATAAAGTCCAGGAATAAGTGGAAGACTATCTTCAATACTAACTGTAGACTTTTTGAACCTCTGATAATGTTTTTTGGCATGACAAATAGTCTTGTTACATTTTAGACTATGATGAATAACATCTTTCAGGACCTCATAGCAAAAGAGATTATGACAGTCCACCTGAACAACATCCTCATCTTCACTCAGATCTTGGAAGACCACTGTAAAGTGCTGGAAGTTTTGGCCAAGTACAAGCTATTCCTATGTCCTGAAAAGTGTGAATTCAACAAGTGGTAGATTGAGTATCTGGGGCTGGTAATTTCTCAGGACCAGGTTGTAATGGACCCAGTAAAAATAGCCAGGGTTTACAATTAGCCTACCTTATGAAACTATACTGACATGCAAGCATTTCTGGAATTCACTAACTTTTATCATAGGTTTATCTATGGCTTTTCAGATATAGCTTGCTCTTTCTTTGATGTCACCAGTAGTATTGGATTTGAGGTTCAGACCAGCAGCATGCCTTCACTACATTGAAGGCAGCTATCACTGCAGCCCTGGTCTTAGCCTTGCTAGATACTTCTGTTCCCTTCTGGGTAAAAGGAGATAGTTCAGACTTCGTGATACACAACCGCCGGAGCATCTCCATTGAAGATGATACTTGTCCCAAGGGCTTTATAATTCTACGTTGTCTGTTATAAGCCATGGCAAGTCAAGTGGCCACCTGGTCCATGAACTCCCGAAGTCAGGAAAGAGAAACTTGTACTCCATAAGGCCTATAGTTGTCGCCAAACTGAGTCTGATACATTGTAATCGACTGGGACAATAAGTGACTTGCAACAACATTCAAGAAACTGATTGGGTGCTTATAACGCAAGACCGAGAAGCCAAAGTAGTCTGTCCTCAAAAATCGGAAACTCGTCCTTTGAAACTCCAGTCACCGCCGTTATCCCCCCACTTCCCTACAGGTTCGCATTTAGGTCCACCACGTTCTCCAGTTCTGGGATCAGTATCACCCTCGAACTCTGGTTTGATGGGCTCGCGAGCATCAGGATGTAGTTCAACTGGGCCAGAAGGCTGGGTAAGGGGAGTTTGTGCTTTGCGAAGTAGCTGCTCAAATTCATGCTGTTGTGCTCGGGGAAGCGGGGGGGGAGCAGGTCTGTTCAGACTGGTAATGCTGCGGCAGTGAAGAGCTAAAAGACGACGAGCAAAGGACATGGCAGGAGGAAAGCCGTGGCACGTGTCGTGTCATTGCGTAATGTATAGCTCAAGTCGCTTTTCCCTCAGACAATCACCACAGTATACGTATGGTGCATCCATGCAGCTTGCTTCTCATTCCCCCAGCTCGATTCCAGCTCCTATCCATATTCCTTCAGTCCCCGTTCTATCTGAATACCGGCTAGCTCTCGACGCCAACACCAGCGCGCGCACTCTCGAGGAACCTCCAAACAAGAAACGCAAGAAGGATCGGGCTTGTGACTATTGCCGGCGTCGTAAAATAAGATGCGACGGTCCATGCAAACAAAGTCAAATTTGCACCAATTGTACCCAGGGCTATCGGAAATGTACATACCTGTGGGTCCATGTTTCCTCCTCAATCGTGAAACCTGTTACAGAGTTTGCTTTCCAGTGAGTCCTCTAGACCTCGCTGCCCGCCAAAGGCGTAAGAAACCTGCATTTGCCTACATGCCCGGGATTTTGACTGTTTCCACAGTTATGTTACGTCTCTCGAAGACAAGGTCGAACGATTGGAAAAGGCTCTTGATAAGGTGCGTTCTCAAACCTATGAATGGTTCTTTCAGCTTCCTTCCGTTCTCTTTCATCTTGCTTTTTTTGAGTCTGACGCCCTTCTTAGCTCTTTCCAAATTCCGACTTCTCCGAAGAACTTGGACCGCCGATTGTACGAGGCTCTTGGAAAGATGGTCCTAATAAACAACCCTACCGTCTATCAATGATCTCGTTCCCACATATAACGAGACAGTCCTCATCCTCATCCTTCGCAAATCTAAACAAACCTAAGGTGATCGCAGAAGGCCCTGATTTACCGCCAGTCTATCGCACGACACACCTCTTTTTCGGACCTCCACAATCTTCGAAACTCTCTTTCAGAAGAGCGCTCACGCCGAGACCATTCTCCATGGAGATTACTGAGGATACAGAAAATGACTCGGCAGAAGAGGCGATTGAGACAGGACTGGGTGGTCGTCATAGATATGGCCTGAGTGCAATTGAAGGCAACCAGACGATAGATAGTCGCATTCGATTTCACGGGAGGAGCTCCACTGCTAGTTTAGTAGAGGTGACGCGAACGTTTAAACAAATGTATATACAGGAGGGGGTTATGCAAAACTCCCTGGGAGACCAGGGTAAAGATACTTTCAAGGAGAGCGCAAGGCACAAGGTTACCCTGGAGAAACCGGACAACGCTGAATTACGGGTGTTTCGTCGTCCCGAATTCTGGAGCATAGCTAAAGTTCGTACGGACCTTTTCAATTGTCATCTTATCTGACTGACAGTGATCTAGTGGGAATCGGACTGGAACAATCACAATCCTCATGTGAACTTGGTTAACGAGCTGCTCAAGTACTTTCCTCCCGAGCCTGTCGCTCGTGAATTGGTGGAGTTGTTTTTTATTCAGTCGAATCTTTACCTTCCACTTCTCCATCGGCCAACATTTGAACATTACTGGTGTGAATACTTACACCATAAGAATGTTTGGTTCGCGACTTTGTGCATTTTGATGTTTGCTGTGGCCAGTCGGTGGTACGAAGTCGGTAGAAAGGAGCTTCATGATTGGCTCCGAGGTGACGATGAGTGGAAGGCGGCTGGGTGGAGGTGGTTCTTCATTGGTCTAGATGTTCATTGTGTCCGGCGCAGTTTTTCTTGTCCCGCAAGTTTGTTCGAAATCCAAACGCTTGCTGTACGTCTCCATTTCATTCGGTCACGAGGCCTGTCTAACAGCCACTATAGCTCATGGTTCAGTTCCTGCGCGGAACAACATGTGTCGCCGTTGGTTGGCTCTTTGTTTCAGTTGGACTGCGGAAAGCACAGGATAGAGGTGCCCACCGTCTGAAGGTCTATAGGAATCACCCAAATGCTGATGACGAGTTATGGAAACGTGCGTTTTGGTTTCTATTGGCATTTGATCACATCCTCGGTGTCAGTTTGGGCCGTGGTATAGCGACTAGTCAGGAAGAGTGCGCGGCTATCTTTAACCCATTTAAGTATCTTGACTCAACTTTTCAGCTATGACCTTGATTTTCCCCTTGAAGTCGACGATGAGTATTGGGATACTGGAAATGCCGGCACCAGTTTCAAGCAGCCGAGTCACCTCCCCTCAAAAATTGTTGCCTTTAACCAATTTATCAAGCTCACTGAGATCATTGCCTTTACCGCTAAAACTTTGGTGAGTGAAGCTCCTTTAGTTCGAGGAGTGGCATTGAATTCAATCTCCCACGCTGCAGTATCCTGTGGACAAGAGAAAGGTTTTTTTTGGTTTCATCAAAGGTGATTGGACAGGAGAAGTTGTCCGACAGCTGAAGATGGCCTTGGAAGAATGGTATCAGAAGATCCCATCACATCGTGCGTTAGTTGTGTTGATCAATCTTCTATATATTCATGAAATATACTCAGTTCGATGGGACAAAGAGAATCATCATTCTGATTTCTCGCGACAAGCGGCATTAATTCACTCATTGTATCACTGTGTTGTGATGTTGGTGTCCAGGCCATTTTGTTACTACAGCCCAATCGGAAACCTCCGACCAGAACAAGAAGAAAGGCATTCTACTGCTCTGAGTCAATGCGCGAGATCGATAAAAGCTTGTGCAGAAATCTTGAAGGTCGAGTTGCAGAGAGGTTTGTCAAACCACTCTAACATGATCAACGTCTCGCTAGTCTGTGGTGGCACTCTCGCAATCCTATTATACGTTTTGCAACGAAGAATGATTGACAGTGGCCGAGGCAAGACTTTGATAAGGGATTATGAGATTGAGAAAACAGGGATATTCATCTCTGACCTTTCGGATGCCGTGGAGGTTTGCATGGAAGTCCTCACACAGACAAAATCGGTTTGGGAATATGCGGAGGAGGTGATGTGAGTGCTTCTGCTGTCGTTAATGGACATTACACTCTCTGAGTACTAGGACGATATAGGGAACAGCTAAAGGCAGTGCTTCCTTCAGACAAAGACAAGAGCTTCGAAAGCCTGGACATACCTATGCCCAAAGTGCAAGGGATAGTCGATGTCATGCGTGTCCCTGGCCATCTAAGTCACAACTTCCCCGGGTTTCAAATACCCTCCGAGGCGATGTTTTCATTCATGGATCCCACTTTCTACCCAATAGGTTCTTTTCAGGCTGATTACACCCATTCACCATCATCAATTGGCCGAACTGTTGACTCACTACTAACAAATCCCTGTCCCAATTCAGCTCCGCCGCCTTATTATCTTCGTAAAGTTACCGCAAATCTACCCCCTCCATTGTTTCCGGTTGCATCTCGCACCGAATCCACCATCCCATCTAGCAGCTCACGACCAACCATCAGCCGAGTTGACCAATTGTTGCCTAATCAACGCACTGTCTATCCCGTTCCGGAAATGACTCAAAATTTGCAGCTACCGAAATGTCAGTTCGATATTCCTGACACTGGATTCTCCATAGCATCAAGTAGAGTGTCTATGAGGGAAGAGATTGCACCTCGTATGCCCAGGGCGCTCAGCCATGCTGATTCTGGAGACAGGATGCATGCTGCCTTTGACAATACAGTTGAAGTCAAGGATGTCCCTTGTTCAAGGGTACGCACATTTTCCCTCACCAATGAACCTGCATTGGTCACGACAGCAAGAAAGGAGCTTGAATCCACCAGCAGCTTCGTGCGTGGAACTTCTTTCTACTGCAGTGAAGAATGACAGTAGTATGGCATACTGCTCCACCAGAGTGACGCTCATCGGATTCTGTGGGCAATCATTGCTTATTACCCTTGATATCCGAATTCGATCGATCTTCTTTCATGTTCCCAGATTCCTCTCAGACACACTTGCTGGATCGATCCAATAGAACCTAGTCAAAGTGCGACTTTTTCTCCTAAAATGACATCACTATCGAAGCTGCTCGGGTTACGGGTGAGTGAATCGATTCATCCGACGATGAATCGACGGAATTTAGCTTTAGGGCTAGATGCCTCCGACGAGAAAACAAAAAATACGTTTGCGCATGGAACCTCATTTGTCGTCGATTCGTCGTCGATTCTTGCTGTCTTGCACTCCTAAATGCTCGTCTTGCCTTCATATATGTTTGCGTCTTATTTAATCCGTTCGTGATAATTATATCATACTGGGTCACTGGTTGGTATTTCGGCATTTATTGAGATCACACGGACTGAGAGATTCTTGTCATGCAATAATGGTGTCGAACTTTGGTGTACTTTTGGGGATAGCGCAGTGATTTTATGAGGTAGTAAAGCAAATTATTATACAACTGTTATCGAATATCAGTGGAGGTGGCCTGACACCAGAGGGAGTGGACAGCTCACGTAGCACAGCATTAATGCAACCGTCATTCTCAGGATTGTTCGTAACCTGTGCATATTTTCCGAAGATGACCTTACCCCCGGCAGTGACCATACCTAGTTCGGACACATTGACCTCAATAACCGTCCCTTTTGTGAGGACACCAAGTTGAGTGTACATCGGTGACTGAGGGTTTTTTTTAACGCCAAGTATCTGGAGTTGGAAAGTTGCTTTGAGATCAGCTGAAGTGCTGTTAGGAAGCTTGAACAAATTATAGTCGGCGGCACGTACGATGAGTGACGTTGGCTTTCTTGTAGCGTAAGGCCATCGGCCGGATAAAACGCTCCATCTTAACAGGTTTGCGAGTGAAGCCTTCACCAACAAAAGTTGCCTTGGTCACCATGCGTTTCCATGACTTGCTTTTGCTTTTTCCGGTTTTCACCACTTTGAACATTTCATCTTCTGCTATCCCACGGACTTTTGGAAGAGGAACAGCATATTTCGCGGCCTTATCCTTCCGTTTTTGTTTGATCGCCGTCGACAAAGCCTTTGCATCTTTTTGGCCTTCACGATCGAGGAGATATGTGGGTAGCGCCCCATCAGGAACAGTCCCCGAGTCAGCTTGCTTGATGTTGCGCTCATCGTGAGCCTTCAATGTCTTCTTCATCTGAACCTTTTCTCTGTGCCGTTTAGCATGAAGGAGTTTGGCCTTTAGTCCAAACGTTTTCTGAGCGACAGAAGAAAATTTGTGAGCCGCACGAGCTTCTCGCTTTCGTCTTTGAAAAGTATCCTCATTTCAGAAACATAAAAATATTTTTTTTGTAAAGATGCATACTTGCGCTCATAATAATCTAGTGGGCGTCCATGTCGCTTGATGTGCTCCTCAATATACTCATTCTGATGCTACGATAAGCCACTAGAAGATATGCAAGTGCATAGATCATACCTGAGGCTATTGAATTTTATCAACACTGGATTGTCATGAAAATTTGAAAGAAACATAAAACATACCATAGCTGCTGAATGAACGAGTGGCTAAACCCCGGCGGCAAAGAAATGGATTTCTAAATCACGTGGGTAATAAATTCTGAGTTTGTTAGTATTATTGGCTAGCTCAAGTCAAGACATGTGGCAAGACAATGTAAATCCCTACGGTGCACCGTCCTCGTATTATGAAGTACCTGTCCAAGAGCCGCTCCAATTCTATGCCCAAAATACGAGTGTCCAAGGCTCCACAGGTTTTTACTCAGGCTCTCGACCAAGCTTAGAGGGGCAGGGGATGGCCCAAGGAAATATTGTTCAAGGAGACGGATACGGTGGTCCCATACAAACTCAGGGCGCTTGGTGGACCGCCTTCGGTACAGGTGGCTTTGAGGGCGAACCTCCCTTATTGGAAGGTAAGTTATCGTGAGCGATGGCACACCTTCTGCCGTTCGCGGACTGGGCTCATGAATATTCAAGAACTCGGAATCAACTTTTCCCACATACGTGCAAAATCTATGACTGTTCTTAACCCACTTCAGCGAATCGATGAACACATAATGGATGATGCAGACCTTGCTGGTCCAATTATCTTCTTTTTTTGCTTTGGTTTATTCCTTTTATTCGTCAGTCACAATCTACATTTTTGCTTTAAGCGTGTCGAGCTCACTATTCTACAGTCTGGAAAGCCTAACTTTGGATACATTTACGGAGTCGGTCTCTTTGGAGCAGCTTCTATGTATACGCTCTTGAATCTGATGTCCGACCATGGAATTGACGCATATCGTGTGGCTTCCGTGCTTGGATACTGTTTACTTCCAATGGTAGGAATCAGTGCTATCAGTGTTGCGACTCACCTAGAGTATGTTCATATTTCGATTCTCCCTCTTGGTTGGCTCATCTTGTTAATGAAAGGCGCACTTTTGGATACCTTTTATCACTGTTATCTATCTTTTGGTGTACATATTCCGCCTCGGGTATATTTGTAGCAGTCCTCAGGATGTCAGATCAACGGCTACTAGTTGCGTACCCCTGTAGTTTGCTTTATGGCTGTTTTGCTCTTCTTAGTATCTTCAAAGGAACTAAGTAGCGATACGCTATCCATTCTAATTTACTATAACATCGTGAATTTGTGATAATATGAATTGCACTAGAAGAATATGGTGGTGTTACAAATAAATAATGTGGAAGATTTCCGCAAGTCAGGCAGCCCCATGCCTGCTTTCCGGGCTCAGCTGTCTACTGTAGATTTTAAGTAGAATCTCCATGATCTCTTCGAGGGGTGTAGTCGCATATTCATTGATGTATTGGGGGAGTGAGTCTTCTAGGTTGAAACCCGCTTTCTTCATGAAGAAGGGATGCATTACGTCCGGAGTTGCTTCGCCAAGTTGTCGCATAGTCAAACGTTCAATTGACCTTTCGCGTGGCAGGTACTTGACGGTCTTGTGTTTAGTCACTTTGTAGGTGCCAGAGGGAGGGGTACCAGAGGGAGGGGTACCAGAGGGAGGGGTGTCAGTAGGTGCCAGGGTCATTCGCTGCAGAACCGCGAGTGACCGCTCATTTAACCCTTGCGAAGACACAGGAACAACAGCTGTCGCCGAACGGAGCTGCGAGGAGGAGAGGAGAGGAGCAACCATGTTTGTGGTAGGAAGGCTTGCTGACCTCGGTGACGACTCTACAGGCATAGAGTCATCAGAAGTTTGTTTTTGTTTCTCAGCGATTGCTGGCGAGCCGACTCCAGGAATCAAAGACGTGCGCCACTCCGCAGTAGCCCGAACTTGATCCATTTCCCTAGTCATGTTCTTCCTGAGCAACGTGAGCCAAGAGTACAAAGCAACATTGAGAGTTATGAAGATGTCGTCAACGTCCTTTGAGCCTTGTCTGACGAATGTACTGTGGAAGTCGTAGAGTAAATTCCTAGTGGCATCATCGTTGCTCTCCTCGCTGTACATGTGCATCTTCATAGAAGGAAGACCCACGATGGTGGCCTCTGAAGCGCCCCTGACAAAGTCTTCAAGCCAGATACGACATTGGTCTTCATCTGGCAACGGCACGTTCAAAGCCTGGTGGTACGTAAACTTCGAAATATTCATTGAGGCAAATGATAAATGGAGGTCTCGCTGTCCAGGACACGAGTCTGTCGCAGCAAGCCTAGCAAGATGTGCTCGAATATCTTGGGCTACAAATTGTGCCATCTCCAAATCTTCCATGCTACGAGGAAAAACAACCAGCTGTAAATGACCCAATTTCAGACTGATGAATTGACGAATGATGAAGGTTAATCGGCTATCGGCCTCCTTGAACTTGGCTTTAGCAGTTTGAAGCATGGCCTCAGCAACAGCCGATAGTGGATTGTCTGGCTTTAAGGATCGACTACTCCGAAAGGCTGCTGATTCTCGACTGGCTCCTTCTCGTTGGGCCTCGAGATTGACTTTAAACTTGTTCGTGTATGACATCAATTTGGGTATGGTTCCTATTGTAACAGCTGCAGCTATCTCAGGGCTTGTTACTATGAAGGAAAGTTGTAGTGGATTCTTTTGATTTGCTTCCGATGATATGGCCTTCCAGTCATCGTAAACTTCGACCTCAATGGGATCGGCACTGAATATAATCAATTTTACGCCTCGACTAGGATTAGAAGTAGGGAACTCACTGATAGTGCAGCAAACGTTGTCGGTCAGATTCCAGGGTGATAATCACAGGCCCACTGGTTAATCTGAGCTCCAACATTCGGCCGTCCACTTCCTCGAGGGATCGGTCATATGCTCGTTTAGTGGTTCGGAAGAGACAATCACCAACCCGAGCCTGACCTGACAGGTTCCCATCAGCAATGATTAGAAGCTCTTCCACGTGAATCGCCACATCATTTGACCTCTCCATGAGGTTAGTCCTCAAAACTGCTTGGTTGAGTTGTAGAGTAGTCCTTGATATCGATGAGCCGAGATCAACCTCAAAGTTGATTTCGCGGACACGAAGTAGTAGTACTGTGCTGAGAGAATGTTTGGTAGGCAATGTCGAAAATGAGGAATTAGGAGTGGGCTTCGACGGGGCCTTGGGATCTAGTGGTGATTGACTATGAAACAAAGGAAAGAGGTCGAGCCAAACGGCTTTGAAACATAAGATATCCTGAAGTCTCGAGAACTTCACTCTCCCATGAAACTCCGTGTCCAGAATGACAGAGATGAAGTTCATTATTTGCCGCGGGACCGACTCGACTCTGGAGAAGCAAACAGAGAATGTTAAATTCCGTGCATCGAGCCGAAGGCAATCTTCGCTAAGAAAGCCATGTTTCAATCCGATGGACAAACCCCCAACTGTTCCCGAAAATGACACCTGACGGGCACCTGGTGAAGCGTTAATGATAAAGCCACCGCTCTCCCAGCGTAGTGCAGTGACGACATTGACATCAGGCTGACAGGTGAATTCTAGCTTAGAGCGATCTATACGCAGGCTGAAGCTGATGCGCATACTAGAGACGACATTGAGGGTAGTTTCTTCTTTGTCAATGGACACAAAACTGTTGGATTGTGCCATAATCGGGGATTGCATCACTTTGGCACCATTGTTCTTGTGTATGCGACCCTCGATATGGTTGACCAGCTCCGTCAAAAATGGTAAGAGAGTAGGTCGAAGAACGTTACGACTGGAGTGGACGGTACTTTTGAACATAAGTGTTGAAGATTCTTCATCGTGGCTTCTGCCACACTTCTGCACCGCGGGCGTCGCACGATATTCTCCCCAGAGAGAAACAACGGGAAGATTGAAGACTTCGGCCCCGAGCTCTAGTATTTGTTCATCCGATAGTTCAATAGCATGACCAGATGGCGTCATTTCGAGGTACATTTTGGTGGCTGCGCTGCTATACATGTGCACTTTACCGCTCAAAAATGTCAGGGTAGTGAACACACTTGACGTAGGAATAGCTTGGTAGTGTCTCTTCAGAGTAGATATTTCAGTTTCCTCTGGTTCAAGGGGAGGAGTGCGAGCAATGCTGTTGGAAAGTTGATCAAGACGCTCCTTCCCCTGTCGGTACACGTCGACCAAGGAGAAAGTGTAACCCGCAATGGTAGAATCCAAATCTAGAATGAAGCCGCTAACGCTGGCATTGATCCATAGCTGGCGTGAGTCTGCTCGAAGTACTGATCGGACCTGTGCCATCATTTCAGGGTATAGGAGCCGATTTCTGGTTCTGTGATTTTCACCGTTGTAATGACTCGGTTCGGATTGTCGAAAACTGAGGAAGATCACAATCTATGGATGTTCAATGGAAACGGTACTGATGAACTTACAAGGAGATAAATTGGAATGACAGGTTCTTGACGGTGGCCTCCCCTGTCTCGCCTTGATTGACACCGAATATAATGGATGTGATTGAAAATAAAAATGCGCTGATGGTTGCGTCCTTGGCACGGTAGCGTGGCAGTTGAATATCTTGCTCCAGAGTTATGGGGAATGCAATCCCTAGGTCTCGGACTGTGATGTTGATTATGTATTTGGACAACCAGGAGGTATCCTCAATTTGGTAGTTGCGAGCTTTGACCTCAAATGTTCTCATGATACTTTGGGTCTTCTGTTTGAATGCTGCCAAATCCTGAGCCCGCTGTTCCTTGCGCTCAAGGATATCGACCTGCGAGTATTGTCAGAAGTGGTGATCTTTGAGTTGTAACTGCATGTACCTGTATTTGATCAATAAAATCGCCGATCTCCCCTATTGAACTTGGATGCATCACAGCATGGGCTTTAATGATAACTAATTCAAGTGTTCGTGCATAAGGATACCTCTTCTGCTTTCCCGAAAACACTTTGACGTCAATTATGACAAAGAACGAACGATGTCCGCGGCTGAAAGACTCTTGCATGGATCCTACTTTGCGCGGGGCCAGCGAAAGCGCAAGATCTGTCAATCCAATGTCCCACTCGAAGCTGCTGTCGCCTTGGAGGCCACCGCCAATATCTTGGCATTCCAAAAACATTGTGGAAGAAAAGCCCTCCAATCCAATCCGAAAACCATGCATCTTGAGGTAGCCGCCAAACTTGGGTCTTGAGCTTGGCTGAGGTTTCCGCAACTTCGATGTTTTCAAGCGGGTTTCCTCCATCAATGTAACAAAGTCATTGAAGTCCTGACCAAACTTCTGCTGAACAGCCAACAGGGTGTCCCAATGAGATGGCTTGACTTTGAGATCCAAAAAGTCAATGATGATAAGCGCTTGGATCGATCCTCCATCATGACTACCACCAAGAGACAGGGCAGGAAAGGCAAGCTTGACACGACTGTCTGAGACGGCGTCTTCATTGTCTTTCGAAGAAATCTCTAGGGCACTGGAAGCGATTTGCAGGCCAAATACGGTGTTTGAAGGATTGAAAGTATCAGGGCTTGATTGGGCGTAAGTAACCACGTGATTCGCTCGCCAGGAAAGCCAAGTCCCATGCATTACTTGAAGAGAGATACCCACATTGGTGACTTGGCCATTGATTTGCAACATAGGTTGCTTGGAGAATGAGTGCATCGAGGGGGGCGGAGACTGAACTTTCCTGGAAGGAATGCGGAGCTCTGAAAGAGCATCCTTAATTGCCTGCTCTATTCCAGAAAGGAAATCAGCTCGCCATTCCTCAACGTAACGATAAAGCTTGATTGCACTTCGAGGCACGCTCAGATACAATCCATCGAGGGAGAAAACCAATCTAGCATTCTTTTGTATATATTTCTCTTGTCGTATGACTGCATTGGCCTTGCATCTGTTAAAGTCAAAGGCAGCAAGAACATCCTGATCTACGCTGGGTTTCATTTTGTTGAGAGGAGAGCGAGCTTGAAGATAGAGTTTGTCAATAAGAAGCGTGATGTTCATAGATTCATCCCCTCGGTTAGTTGGCACAGACAACAAAGAGACAATCTGTATGACTTGAGCGCCAACTACGAATATCAAGTTGACAGCAGCAGCCTGGAGCTTGACTGAATATAGGAACAGAGAAACGTCGATCAGAACCGAAGATAAGCCTACAGAATTGAAGGTGGGTGCTGTTTTTCTGTCCACAGGTTGGTACTTGTTGGGGGTCGTTGTCAAATACGACATATAGATGCGCCGGACGCGCAGAAGATGCTGAACGAAGTTCACAAGGTGTGAATGGACCGTGAAACAGACCCTGTCGATGGATACTTGGATAGAGAGTCGTTCCACCTGGTGGGGCCACTTTTCACGAAGAGATGTCTGCGACATACTTGGGGGGTGACTGAAGGTGTGTTGTATGAGACCAAGAGGATATGAGCGTGTACGGATCTGAACACCAGTAAGGAGAAATTCGTTGGTTGAGGATGAATCAGGTGCACAGATGCGCAGACAAGTATTCTGCAGGTCGACGAAGAGAGTAGGCACCTTGTGAGAGGCCGGGACAGCGGGCTTCGAACGCTTGATTTTAAGCAGTTGTTCCAACAACATGAGGTCGTAGGTGCCATCAAGATCTTGGTCCAGATGGACAAATCTTGAATGTATTGCCGATGCAAATGTGTCGGGGTTAACAGAGTCTGCACTGCCTTGAGCAGTGAAGATGTAGTTGCGATCTTCGGGCCGGAGGCGACGTAGGCAATGTCGAAGATGGAAAAGGAACCGAAAAGTAGAATCAGTGCGTAGTGCATGGGGGATTCCCTTTTGAACAAGGTATGATGGCTGGATGGTAGAGAGCGGGTCAATGATGGTCAGGGACTCAGAAAAATGCATGATTTGGTACGCCAGTGTTTGTATGACTGCTTCACTATAGCATTCGATCAGGTGCAATGACATGAGACTTTGCAGAAGCATATGTTTGAGGCTGATGGCAACAGCAGTCACCAGTTCTGGACCTCGATGTCCGACAACGGTGGTTAAATCCATCCAACAAAGACGAACCTGGCTCGCTCGGGTATCAACGTTCAGACCAGCAAGTCGGAAGCTGAATATCGTATCATCGGTGAATGGCGTTGGAACGCTCTTGGAAGGGGTATTCAAATATAGAGACAGTGTGTGAATGGCGGTCTGGATCCTGGTCTCCGACTTGGAAAGAAATCCGCGAAACGTGAGATTCTGTGCGGATAAACCAATTCCAATCGCGACATCGGATCGGGAGGGAATGGAGGTATTTCCGATGTAGGGCATGATCTTCGGTTGACCTTCTTCAGTCATTGAAAGGTTCTGGAGGATCTGGATATTGATAGCAGGACATGCTGCTTCCAGTATACTCCTTGATTCTTCTTTGGACTCTTTTTTCGTCAAGGAGGCGACTAGAAACGAATACTCAGCTATCAGTGCCTCAACCTGCAGCTCGAGCCCCAAGTTCTAGAGTAGGAGTAAGAGAGTAAGCTTGATTCCATAATGACACTAGCATTGCTTACGATAGAACACAATGATTGTTGAAGGCGTGCACAAACGGACACCAATAATGGTGTAAGCTTGACCTCAACTACATGCTTCAAGCGTAATCGAATTGTCGTAGACCCTTGCTCTGGGTCAGGTGTAACAGGTAAGGAATCTCGATTTATCCGATGAGAGTCAGCCATATCTGACCCAGCATGCTTTGAAGTGAAATCACGGCTACGACCCTACTCTGCCATCAGTTGGTGGATATCATTCAGTATTTTAGGAGACAAACCTTGATCAGGCTGAAGGAGGGCATTTCCCAAAAGCCGTAGTCATTGCGACAAGCAGACACATAGTGTCTTATGAGATGTGCATAGTACATTAAGAATGCTTCGTCTTGGCTCGGTTCGCGATCTAACAATCTTCAGTACCGCATCATTGCCAGCATCAGATCGATATATCTTCAATACCTGTCCGTTCACTGTTCGTGGAATCCCCATCCGTCAAATCTGCATCGTCTGATTCATCTCCACTGGACAGACGCTGTTCATCGTCAATGTCATGGATCGGAGTTGATGTTCGCGTCCTCCTAGGCGCAGGTTAAGTCCCCTTGGCTCTGACAGTCGAGGTAAAGTCACTCACGCAAGTCTGGCGTCTCTATCTGCTTCAGATATCAGCTCAGCCTCAGAACCAGAAACACTGTCTGCAACAGGAGGACGCCTTTGATGTGGAGATTTTCGTGGTAGAGGCTGAACGACCCGAACTCTCGGATTCGGAAATCGCGGCTGAGGAATGTAAACTCCATTCCTATGCACCGTTCGACCTGTTTCTGGTGGTCAGAAAGACCCAGAAAAACAGCACCTGACACACTCCTCTCTATTTGGCCAAGCAGTCTCGCAACACGATCTGTCAGCTTATCTTGTTCGCTGACAAAGGCACGTCGTCGTTCAATGTGCTCTCTATATTCCTTATGAGCCGCATAAATGTCAACGTATAGGTCAGTAGCAATATCTGCTGCCTCTAGCCATGTGTTGCGATTGGGTGAAACACTTAGCAAAGCCTTGATCCCGAGATGAGGTACACGTATCCCAGTGGAGTTGCTATAGTTAACACCACCAGCATCGTTACGGTCCACATTGATGCCAGATTTGCAGAGGACTTGGATGGCAGCATTATTCGCTCGCATCACAGCTTCCAGTGACTTGACGTTGACCTTGTAAAAGGTTACTGCATGGCATTGAGCTTTAGCCGCCTTTTCGGGAAGGGAGTTGCTCACTGTCTGGATCTGCAGGGATCATATACTCTGCTGCAGGAGCATTTGCCAAGTCCGTAAACCCAAAGCGAAATGATTTTCCGACATGATTCAAAATCTGAGCATCAACAAAGGACATATCAAGCTTCACATGACCAAAGCTAATGTCCCATGTACAAAAGTATGTTGACGTCCGCGGCAAGGGCCCGAATAATCGATTTGCAACTATATTCAAATCTAAAAGTGCACGTCATGAACGAAACAAATTGCGAATTGCACGACGATTCGTAGACTTACAATCAACCATTATAATCTTTTGACCACGCTTCGTGTGCTCATATGAGAGCCACCGAGGGAAGTCATGATCTATATGACCATATATCGTAGGAGAATTGTAAGACATGTCTGTCGGATTCCGTCAGCCCTAACACTTTTCACTAGATATAGGAAGTATTTACCAAGGAAGAAGTCATGTAAACGTAGATGAAGTTGCAATTCAGACATTGATAAAACAACACATGGGCCAATTCCTGGTGCCCCACCAGCTTGAGTTGCTTCGATGCTGACAGCACCTGCAGGCAACACTAGGGTCCCCCCATTAATTAGGACAGATATGGTGCACTGGAACATGTTATTCTGAAGTATGATGAGCCCATGTTTGGTCCTGATGAAACTGCAATCTTACTTTCCCTTCACGATACTTCAAATGAATTGGGTCACCAGAAGGAATGTTGCTCCTTTGTCTGTCAATGTATTCGTAGAGCGTCGAAAAATGCGTGAATGACCCGAAATAGTTATCACGCAATACCATCCAGTATCGTATTGACCAGCCCGAAGCTAAATAAATCAGTTCTGTTGCCTAACGAAAAATGGTATCTTAAACATGCTGGCAGAGGCTCAAATAGACCGAACTCACCTCGAAGTTTAGAGTCAAATGATCCACAAAGTTCTCTTTTGTTTCAGAGTAATATAAGTACGACGCTCTAACAGCGAGTAGTCCGACCTTGGCCAAGTTACAACCTTCTTCGGGTATATATGCAGCATGAATGTTCCATCGAGGGAGTGAGAAATTCACAGAGAGATTTGGGACGTTGATGGACATCTGCACATTGGTTGATTCTGGCCTAAACCTGTTGGAGGGAATGATCACACTGGCGTCAAATCGTTCTCCTTGCAAGGTCACCAAGACTAATTTAACATTAAGCTGTGTCCTCCAAATAAATAATATCAGCAAAATTACCATTGTCCTCACGAACTAGTGGTTTGTCGATGATGTTTTGGTCATTGGCATATTTGTTGATTTTATAGCGGTAAAGGGAGAGATTTACCGAGTAGACGGTTGGAACCCATTTTTGCCAGTCACTTGGAGGACCAGATGCCCAATCCTTTCCGAGGTCGGTAAACATGTGGATGTGATCCCGCAAAAGATAAAACACAGGCTGACGAAGTATGATATCAAATGTCCAAGTCCTCTCTGCATTCCATTTCAGTGGAGACGGAAGATCACCATGTACCTGTAGGGGAAAAAATGAAGAGGAAAATTCTCCAGAATGTACGACATACGCGACAGGAATCTGCATTTATCAAGCAAATATCATTTAGGCTTGATGTCACAGAGAGATCATCTAGATGAACCTCAAACATGGATTCATATCCCACGCGTCCTGCAACCACGGACATCAAGTACTTAATTGACGATCTGTCGCCGACCACAACGTTGAGGGATACTGGCTCCCTCCGACGGGACCTTTTTGGCACCTCTGATTGACCATCCCATTGCCAATCCTATGGGAAGACAATCGAAAATCAGAGAAATCAGGGAATCCAAGAGAAGTAAACAAACCTTCGATGCCTCCCTAAACGGAATGTGCAAGGTGGTCTCATTCCTCAACTCGACAAAAATTTGCAATGCCGTCCAAATGCGTTTGTCTCCTGGCTCGACTGGGTGTGTCTGTCCCACTGTTTGGTACGTAGGTGGAAATAACATTCTCTGTATTTCAGCCCTGATGACAACTGCAAGTAAGCTCATGTTCTTCGTATACAGCGGGTACTTACCTCTGCCGATCAGCCCATGGTCCATATCTGAAGATCCCTCCATGTACAACAAATTCGAGCATCCAGTCAGGCGAAATGTCACCATTTCCAAACTCATACTGCTCTGGATGTAACTGCTCCTCGAGGGGCGGCACATCACCGACCACGTCCGCAAGATAAGCCAGCTCCAATAACGGTGTCTCTAAAACTTTACGCTCGACAGCATACTCGAGAGTAAAGGAATCAGAGCCCATAGAAGTTTCTTCCTCTACTGTCTTTCCGCGTTTGGAGTATGATCTCGCAGTATATACTTTGAAATTCCTCTGTTTCTGGCGATTCTGACCGTATTTAAGTGTGAGGGGGAATAGAGTGAGTTGTCGCCAGATGTGTTGAAAGGAACGGTATGTCAGATACGATGAAGCATTTCCAAACGTAGAATATCTGTCGGAAAAGTGAGATTGCAGTCGTATGAGTCAAGAACAAGTGGAATGTACTGATCGACGCGGTCATGCAGCAATTCCCCAAGGGTCGACATGGAATCAACAAAGTGTTCATTTTCTGCCAACTGTATGGCAACATTACGAAATTTGAGAGAGAGCGCTTGCTTGTAAAGGTCGCACCTGGACCTAGCCTGTATATATTGTTAGTTATTCGTACAAATTAACAAATAAGCACACTCACCTGAGTGATACCGAAAGTCCCATGACATACACTGAATTCCGCGACAAGTAGGTTAGGAGTTGAAAGATTCCCACATGTAATTACACCCTTTGAGACTTGTATTCCCAGTGGCAACAAATCTTTGGGGTCTAATACCGGCATTTGTTGCTTAAACCATGCCAAAAGTTGTTGTATTGTTGATGGAATACGGAATACACGTCTCGTCATTGATTGTCCCCTTGATTCTGCATCGACCATTGGGTAAGCCTGACTAGCTGAAGGAACTGACGACACTCACTAAGACTACTTAATCTCTGTGAAGAACGATTCCTATCAGTTGAACGTGAAACGTTCCTGCCCAGGCTCTCTTCCATCTGAACAAGAATACTTTCATACGCTGCTGTCCGGTTGTAGAGGGACCACTCAAAACCCTGAAGATTTATCTGTATCCGACATGAGGGGAGCCAGGAATGGTGTTCTATATTGACCATCAAGTAACAGCATAAAGTTTCATAGAACCAACACATACCTTTTTCACCCTTAGCATAAAGCTCTTCAGCCGACATGGGTCTCCGAAGCCAGTATCGCCATTGTACCTGACCCTTGATAATTTTGATAGTTTGATTACTTGAGTGATAGTGAACATCTTTGAGGAGAATGCGGCCAGTCAGCAGAGAAAAATGTATAGAGCCTACTTGTAGCCTTAGAGTAATGTACCCGTGTCGACCATCGAAAGACTAACCTATTTCAAGCCACAAGCTGGAGCTTTCGTTTTTCCAGAATAACAGTCGGAAAACTAAGCCAAGTACATATGCTAGTATACGGTTCCAGTAAAAAAAGTAGAGAATGAGTGCCACGATGATGCAGATGCATGGTATCAAAAGAAGTCGGTCAAGCATGGTATTAGATCATACGTATCGTGCAACAAAGTGAAAAGTTGAGTTTGCCCGCAGGTTGCGCAACAGGAAACTGGGACAGGACAGCTCAGCGCATTTGAAACAAACAAGGTCAGGAGACCCTGATGATATAATAATATCATCAACTACCACTTAACCATGAACACCGGTAAATTAGCCAAGGGCGCCCAATCTCCCTTGAAGAAGTTTGCCTACGCTTCTACGGTCAGCTGCTTGACTCATGCATCAGTCTATGGCAAATGTATAACAGCAAAATACACGGATACAAGGAAGGATATGTGCAAAGAGGAGTTTTCCAAGTTTGCCAAGTGCTTACGAGCAACTGTGAGTTTGCGAGTCCATCTAAACACATCACACCGCTTACCATACACAAAAGCTAAAACGCAAGTGGTGATGCTTGCAGACATGTGTTGAGCTATTCGATAATAAAATAATGAGGGTATAATCAAACAAACAATCTATCCTAAACCTCCTGGGATACGTCTGCTGCTGTTCCTTGTATCTCCGGCGATATCCGCATTGGTTGAGACTCGCTCTCCCCTAGGACGCACACTAGTGCGCAGAATCATACGCAAACTTGCAGGTATGGGTAGTGCAGTGGTATTCGGTAGGGGAAGTAGAGTGTCGCTGCCCTGGTGTGCAGGTGGAGGAGGGTTGCGGAGACGACTGATCACCGCTGAAAATCGCAAATCAATAATACATGGTGTTGGATTCCTTCTTGAATCCTTTCTTAGAATAGTTTCTGGAGTATCAGAGTCAGATGGCGATAGAGTTTGAAAGCTTGCTGCCAGTGGAGAAAGGGGAGTAGATGATGTAGAGTCTTCTGGAAGAAGGACATCAGGCGTATTTACATCGGCACTCTTGAAGTAAAGTTGTGTCTCGTAGCCAACGGTTGTAGTGAGGAGTTGCAGGACAATGATGAACAAATCCAATGAGAGAAGTTGTGTCCTGGAAGGTTCATAGGCTAGCCATGCCATGTTCAGATGTAGCACCGAAGGAACGTAAGCTACTAACTCACACAAGCCAATGAAGTCAATGATGAGCCCTCGTCCTTCCGTTGCACCCCGAACGGCGTGGACCCACAACACAACAGTACTGCAGGATAGGATGAGTCCATAGAAAAACCGGAGGGGATATGACAGGTCGAATTCTCCAGATGGCCCACACTGAAGCTGGACGGTCAGGCGCAAAAGATAGATAAACACTGATGGAGAGAGAAGGAAGGATAATGTGAAGAGTTGGCGGACAAGGCTATCGAGCTACAGATAATATTTATAATGAGCTGTACCGACTTACGGGGTGCTTCAAAAAACTGACCGACTGGACGAGATGTTGACGCTGAGCATAGTATTGAGTGGGCATGACATAGACAAAGCAGTCCAACAAAAACTACTGCAAGAATTTGCAAAGCAAGAATTGGAGTTATTGCACACGAGATTTCCTTGCTTGTTGTTGTGTACATTTCAGTCACAAATGCTATGTGGATGACAAGCGTCTCTAGAGTGCGTTACCCCTCTGCCTCTGGTATTTGAAACGTGTTCTCGTTCTAATTCTTCCATTCGTGTCTTCTCTTCTTCCGAAATTTCATGATACACCCAGTTATCACCCCATAGCCTTCTTCTGGCGTAGCAGGTCTATCTCAGTCCCTGAAGGTATGAAATTTACGATGGGGTAAGGAGGGAGGTGTTCTTGCTTCTCAACAGGAGTCGTACTCCGTTGCATTGCCGCACGGGTCATCTACCTGATTCAGTACGTGTGAGCTGGCCAGGGCAGAGTATCGAGTTTCGGCGCTGAAGGCTCCGCCATCCCTATGGTACTTCTCTACCAGTTTGCCATACGTAATCTATGACAATTAAGGCAAACGGCTGGAAACCTCAGTGGTTCAACATGGAGAACCAGGAGCACCAATACGATATAAACTGTGCTTCCAAATAAGAATGTGTCTCTTCAGCATTATCACAGCATTATCACAGCATTATCACAGCACACCCGATTGGCCGCCCGAACGACAACAAAAAACCATATGGTGAAGATTGCAGAAGAAATGCGCATACATGATGTTGACATAGACCCGTATGAAACTCAGATTCTGTATAATTATACCAATGAAACTGTTTTCCAATTGACAGCACGGATATAATAGAGGAAGAACGCACCCAAATATTGATACGGCGAAGAGGAGCATTTCCACCAAGCTACTGATTATGAACCCAGCTTTAAACCCTGAACTCATATCATGGTTCACTATCACGGACGTTTTCAAGTGGGGTCTTGGACAGAAACTTTGCTGCTCGCCTGATACCACAACGCGAGGGAAAGAGCAGAAGAGAATATTATCCCCAGGACGGTCATGCCGATCACAGTGACTCGAATAGGGATACAGCAACAGAACTTACTTTCCATGGGTAAATGACATCGTGCACCACAATGAGAAAGAATATGAAGGGCTAGAACTCAAATAGGCGTGTATACCATTGCACTGTCAAGCAGTACCATCCTATCGTCTGACTCAATAACTCGGATATATACCTCATTCCTCACATTTATCCAAACACTGGGTTTAAGGCTTTCGTAACAGCAAGGGTCTGGTGCTCTGTCTCATTTCTCCTATATTTGACATATGCATCCTCTTGCTACGAGCCATCTAAATTTCCTACACTTTATACTTACACTTGTGAAATCACCTCCTACTCTCTCTCTCAAGAAAACTTCATACACTTGATCCATCCACTCGCTCTAAGACAGACATCAGATCATCTGGAGTGGATCTCCTGTGTATCAGTACCGAATTTAAAACGATGTCTATCCACAGCCCCGACGTCTGGATCCCCCGCGTATTTACGTTTGCTTGTTGCAGAATAGGGTGTCATGTGAACTTTCATCGATACTCCTACATAATTTTCAGCAGATCTCAACAATGGATTCAAATACACCATGTATGCATGCCATTTGGAAAAATACAGAGAATATAACAAGACTCTTTTAGACTGGGCAAAAATTGTGGCTAAAGTTTGATGACAAGGATATATACATATCATTATATCTTAGTTGCCAAGAGCCCAGCTTAAATGTCAGAATCTCTTTTTTAAGAATGTCTCTGGCTGAGTTTGTCAGAATCAAACATGGTGGACTTGATTCTTTTCTGTTTCTCTTCTCTTATTTAAGTCCTTAATTCTCTTATCTCTCTTCTTTTTCTTTTCTTTTCTTTTCTTATTTTGGACTTAGTAAAGGAGGGGTGTTGTGACATTGTGTGTGACTGTCACAATGGTCACACATGTCACAGTCATGGTTATAACATCATGTGACACATAAGAAGAGTAATGTCATACTGATGTCATACATTATATGAGATAATAACTTTTATCTATATAACTCATAACATTTGAAGTAGGTTAGATATAAGTGCACACAGACCATGTATTAGAGGTAAACACACCTATACTAGAAACTCTACTGAGTTCTCTCGTGTTAAATAATACAAGTTTTCTCTTTTGTCTAAACTTTAGAACTTAAGTCATAACATTAGAACTCAGTTTTCTTTTCTGAGACTACCTAATACTAGGCCCTTTCTCTCTACTCTTTTATCAT
>Ga0157368_1000334_pt1 | contig 22490 bp, 23 predicted proteins | sample AttbisABBM3_FD_113146 | JGI IMG/M metagenome (GOLD analysis project Ga0157368, IMG submission 113146) | Fungus gardens microbial communities from leaf cutter ant in Botucatu, State of São Paulo, Brazil - Atta bisphaerica ABBM3 | ecosystem: Host-associated > Fungi > Mycelium > Unclassified ...
CGGACCATGGGTATTAGTATATAAGGTAGACTACTCTGTACTAGGAACTCTATCGAGTTCTCTTGTGTTACTCAATACAAGAGTTGTTCTATTGTCTGACTCTAAGGGCATTAGTTCATAACATAATAGATGCAACAATATCTCCAAAGATATCTGTATAAATACTCTAAGAGAGAAATCTAACATGTTAAGCCTAAATTAGTCTAGAAAATCATCAGCTCATTCTAGCATCTCTTCTATCTCCTATGAGATAAAAATAGAGGCTCAAAGTAATTACCCTATATGGGTAAAACAGATAGAGGCTGAGATTTTCAACTTATCATATATGCCTCTCAAGAGAGAAGAGACAAGCATTCATAATGAGGTTAGCAGTTCAAACAACATATTTTTACCTTGTGTAGAGCATATGTCTAATACTAGTGCCAATGTAGCCCAATCAAATAGTCTCAACTTCTCTTCTATTTCATATATGGAAAACTAACCTGCTAATCTGGATCTCCAGTTTATAACAATAACAAGAAATTTATGAAAAGTCTGGACCCAAAACCTGTTGAGTTCTCAAATATCTCAAATATCTCTCACTTCTACCCTTTTAGTTTCTCCCAGACTGTCTAAAGAGAAATTGAACAAATCTAAATTTCACAACAAAAATACCAATAAGACCCGAAACCAACCAAGATATACATATGTGTAAGTGTTATCTGCAAACATCAATGATATCCTCAAAATCAAAGACAACTATTCCAATCTTCCAAACAAAAAGATCAAAAACATATACAAAACTATAAATGATATAGGAAAGATAAAACCATATATTAATATGATAACCAAATGCCCCTTATGATAACAAATTATTATCCCTATGGGTAATGAGAACATCTCCAAATTCATGGCATCTTCAAGCAAACATATTGCCAACTTAAACAGAGCCTTGAAAGGTATCAAGTTAGCCACTTTCATTGATTTTATCAGATCTGACCACTGTAGTCTTATTTTCACATCAAACAAAGTTGCATCACCTTCAGATCTCAATGTGGTCAAATATCATATAAAAAATATCAGCTTAGTAGACATCAACAATGTTTGATCTGCTCATCTCTCCCAATCTAAGTCATACCTGAAAATACTTGGAATTCCCTACTTTATTGAAGGCACAAATATGCCCATTGATTCTAGTGTGATAGAAATAATCATCAAGTCTACTCATATCTTTAACAATATTTGTATTACCTCCAAGCCATGAGTTGTCAAAGTCTTACCAAAGTCTGACATGGCTATCATATGGATTGATATCTGGGACTCCCAGAGTAGTATGTCTGCTAAGACTCTCATTAACCATTGCTTCAATATAAGGAAGCTACATTTCCACTGTTAGTAATACTAACATGAATCCCAGTGTTTCCTAATATAAGAATTGCTGGAAGTAGAGATACAATACTTTTACATGTAGAGCACAAGGATCAAGATACATTAAATACAATAGACCTCACAAGGTCAAACATCATTGCTACTTCACCTGGTGTTGCAAGGCAAATTTTAAAATAAACCCACCTCAACTTGAACAGAGCAAACCATACTCTTACACCTTCAAATATTTGAACTGCAAAGATAAACACCAAGCAGATTCAAACTCCTGTTCATCGTGAAGGCACTGCTTCAACAAGGAATAGCATATCAAGAAATATCAGGAAATCTAGGAAACCAGGAAATAGTTAATTTGCTCAACCATGAATGGCAATTAGGTATGATTATTGAAAATCTCAAAGTGTTCTCTCAAAATGTTCAAAAGAACAAAGCTCTTACTAACTTAATATTGAAAACAAATAAAGATTTTAACATTATTTTTATTCAAGAACCTCCCTGATCATTTATACATACCATTCTGAGTTTCTTTAGTAAAGAAGAAGACAAAGTTGTAGGAGCTCTGAATCATACAAACTAGATTACTTTTTCCAGATCAAATTCTGATAAATATGACTACCTGAGGGTTATTTCCTATATTAACATTTGTTTAACCTCTATACATTTTTCTTTATGAAAAGATATTTTTAACTATAAAGACATTTACTGTTTTTTATTTTTTAATAATGGCTTCATATTTTTTATGATTAATGTTTATTCTGACAATAATCAGTCTGCCTTAAAGTATCTCAAGGATACTGAAGCTAACATTTGAAATATTCTGATCATAGCTGGTGATTTTAATATTAAAGATAGTGACTAGAACTCATCATACCCTTTATATTTGTCTCATAGCATCACTTTACTGGAGATAATGAACTCTTTTGACCTCAGTCTCTCCTTACCCATCCAACAGGTTCCTACCTATTACTTGGATAAAAATAACAACACAAACTCAGATTTAGACCTATTCTTTTTGCAATCAAGTTCAATGGAACTAAATAACCACAATATATTTCCAGAACTTTGATTTCCCTCCAATCACACTCCACTCATAGTCAATATAATCATCAATAAAATATTCATTCAAGACAAAAGACATATCATTGTGAAAAACAGTCAAGAAGAAACAGAATTCTTGACTAATCTCATCAAAGGATTCAGAAATATTGACACTTCAAATATTCCTGATAATAATTCCCTTAAGTGTATAGTCCAAGAATATGCAAGACTATCAGAGTTGATCTGGCTCAAACACTTGTGTCTGGTTAACATAACTAGGCAATCTAAAAATTGGTGGAATGAAGACTATCAAGTAAAACTTACAGCTTACAGATCATCCAAGAGAGTCAAGGAATGGAGGGACTTCAGAAGAATAGTGAAGACAACAAAACACATCTTCTTTTGATGACAAGGTTTAAAAAATCATGTCAAAAAATTGTAGACTCTGGGACCTTATGAATTGGGTCAAGAAGAGAGAATTACTGGACATTGAAGCAGTACAATACAACAGACATCCTTGTATAGAGATTGAAGATCTCTAATGAGCATTACATTAAACATTCAACTCAGTACAAAACTGACAAGTTAATAAATCTTTATTAGATGAATTGCCTACCAAACCCAAATCAATGTAGAGTTCTTTTTCAAACAAGGAATTCACAAGTGCCATTGACAAATGCAGCAATATATCAACCTCTGGACCTAACAGAATTTTATGGAAACATCTTAAAGCAATTGTCAAAGACAACAAATATTTAGAAAATATCATTAACATTGCTAATGCTTGTATAAACCTAGGTTATTGGCTAATGTATTTTGAGTTGTCATTGTCCATCATTATTTCCAAGCATAATAAGGTATTCTATGACTTCTCCAAATACTTCCACCCCATCATTCTCTTGAACATGCTGAGAAAATTGATTGGGGAAGCTATTGGCAAACATTTACAATTTTACTCAATAGCAAATAACTTCATCCATCCAATTCAGCTCAGAAGACTCAAACAGTGATCAACAACTGATACTGGCATTTTCCTCACTTATCTCATTTACTCAGGATAGATTAAGAATCTTCAAACAAGTACTTTGGCATTCAATATTGCCCAATTCTTCTCATCTTTGATTCCCCTTATCATGGACAAAGCAGGGTTTGATTCTAAAGTTTCTCTTTTCTTTCCTAACTATCTAGTGGGCAGAAAAACCCATTATTTATGAAACAGTTTTATATTCCCTTCTCTCAATGCAGATGTAGGTGTAGGTCAAGGATCTGTCCTATCTTCAATTTTATCTGCTCTTTTCATCTCACCTATTTTCCATATATTTGACAAAAGAGTAAAAAATTTAAAAATTCCTATATTTTTTCTTTGATTTGTTGACAATGGACTTTTTATTTCTCAAGAGAAATCTTTTGATAAAACAAACACTCATCTCTTTTGTAGTTATAACATTATCTCTTCCTTACTAGAATAGTTTAGTCTTATCATCAAATATAGAAAAGCTGAAGTATTTCATTTTTCCAGGTCACATGGTCTTCTTGATCCTCCTTCATTGAATCTTAGCCACATTGGAGGTCCTATTCTTTGCCCCAAGAATTCCTGGAAGTATCTTAGATTTATCTTTGACAAAAAGCTATTATTTTGTCAACACATCAAATATTATGCCAATAAAGCTCTGTCTATAGTCAAGTATATAAAGATACTAGGAAACTCAATGTGTGGACTTCTTCCTTATCAAAAATGTCTTCTCTACAAAATATATGTCCTCTCTATCACCTTCTATAGCTTTCCATTATAACAAAGTACCCCTCTCTTACCCACTGAACAAGCTTAATACAATGTAATAGTAAGCTGCATTATAGATTTCAGATGCTTTCTACACCTCATCTACTATGGGAATTAAGACTATTACTGGTCTTATTTCTATTTATCTACATCTTCAGAAACTGAATAGTAGACATCAACTATGAATATCTATGCTCCCTCATAATCATGCAATCAAATTGCTTCTTGAAAGAAGGCACATGCTGGATTTACAATCTCATTATCTATCTTTGGAAAAACATGACCTCTAAACAACAAGAAAAAATCAAGAGTTCTATTATTGATACCAACAATTGTCTGAATGGAATTTTTTCATCTTTCAATTCCCTAAATAGTGAATTTCATCCAGGATCTAAATTAATTGATATTTTCTCTAGTCACTTCTCTTTTTATAAAGCTAACTACCACAATAAAGAAACTAGGACTGCCTATTGCAACAAACTTGACAATCTTATACTCAATGTGTCATTGAAATCTAATACCATCATTGTTATATCAGATGCTAGTATAAAAAACAACATTGCTATATCTATTGTATACATTCACTCTTTCTCTAGTTTTATAAAAAAGATGCTCTATCATGCTATTGATATCACTTCTACAGTGACAGAATTATTTGCTATCAGATGCAGGATTAGTCAGGCTGTATATTTACCTCATACTTCTCATATTATTGTCATCATGAATGCTCTACATATGGCACAAATAATATTTGATTCTACCATCCATCCTTTTCAGCTTCAATTAATTGCAATATCAAAAGACCTTCAAGCATTTTTTGACAAACATTTCATCAATTTCATAGAATTTTAGGATTGTCCTGGTGATATCAATTGGCAACTTCATGTGTCAGTGGATAAGAAGACAAAGAAATTTAATCTTATTCCACTTTATCCAAGCAAATGTCATGGAACTTCAACAAGAGGGAAGAGTGTGACAACATCATTAGGGAGTGGTATACAACTTTTCAAACATTAGATCTCAAGGGAAGAAATTTTCTAAATCTCTTAAATAATAATCTTTCAAATATCAAATCTCCATATACAAAAGGAGGCCTATGGATTGAACATTTCAGTTTCTCTAATTCACTATGTGCCCAAGCTACTTAAGCTATCACAAATCATACTCCTATAGGAGAATACCAACTAACATTTTTCCCAAGAGAAAAGTTCAGTTGTCTGTATAGGTCATATCCAATTGAATTAAAATATCATATCTTTTATAACTGTCAATGATATAACAAATATTCAAACCCAATGAGAGACATGATTGGTCAGTTTGGTTCATTTCTAAAATCAATCTAAATGCTTTCTCCTTCAGAGAGAGCATTACATGAGTAGGCAGTTTTTCTGCTTTCTTAGTAGTATTTTATTATAGACTTTATTTCTCCTTTCTCTTTTTTTCTTCTTTTCTCCTTCTTCTCTTTTTTCTCTTTAGTCCTATTTAATGTAGTCATGAAGTAGCTACCACAGTCTGCCTTTTTTTAAATCAATAATTTATTACATAAGATATAAAGGCAGACTATGGCAGCTACCACATAACTATGTACAGGAAAAACCAGTCTACATGAGGGAGAAAACAAAACAAGATGAAAAGAAACTAAAAACTAGAAAAAGAAAAGAAAAGGTTGTGTAGCGACAAAAGCTAACTCAACTAAGTAATAGTATCTCCAAATGAAAACACATTACTGTTAAACTCTAAGAAAAGAACAAAATGATTTATCAAATCTCTCCTCAGATTCCAATATGCATTAAACCTTCTACTGTTACAACTCAAAGACCTTAGAGCTGGTTAATAAGAAGAACCTTGTATTAGGGTTAACACAAGAAAACTCAATAAAAAGCTCTGTACAAGATTGTCTACCTTATATACTAATACCTAATGGTCTGTGTGAGCTATTTCTAGCCTACCCTAAACAACCATGTGTATGCCTTAAGGATCAACAGGTGTTCTACACATTATATAACATCATCCTTTCAAAACTTTCTATGTCCTTCCATGTATCGTGTGACTTGTCACTGTCACTGTCACCATATTATCTGGTGTGACTGATATGTGACCAAGTGATGTTGTTACTAACCCTAACCCTAAGTTCTAAAAATAGAAAAATAAAAATAAAAAAATAAGGAAAAGCTAAGTCCACTTTCTGCAATCTTGACATCTACACTCATAAAGAATATAACACCTTGATTCTAAGGGATATGAATCACACAAACAATTGAAATTTTCCTAAAAGAAGAATCTAAGTTTGTACTTGCCAATTGGAGCATGATTGATAATTGCTCTAGTTACTCTCACATACAGTAAATTTGAATGCCCAAAGTATTTGAGCCAAGAACTGCCTTTCACATATATGGATTCAAAATGGTTGTTATACTTACTGTAAAGATTCAGAAAGTGATGTTCCTTCAGGTCTGATGCTTGAAATGTCATTTTCCAGCTGGATAAGATATCATCACACTCATTTTTCTTGCTAAAGTCCCAAGACGACTTGCAAGGATATAAAGGTTAAGGATGGAACTATTTAGTTTCTATATCAATAGCTTTATAAAGTGACTAATCACACCGACTTGGACATTTCCAAAATTTAATTGAATTATTGTTGATGAAAAATCTTCTAAGCTTGTTGAGGATGAACATTACATATATTTGATGTGGATGTAGTAAGGAGTCAAATATCCTTTGTGTAATGTGAAGTGAGTCAGTGATGACAACAATTTTGGAAATGTCTGGGATACTAGTGGCCTGATTGATGCCACACTTAATAGGAAAGAGTTTGGCTTTAGTGGTCAAAACATTCATAGCATGATGGATTGTCTTGGTGACAGCTTTGTCACAAATATGAATATGAGCAATGGAGATGGCAATATTGTTCTTGATACTAGTGTTGGTAACTACAAGAGCATGAGATAAATCTAGTGAGAATGAGATCATCAAGTTATTTAGTAAATGCAATTGAGTTTTGAAAGTTTTATTGCTACTTTTTTTAAAGAGATGAAACAAAAAACAGTTAGAGAATGAATCAATAATTCTAAAACCAAAGGAAAACTCTTTGTTGAGTGGGTCAAACACCAGAAATACTTCATTGAACCTATTGTCTATGTTAACAACAGATCTCTTGATTATTAATTGCTGGCATGGGGTGAGTAAATCCAAAGAGAATTAATAAGGCTCAATATTGAGAGAAGGTCTTATCTCAAGTAGTGATTTTAATATGTGGTTGTTTGGGAGCAAATAAGCTCTGAGCTGGGCTCTATCACTGAGTTTTTTGAAGATGCAGATAAATAGGGATGAGGCTTATAATTGCTTTGATACCAAGAGATGAAGACATTCAAAACATGCCTAAAATCCGAATTGCAGCTCTTTTCTGTATCTTGTTCAGTGTCTTGAGAGAATATGACAATGGCACTTTGTTGTAATGCTAAAGTTGGAAGCTATACAGAGCAATAGGAAGAATGCAACTTCTGTATAGAAGTTGTTTCTGATGAGATATGAGACCACAAACCAAATTTCTGAGTTTCTTTATGCACTTGACAGTCAAAATTGCCTTGTTTGCATAGTGATTGATGTGTTAACAAAAAGATAACTTTCTGTCAAAAATGAACCCCAGATATCTTCATATATTTCTGGGACAAAGTATAGGACCCCCCAATGTAGAGAGGTCAAGAAGAGATGGATTAAAAATACTATTAGACCTAGAAAAATGGAACACCTCTGTCTTCCCATATTCTAATATGAGTCCAAACTTTTTCAAAAGAGAAGAGATAACTCTGTAACTACAAAAGAGAAAGTCATTTGAAATTGTTAGAGATCTACTCTGGGCTATAAGAAGACCATAGTCAACAAAAGAAAGAATTGAAATGGGAATTTTTAGGATTTTTAAATGTTTTTCAAGAATATGAAGAATGGGAGCTAAATACAAAGCAGATAAGATGGAAGAGAGGGTGGAGTCTTGCCCCACACCAACATCTACATTGAAAAATAGAGAGGAAAAATTATTCCAAAAATACTGAATCTTTCTTTCTACTAAATAATTAGAAAAGAATTGTTTGACTTTGGGATCAAATTCAGCTTTTATAAAGATTAATGGGAGTACCTGATGATTCAGCAATAGAAAGAACTGAGCAATGTCAAAGGCTAAAGTGCTTGTCATTTTATGCTTGACTTATCCTAAATGGATAAAGTAAGTAAGAGTAATACCTATATTGTTATGATACAATAAAGTGTAGACAGACTTTGATAAAATATAAATAGGACAGTAGTATATTATTAGTCTACAGTGAGAAAAGGCACATGACATTATGTCATAGGGCCTAGAGCAGTCTAGAAGGGCCTAGAAGAGTCTATAGTCTAGAAAAGTCTAGAAAAGTTGGGAAGAGTCTGGATAATAACGTCAAGGAGCATGTTAACCACATTGCTACCTCATGGATGACACATGGACTTTAGGGTAGGATGCACAGTAGAAGTGTAGTCATAGCACAGACCACATGTAATAGTATATATAGGATAGCAATCTAGCAAAGACTCTTTGTTGAGTTCTCTTGTGATCCCCACATTGATAGCCTACTGAGAGCTTTACTTGCTTGTGTAATTATTGGACTTTATGTCTTGTAGTTGCCACAACATGCATCAGACATCAACCTTTGCTTCAGGCTACTTAGTTGACTTGGATAAATAAAATTGTTCAAAATGAAATGAAATTGAAGTCTATCTCCTATGACCTTTTTAATGAGTTTTCCTATAGTATTAAGAAGGACAATTGGTCTGAATGATTTGGGGGAATCATATGATTCCTTGTTAGGTTTTGGGATGATAATGGATGTGGATACTTTGAAGTAAAATAGCCAATAACCTAACTCAAAACATGTATCAGCAATGTTAATAATTCTTTTCAGACATGATTTGTTCTTGACAATATACTTGAGGTGTCTCCAAGATAATTTATCTGGTCCTGGAGTTGATGAATTGTTGCATTTGGCAATAGAACTAGTGAATTCCTCCTCAGAGAAGGAAACCAATTCTGCAGATCATTTGTTTGAGATTTTGTCTAGTATATCAAAGTCAATTTGACAGTCTTTAGCCTTACTAAACAATGAATGAAGAGCACTCCATAGATCTTCAATTTCAATACATAGATGGCTATTATACTTGATGGCTTTGATAACAGGAAGTTTTCTTTTATTAACTCAATTCATGAGTTCCCAAGGACCTCTTCTTTTGTTGGAAATTTCTTGAATTTTTTGGTCAAAAAATAATCATTTAGTGCTATTGACTGCTCTCTTGAACTGCTTCCAGTCTTTGATATGTTTGATCAACCTATATTTCTCAAGGTTCCATATAAAATGAGCAAGAGTAAGAACTATATTTTTGAGGGATTCAACATCTAATAGATTGTTAGTATCAATTGAACTGATAGATTTGACAAGTTTATTAATGAAAATTTTCTCTTCATCACTGTCTTTAACAACCATTTGCTTCTTGGTTTAAATATGTTCTTTAATGATTGTGATAGTAATTGTAAGAGGAGTGTGATCTGAGGTAAGATGCCACTCTGGCTGGACTGAGTGATTATTAAGTTTCTCTGAGCCAAATTATAGGAACATTAAGTTGAGGACCAAATTTGAGTCTTGACTATTATCAGAGTATCTCATAGGAACTCAGTTAATAGGTTCAGACAAGCCTAAATTAAAGGAGTCTGCAATATCAAACAATAAATTACTATGAGAGGAATGAAACAGGTAACTAAGATCCCATAGACTGTCTCTAATATTGAAATCACTGGTCATAACCAAAATGTTTTGAATATTGACCTCAGTATCCTTAAGATACTTTAAGACTGCTAGAGAAGAGTCTGAATAAATGTTCATCAGATAGAAAACAGAGTTATTGTTGAAAAATAAGACAAAAGAAATATCTCTATGATTATAAATATCCTTACAAAGAGCAAAATGCAACAAAGAGAGGCAGATATTAATGTAAGTGATGACCCTAGGAGAGTTGTTAGCATAAGCTGGATTTCTGGAAAACATAGTCTAGTTGGAATAGTTGGGGATGCCTACAAGTTCTTCCCCTTCAATGCTGTTTGAACTTAGAATAGATTGTATACAGGACCAAGATGGCTCTTAGATGAATATAATGTCAAATGAAAACTTTTTTTTGAGAATGGTGTTGATGATGAAATTGTTCTTGCCAACATTTTGAGAAAAGATACAAATGTCCTTTAAAATTATGCTTGAGTACTGCTCATAGCTGAGCAAATTGAGAACCTTCTGTTTTCACAAAGTTCTTGTTGTGCCATTCACAATTGAAGCTGTACCTCCAGAAGGGACACTGATTGGAGTCTGCTTGGTGATCGCCTCAGTAGTTCATATACTTCAAGGAGTGTAGACATGGTTCTCCCTTCTTTGTCTCTAATCTTGGGGCATTTGTTTTCTTGTTTGTCTTGCAGCACCAAGCAAACTGTTGATAGTGTTTGGATTTGTGGGGACCATTGCACTTGAAGTATTTTGCCCCCTGAATTCTGCATGAGAAGGTCGTATATCCCCATTTCCAGCAATTCTTGCATCAAGACATGCCAGGATTCATGTTTGCCCCTCTGATAGTAGCAATGTAGTTTCTTACATTAAAACATCTGTTAATAAGATCTTTTGCCTTACTTCTACTTTGAACATCCCAGATGTCCAACCGGACTATGGCCATATCTGACTTTGGGGAAATCTTGATAATGTAAGATTTTAAGGCCAAAATGATATTATTGAAGATTTGATTCTTTTTGATAATGTCTTTAACCACATTTGAAGTAATAGGGGTGGACATGTTTTCTTGAAGGTATGAGATGTCTATAATTTTGAGATAGGACTTTGATTGAGGAAGATGTGGAACCTCAACTCCTTGTAAATTGATATGATTTGCACTCTTGATATAGTTCTCAATAGATTGGAGATTCAATACTGAGGCAACTTTGTTAGTTACTATGGTGATACCTGCTGAATCTGATCAAATGAAGTCAACCATGACTTCTAACTTGATGTTTTTTAGGGCACTATTCAGATTATAGATGTAGCTGCTACTCTCTTCCATGAACTTCTTTATATTATTACTGTTCATCAGAACAATGACTTGTTTTCTAGACAGACCCTTGGTAGTCATGTTAATATGTGGTTTAGGCTTACTACCACCATTGCTACCATTGATAATTTTCTGTATGTTCTCAAACTTGTTTGCCTTGAGAGAGAGGAAAGCATCTTTAATCTTGAGAACTTCTATAGTGTTGTTGCCAGACTTAGATGCCTATGATTTTCCCAGGCTATTCTTAGCATAAGGTAGGTTCAGAACTTTGAAAAATTTCAAGATTTCCTTAACCTCTTTAGGGAATTTGGTGGGAATAGGTGAAGGTAGCCTTTCAATGCTCACTGGTTTGGTGGTATCCTTGTCCTCTTTCTGCTCTTGATGGAATTTACTTTAGGAGTGCACATAAATGAAATTTTTTGCCTAAATGAATTATTGTTTTTATCAGCAAAAAGAGAATCCCATCCTGAATTGTAGATGGATGAAATAAGTTGCCAGGAAGCTTCACCAATGCCTTTGAGTTCCTCAATGTTATTGAACATCAATTTTCTTGTTTTCAATATATTGGGCCAAGTGGTTTAACAATACCTTGATATTTTTAGAATCAGATGGCAGATGCTCAAGTGAGCCATGGAGGGAGATGGGTCTGAAATTACCATCCCATAGGTCTGGTTCAGTAGGTTGATCAGGATCATAAGGTAATTGAATGTTAATAATATTGTTGTCAACATGTTGTGCAGTTGATGTATCAAGGGCAGGTGCCTCATTTCAAGCACATTGCCGCCTTCTAGTGGACTCATGATCAGTTGCCTTACTAACAGTATTTCTTTCCTCACTTTTGTCTTTGTAGGACAGTTGGGAACTGTTAACAGGTTTCACTACCTCTTTATCAGGGAGGTCATTGTTAAGGACCATTCTTTCATGGTAAGGTTGAGAAGAAACACTTGAAGAAATCAAAGCACTTCTAGAACTTGCTTTGCTGGGGGAACTTTTTCTTCCCCTAACGTCGTTGTAATTGTCAATGTCCATTGCCTCAGGGGCTGGTAAAAGAGCCATATGTGTCATAGTAGAAGTAAGAGCTGAAGTAGAAAAATGTATATTCCCTAAGTCTCTTTTAGGTGCTACCATACAAGATGGTGGTATGAGAGAGAGAAGGGATGACCACGGTCTGCCCTCGCACTCCGTGTAATAAATTGTTGGTTTTAAAATAAAATAAAAATAAAAATAAAAAAAGACTCAGCTTGACGGAGTTTGAATGGTATTGAAAAATCCACATTAGGGCTAGTTAATTAAGCGCTCAAGTCCGTTGTCATTCGCAAAGTGAGTGAGGATACGAGTGAGTGAGGATACGTAGAAAGAGGCTTAGAAACTACATCGAGTTTCAAGTGAATGAAGGGGTTGAATGTCAGATAATTGCTTGACAAGTAATAATACTGGCGGGCGGAGAAAGCGGAGTCTGCTTGCCCTCCCTGAATCAATTCTTTATTGACCGGCTGACCTGATCCTGTCACTCGGGACCGCTAATACATAACCAATTCCATTTACAATCCTTGCTCTTCTAATTACAATCCTGACCCATTTCGCGTTGGCTTCCAGATTTTGTGTACTGATTTGTACAGCCAGCTCAACACCAAAGCTGACTCTCTTGTTCTCCCCAAATTATGGATGTTTTCAAATCCCTCATCCAACCCATCGTCGGCGGCGGCGGCGGCTCGTCGGTCGTTGATGGTGTAAAGCTGGTTATGCTCGGTGGCACAGTTGAAACAGCGCGTAGAGTTTCCAGCTCAGCATGGTCTGTATTGAGTTTTCTTGAAAACATCCCTTCTGACCTGCATCCTCAGGTCTCATTTTGTGAATTGTGAGCGGTACAGCTACACAGGAGACTGGCGCTCTAACTCCTCATTCCCTTTAACAGCTTTCTTCCTCACGGCGCACTTCAGTGAAGATGATTACCCGTTCGATTGGCTAATGCTATGGCTTTCTCGTAGGCCAGAGTGGCAACAGTCGAGAGAGTTTGAGACGACGACAAGGACGTCGGCGCCAGGCGGCTGCAGCGGTGTTGATGGATGGGAAGACGAGGGTGAACAGTGTGGCGAAAGCGAATTTGACTCCGAGGGCCGTCCCAAGACCCGGGTCATATTCCAACCTACTTTAGACACCACACACACTATTTTCTATCGCAGTCACTGGCTGCGAGTTAGGCGCGCCCGCAAACCGGATGGGTGTGAACAGCTGTCTATCAGGTGATAACACTACTATAGTGTCAATGAGTTGTGACTCATATGGCACCAACTACAGTGTTGTTGCTCGCTCTAATACCGTCCTCAAGCAGCTTGTCCTCCAGGCCAAACGCGAATATGAGGCGGAGGCTGTCCACCGTATTCAGATCTACTTCGCCGACTCTCACGGGTCATGGCGTTGGACCGACTCGAGGCATAAGCGTCCTATGAGCAGCATTGTCCTGAATCCTGGCGTCAAAGAAATGCTCCTCGAAGACACCAAAGACTTTCTGCGGTCAGAAAAGGTGTGTTCATCTTTCCCACATTCTGAATGATGCCATCACGCAGCGACGTGAACGAGTGTCACATTACACCTTTTATTTCGATTGGCCTCTGACAAACCGGTTTCCAGTGGTACGCCGACCGTGGGATTCCCTTCCGCCGTGGTTATCTCCTCCATGGTGTTCCTGGGTCAGGAAAATCATCTTTGATTCATGCTCTCGCTGGAGCTCTCCAACTCGATGTCTATGTCGTTTCCTTGTCGGCTTCATGGATATCAGACTCAACACTTACAACACTCATGGGCCGTGTACCTGCACGTTGCGTCGTGCTCCTCGAAGACCTTGATGCTGCATTCACCCGTAGCACCAGCAGAGATGTCTCAGCGCAGGATGACGACAAAGACGGGGACAAGAAAGACGGGGAAGAGGGTGATAAGGCCACCGCCGGATTTTCGATGAGCCGTAAACGACGTGACCAGCTCAGCGACGTCAACACTCTGTCCTTGAGTGGCCTTCTCAATGCTTTGGATGGTGTTGCTGCAGCGGAAGGCAGGCTGTTGTTTGCGACTACAAATCATCTTGAGAAGCTCGACCCTGCACTTTCGAGACCTGGACGAATGGATGTGTGGATCGAGTTTAGGAATGCTAGCAAGTGGCAGGCGGAGGCTTTATTCCGGAATTTCTTCCCTTGTGTCGAGGACGAGGCGCCAATGGATGTATCGGAATTGGAAGGCATGGATATGAAGGTTGAAGTTAACAAGAGATCTAGTTCTTCCTCAGCGTTGCCGAGATCGTATATCGCCACCCCTCCTACACCTACAATAAACATCTCTTGTGCTCGTGCTCCATCTTCATCTTCACTGGGGATATCAATATCCTCTCTGCGATCACTTGCACCTTCGTTCTCTCTTTTCTCCTCCGATTCTAAGAATGGCGATCACCATTCAAGTAGTACTTTAACAGCTTCTCTTTCCCCTCCTGGACATGGTAATGGTGGAGCACAAGATGATGCGGTTACTGGGCTACATCAGACAGAAAAGTTCGGTGCGTCAAACACTGCATATCGCCCGCCTTCAGCTGCAGAAAACAGTCGACAATCTGTGGCTCTTCTAGACAAGAAGATACTTAATAAATTTGCCAAGATGTTTGCAGATGGAATTCCTGAAGATGAGTTTTCGGTTGCTGCCCTACAAGGGTGTAAGTCCCTGTTGTCTCGCTCGTTGCTTGTGTGTGGACTCATTGCTATGCACAGATCTGTTGAAAAACAAATCACAGCCTGAACAGGCTGCACGTGGTGTTGTCGAGTGGGTTGAGAAAGAGCGAGAGATGAGAGAGAGGTTGAAGAAAGAAAAGGAGGCAAGAGAAAAGAGAGAGAAGGTTGCAGTGCGTTATATTCATACTACCTTTCTTTATCTACCCACTTATCTGTTTTGTTTTGCAGCGCGAACGCCGTCGGAAAGCCAATGCAGAAAGAGACCGCGAAGAGCGGGAACTCAAGAAGAAAGAAGCAGAGCTTGAAAAGATCAAACAACGACTCGCAGAAAAAGAGAAAGAGGAGGAAATAGAAAAAATGAGGCAGCAGTTGAAAGAGAAGGAGGAGGAGAGGAGGAGGAAGGAGGAAGAGAAACTTGTGCAGGTGGCTGCCGAGAAGGGGAGCGTTGTGGACGGTGAGAAGAGTGATGAGGGCGCCAAGTGTGAAGTGAAGGTAGATGCAGAGGGAGAAGGAGATGTGAGTGGAAATGAGGATGAAAATGTGTCGACTTTAGATTTGGAATGGAGTGAAGCATGACTCGATGACGGTGCTATACCCCCAATTATTTCTTCGTTCATCATGGTTGATCCTTCCGACCTTGGCAGCAATAACAACAATGGCAATGACAATAACACAGAATCATGCTTGTGTCCAGACTCATCCCCCATCGACCCTTCGGCTATCGATACGACTATCATTCATACATCTTCATCCACGGTGACAACCAAACCCTCCATCATGGGAACCACTGCCGTTACTAGTAGTGTGGCTACATCTATGACGCTCAGTAAGCGACATGAGGCCGGCTACTCATTAACGCCATTTGCACAGTTGCTGGTCTTGCAGATCTATATTTTGAGGGTGTATGCAATGGTTCTTCAGATGATTGGGTTCGTGGTTTAGTTGGCTATTTGATTCGGTTCTTTGTGTCATTTCGCTCTTTTCTTGGCTTTGATCATGATCATTTGCTCTTCATTCTTTGTTGATGATAGATGGACACGATAGTTTGGTGATTGCTTGTTCTTGATTGATGTATGGACATTGCAGCGTCTTTTTCTCAGGCGCTACGTACGTTTGGCTTCAACCAATTACTTGAGAATACATTGTTGGTGAAGTTAATTGAGTTTTTCATCATCATCAAAGATCTTTGTCCACTGGTATTGAGCAAGTGTTTTAGGTGTATTTCGTTCTACCGGCTGAACTGTCGTATATGTGATGTCTCAAGAAGTGTCCCAGAGAATTATTAATAGGCAGGCATATGAGATAGATGTTGATATGTTGGTGAGAAATTACTCCTCTCGAAAGTCGGGACCTTTTTTTTGGTAGAACAATCATGCTTTGCTTCAAAGGCGCATAACTTACTTCTGACCGTACCCGTAATCTTCTATGATTCAGTTTTTAATAGTTAACACTTCAGGCACGGCCAACACCCCTCAGCACCACGACCGCACTTCCTTAGTATCCATTACCACAGACGAGTCCTGTCAACTAAGCGTGCGTATCCGGTAGTATGTAGTATTATCGTTCATATGACTTCAAGCTATTTTATTTTTCCTCAATATTTTACTTCAACTGGGGGCACCGACCATAGTGCTTTGACGTTCCTCAATAGCTCTATTATCGGACACCAAATATAGGACTTCATGACAGGACCACCCTTGTACTTCCGCGACAAGAATCTGATATAGCCTGCTCGTCTTAATAGATGCACAACCTCGAATTTCTCCATACGAGAGTTAGACCCCACTGTCTTATCAGAAGTACCATTACAAACGTTGTGATTCTACATGAGCTTGATTGATCAGTCCTTGGAGCTTCGAGCTCCTGACCTCCGATTTGCGACGTGACTCTCGTGAAAGATATAATGCTTTTTTCGCCTCGACAGTTTTGAAATTTCGAGACGAACATAATTCTTGTGGATCTAAAACTCGCTTGAATAAAACCAGAACACAAGGAGAGTTGGTTACAGTCAATCCGTTCTTTGATCCTTTACCCGACATGTGCCGGAGTAGAATCTCCTTTCTTGGTTCAATTTTTCAGTCAAAGTCTGGCCAATAGAATGGGAGGAACATTTCGGAATGTTCTCCCATGCAGGTACACCTTTCTTATGGAAGTCGTGGCAGATGTAGAAGCGAGGTAATTGATTGAGATAACTAAATGTAGAAAATAATACCACACGTTATACAAGGAAGCTGTTCAAAGTTCGGTACAGTAGCTACAGAACAATTCTGGGTGTATCCTCGACTGGATTTCCTAGTCAAGGCTCTCATAAGAATATCCTTGAGATTTCGATGTTTTGTAATCAACCTTGATCCAGGAATCAGCATACGGTGAAATGGGCCAGTTGCGTTTGATGATCGTATGATCGACAGTATGGACAATACCATCACGCTCTACTAATTTGTCCATGCATACAGGGCAGAAGATAGTGGTCAATTGAATATCGAGATTTTTTGGAATACCTTGGCAGCATAGGTAGCTAGATACAGAACAATTCATTTTCATCGATTGGAGTCTCTGGAGAAGACTTACCAGTTCTTTTGAGCGTTCAGGACTTCATTTTTCATTTTGGTTGATTTTCATCATTTTGACTCGACTCTGTATTGGAATAGCTCATTCCGTATCCTTAGTCTTAATTTGGTCATTAATAGACCTTATTGTTCCAACTACTATTTTTTATGAGTTCGTAACACAACTCGTATGAGAACATCGGGTTTGAGATGCTATAACCTTCGATGTGTTTCGTGTTATAAATAAATGAGGAGTTTGCGATGGTCACTGCATTACATATGGATTGCGTTCTGGGACGACAGTTGAGTTCGTATGATATGTAAGACAACTTTGCGAAGGGAGTTCAGAGTTCCTCGGTATCTATTTTCCAAATTTCCCCTTCCGGAAGCAGTAGAAACCCAGTAACCTCCGAAGGAACTTACAGCGCCTCAAATTTGTTGAGGATTCAAGGGAAAGAGGATGGCTGTGATAGTCCTCGTTAATACACAGCTCCTGATGAGTGCTTCTGCAAAAAAAAACTTTTTGACGAGCCTGATAGACGAGCTTTTGACGTCCGATCGCAACGCCATGTCAAGCGATCAAAGTTCCGTATGCGTCCGTGGACGCCTTGCATCGCCGAGTACCATAGCTGCCGAGAACTTGAATGTCGTCGGAGGACACAAGAATCTTGAGTTGGCTCAACACAAGATTTAGATCAGGTCCCCTCTTTCAGAGACCAGAGATGACCAGTACGAAGTCCTTCCATTGTGAGTGGGACCGTTCAAAGGTGTGACTGGATCAGCTTAGTGTTGATGGGCCCAGGGCAATCGTACGAGAATAGTGGCAGTTTGTTTCATGGAAAAGGTGTCTTTCCGTCAGAAGACCCGGCTCCGGTCCATAAAACAAAGATCTCGCGTTGAGATCATGGTCATGGAGCTGGGAATTTGTGGATTAGTAGTCCGCAACAATATGATAAGCCTCTAATTTACCACCCCTAGAGAAAGAGCTTCCATGTATGAATTAAAATCAACATGTCTTTGTTTGCATCTCGCTGTCCCGGAAAATCAACTTCCTGGGAATCTCCAGATAACTGCCGGCTAGACTAATCACCAATGTGCAGTTTGATGACCTCGAACAATGGAAAAGAGAAAGTACGTTTGGCACCAGAATTCATTGCCACGGACAACAATTGGTCTAAAGCAGTCAAAATAACTAACATGACCAGGTGGGTATCGACGCAGCCCATGAGTTAGGCTGTATGCCCCATATCGATTCTTTAACATCAGGTAGAGCTGTTTATCCTCGTCACTCTTAACAGGAGTGATAAATTGATTGGTTTCTAGTAGTGGAATGAAGTTATCCATGAGTAGAACAGTGTGAACAAGGTAGAGGCGTAATTGCCATAAGGGGAAGTTGGAATGGATCGGCGGTCCATACTTTGTTTCCGCATTGCTTATGAAACGTAATAGGGCGCGTCCGTCTGTCTGATAAAATACGCTGTATGTTTCGAATCGCTGAAGGAAATCTAACATCACGCCGTTAAATGGAAGTGGGTCCCTAGATTACGTTCACCAACCTGTCTTGCCGGGGAAGTTGGCACTTTTTGGAGTGATTCGAGATTCTGTCCTTCTGCTGATTAATAATTGTGTGAACTGACTATGAATCCTGTCAATTTAGATAGTCGTGACCCGATTTGGACCAAGCATAATGGTTGAACCGAATAACAAGCTGCAACTAAGAGGAATTTGACTGACAAAGATCTACTGCTCGCTGGAAGTGGTCGGCACCATGACCACTACAATTAAGTGACCTCTAATACATGTTCTCTCCAACTAAATGCACGTAGTTGGAACAAGAGAAGTTGAGGGAACCAAGCCGGGAATACAGGCCTAGTCAACGAGGATCCAAATATGGTCTAGATCTCACAGATCCCAGATTCATGGACCTTCCTACATGGGCGTGAGAAAGATATTCTAACAAGAGAGTCAGCTGTCGACTGGTGCACTTGGAATGGTTCACAAGAGGAGCCAGGTCAGATCCTTGACAAACTGCTCAGTCTGAGCCTGCGAAAGAGTCAAGAATAAAGGAGCCAGCCAATTCTCTGCCTAATCTCGGAAAACTCCGGCCTTGCTTTGTGCCACCATCAGCCATGTGCACTTTCATGCTTATGGATCTCTTTTCATGCTGCTTTCCTCGAAAACGTCCAAGACCTGTAGGTCCCTCTTCAATGCCAGCTTGTGTGTATTGACCTCAGGGGACCCAGAATCTGCTGGATGAGCGGACGTATCTCATCCCCACGGAACCACACATGTAAGTATTTTTCCTTCTCTCATCTGACCGAATTTGACATCAGGGTCGCAGAGAGTCCGTGGACAATGAAATTACACGACGGCAGCGAGCTCTGCAAGGAAGACTCACAGAGATAGTCCGTGCAAAAGAGGGGTAAGTCTTGCGATACTGATGACTCGATTTCTTTAAAAATGCCATTTCCTTCAGTAAAATGGTTAATCTTCATGTTCGCTTGCCATTTAATCTCCATAATCGGACCAATAGCTCTCTATCTGCCCGGTTAGACCCTTCATCCTCGCGCTCAATATCTGATTCCCTCCTTGCTTTACCTACACCCACCTCTCCTCGTTATCCAATTTCATATGTCATCACTCAGCAACAATGTCATTGCACGCCTTCCCCCGGATTTGTAGATGAGCGAACTTCATCAGCATCGAGGTCTAGCTCTCGTTTCGATCCCCAGCATGACCGCAGCGACCACGATGGCGATGCGGATGGAGATGGACGTCTTCCAATCCTCAACCTGCGTCTGGTTAATCCAGGTCCGACTTTTGGAGTCGGGACAAGTAATAGACTGTCATTGAACCGTGGGCGCTCGCCGTTGAAGTATGCCACGACCCTCGAGGTTCAGGACACGTCAAAAAATGGAGAACCGTCAACTATCCTATCTCCGCCATCGCTGCCGCCACCTATTCCCAAGTCTGACATAACGGGATTGCCCACTCAAAATCAAGAAATGGATCGTCAAGATATGAGATCCCCTTTGAATACCATCGGCCCTAGTATGCCAAAAACATCGGTATGGTGCCCTAATCGCTTCCCTTTACATCTGTCTGATCTGTCTTTTTCAGACTGACACACAACAGCTCGTAGTGTCTATCTCGCCTGCGTCAACGAGCAGCTTCAAAATTCATGAAAATAGTCCACTTGTGATCGACTGGGAATCATAGACCCCCCTCCTCTGTTTCGTCATCCCACACTGCTTCTCTACATCCATCTGACGACAGGTTGATAAACTCGACATTATACTATCATTTTCGGCATTCGCCGTGTAAACATCCACTCCTCTCACTCGCTAACCATCCTCTGATACGACTATGTTATGATATTCCAACCATGATACCATCATCTACAAAATCGACTCAATCAAAATACCAATAATCAAAATGCTCATCATACCTATCCCGCATTCGGATTCTTACCCAAGGATTATTAGAAAGGATCGTCAATATTGAACAGGCTACTCTATCCATATCCTGAAGCATTCGGCATTCAGAATATAAAATATGCAACGCAAGTACTCTCTACTTATTCCTTTCGTTTCTGTTTCAACATTTGCCTACAATGACTAGTTTGTGATCGTTAACATCCGTCTCGTCATTACTTCGCTCCTTCGTAAAATATCATTTTGCTTCCAGTCGTTTGTCTCTTTGATTTACATTCTTTCGGTTTACATTCTCCGCTTCATATTACAGGAACTATTTTTTCATCATGTACTTTACTAAGGCTCTGTCTCCCCTTGTTTCATGCCTGGAGGTACCATGCTGGTAATCACTGCTATTCTCCTAAAGTCATTTAGTGTTGTGATCATGACAATCAGCAAATTGCATATTTTTTAAATCAACAATTTATCACACGGAGTACGATGACAGGATCACGAGTTTCCAAGGACAAGCATTTATTTCTGGGCACATATTGTCCTCTCAAGGAAAGAAATGATGTCAATATTCACCTATGTGTGCATGATTTGTGATTAATCTGGTGATTCATGCACATAAGGTATTTGAATGTCTAAAGTGCTTGGTCCATGCTTCTCCTTTAGAATAAGATGGGACAATAGGTCTATTATTGAAGTCAAGAAAGTTTCTTCCTTTGAAATCAGATGCTTGAAAGTGTTGTAAAACATTCCACTTACTAAGTGGTCATACTGTGATCAGCAGTATAACTAATATGATAATGTACAGCACCACATGTACATGACATGTGTATCATGTTAGGGTGATTGGGCAAAGTCTGCAGAGTTTTGGTGGAGTTTGTGACTCCAGGGAAATTATAAGTTCTATTGCTAGCATTTACTAAGTACACAACTCACCTCCAGGAAAATCCTAAGAGAACAGAATAAAGTTTCTTGGAGGTGACAGCTACTCTGTGTACCCAAGAGTCTATTCCAATCAAGCAGAACATCAGGTGGAACATTTGGTAATCTAACTACAGAATAATAGAGTTGTATAGTCAGGAACTTCAATATAGTGGTCTCAGATAGTGTGGGCTTATTGGTCAGTAATTATAGGAAGTGAGTTAATGGTTTGATTTTCTTTTCTTTTTATCTATTTTCCTTGATTTTTATTTTATTTTATTTTTCTTTTATTTATTGGACAATGAAGAGACATATGACTGTGGTCACATAACATGATATCATAGGCCTAGAATGTAGGAGAAGGAGCTGAAAGAATAATGTCAAGATATATGTTTATGACATGTTCATTTTATGGTATATATATAGTGTAGAAATACATTGGAGACTTCTTGTTGAGTTCTCTTGTGATTCCCATGAGACTCTTGCTCAATAAGACTACTTAGTGTGCTATTGATCATTTTGATTAGTGGTTGCCACAATACAGAGGCAGGTAGATTCTGATAGTATTGTGGTAGAGTAATAGTCTGTCATA
>Ga0157368_1000335_pt1 | contig 22464 bp, 19 predicted proteins | sample AttbisABBM3_FD_113146 | JGI IMG/M metagenome (GOLD analysis project Ga0157368, IMG submission 113146) | Fungus gardens microbial communities from leaf cutter ant in Botucatu, State of São Paulo, Brazil - Atta bisphaerica ABBM3 | ecosystem: Host-associated > Fungi > Mycelium > Unclassified ...
AGGACCAGCGTCACGCCGCGCTCGTCGATACGCGTCGTCAGCCACAGCCGGCGGGTGCTGGTCTTTTCCGCCAGGGCATCGAGGGCATTGCTCAGCAGGTTGCTGATGATCTGCCGCAGGCGGGTTTCCCCGGCCTGCACCCACAGCGGTGCATCGGGCAGGTCACGGATCAGTTCCACCTGCATGGCCCGGCGGCGGGCGGCGACCAGCGCCAGGGCGTCTTCCAGGGCGCCCTGCAGCACCACGCTCTCCGGCGCCCGGCGGGCGCCACGGGCATAGGCCTTGAGGTGGGCGATGATGTTGGCCATGCGCGTGGTCAGCTCACCGATCAGCTTGAGATTGCCGCGGGCATCGTCCAGCCGGCCGTGGTCGAGCAACACGGCGGCGTTTTCCGTGTAACTGCGGATGGCCGCCAGGGGCTGGTTGAGTTCGTGGCTGATGCTGGCCGACATGGTCCCCAGGGCCGACAGCTTGCCGGCCTGGACGGCTTCGTCCTGGGCGCGCATGAGTTCGCGCTGGGCCTGTTCGCGGTCGTGGACTTCCTGCTGCAGCCGCGCGTTGAGCGTCTGCAGGTCACGGGTGCGTTCCTCCACGTTCAGCTCCAGGTCGCGTTTGGCCCGGGCATCCAGCGCCAGGCGCTCGATGAAGTGACGTCGGCGCAGGGTCATCACCACCAGCAGCAGGAGCAGCGCCAGCAGGGTCGCCGCGCCCACGTAGAGCGCACTGCGCACCTGGCGCTCGACCATTTCCCGCGGCGCCAGGATCTGCGCGGTCCAGCCCACCTCGTCCAGGTTGCGGGTCTGGGTCAGCCAGTCGCTCGGCACCAGGGCCAGGGGGGGCGGATTGGTGGTGGGATAGGGGCGATTGGCATTGACCTGCTCGCGCTGGCGCTCGTCCAGCGGATGGGTGGCGCGGAAGCGCCAGGCGTCGTGGGAGGTGAGGATGACCACACCCAGGTCGTCGGTGACCAGCAGTTGCTCGGGTGACTTGCCCCAGAGTTGTTCCGCGCTGTCCAGGTCGACCTTGACCACCACCACGCCGATGGCGCCAGCGCCGTCGCGTACCGCTGCGGCGAAATAGTAGCCGCGTTTGCTGGAGGTGGTGCCGAGGCCGAAGAACCGCCCGGGCTGACCCTGCATGGCCGCCTTGAAATAGGGACGGAAGGAGAAATCGCGGCCGATGAAGCTGTCCGGTTGGCGATAGTTGGAACTGGCCAGGCAGGTGCCGTCGTCCTGCATCAGGTAGATGACGTCCGCGCCGGTGCGCTGGCGGATATCTTCCAGCATGCGACTGGCGGCGTCCTGGGACGCCTCGTCACCCTGGTGCGCCAGGGCGTTGCGCAGCACTGGGAGATCGCCCAGCAGGTCCGGCAGCACCTCGTAGCGCCTCAGGGTGCCGAGCAGGTTGGCCACGTAGAGATCCAGGGTCTGACCGTTCTGCTCGGCCAACTGCGCCTCGTAGTAGTGCTGGGCCGCATAGCGCAGGGGAATCAGCAGCAGCGTCAGGCCCAGGGCCAGCAGCAGCAGGCTGCTCCAGCGCGGGCGCTTGGGAAGATCGGAGCTCTTGGACATGGGCGGGCACGGTGGGGGACTCCCGGCATTATGCCCAAGGCCAGGCCGCTGCGAACGCGTCGCCGGACTGTTAACGCGTTGGCAGTCGCCTGAAATATCTTGTTACCTATCGGCCCGACTGTGGACGCGAACACGCTTTTGCCGGGCAAAAGCCGGCTAACTGACCCGGCAATCAGCCAACGAAGGAGTGACTTCGATGAAAAGCACCACCCTCTGCCTGACCCTTGCCGGCCTTATGGCCACTTCCGCCGCCTTCGCCCAGACGGCGCCCGCCGATCCCGCGGCGACGCCCGGCGCCACCACCAGCAGTCCCGCCAAGAGTGGCAAGCAGGCCACCACCCACCACAAGAAGGTGGCCCACAAGAAGGTGCACAAGGCCAGCAGCACCAGCGGCAGCTGATCCGCGGTGCGGCACCTCCCCGGGCGGGAGGTGCCTAAACCGGAGTGAATCCTTCTCGAGGAGTGCTCCCATGCGCAAGGTCCTGATGTTTCCCACCCTGATTCTCGGCCTTGGCCTGTCCGCTGTCACGCTGGCCCAGACCAGCCCGACCAATCCGCCCGCCACCCCGGCACGGCCGGATTCCAGCAGTACCCACAGCACGGAAAAGGCGCCCAGCACGGGTGTCGGCGCCGCCGACAATGGCACCAGCGCCGGCTCGGGCAGCGATACCGGCACCGACCATGTGAAAAAGCCGAAGACCAAGCAGCAGCCTTAGTCGCGGGCCCCCATTCCCGCCGGGAATGATCCGATGAGTAAAGATCGCTTGAGCCGCCTGCGCGGGCGTGTCGAAATCGGCTTCTAGCCTGAGCCAGGAGTCGCTCCCATGACCGCCCCGTCGCTGCTTTCCCCGGACGCCATCCGTACCCGTTTTTCCCAGGCCATGTCCGCGATGTATCGCCAGGAAGTGCCGCAGTACGGCACCCTGCTGGAACTGGTCGCCGAGGTGAACGCCGGACAGCCGGGTTTCGCCCAGGACACCGCGGAGCGCCTGGATCTTGAGCGCCATGGCGCCATCCGCGTCGGTACGGCCGAAGAGCTGGCCACCCTGCGGCGGCTGTTCGCGGTGATGGGCATGCAGCCGGTCGGCTACTACGACCTCAGCGTGGCCGGGGTACCGGTGCATTCCACCGCCTTCCGCCCGGTCGAGCCGGCGGCTCTGCAGGTCAATCCGTTTCGCGTCTTCACCTCGCTGCTGCGCCTGGAGCTGATCGAAGACGCCGAGCTGCGCCAGTTGGCCGAAAGGGTGCTGCACGAGCGCCGCATCTTTACCCCGGGCGCGCTGGAACTGATCGAGCGCGCCGAGGTCCAGGGCGGGCTAACAGATGCCGAAGCCGATGCCTTCGTTCAGGAAGCCCTGGAGACCTTCCGCTGGCATCGCGAGGCCAACGTCGACGCTGGCCTCTACCAGCGCCTGCACGACGCCCATCGGCTGATCGCCGACGTGGTCTGCTTCAAGGGGCCACACATCAACCACCTGACCCCGCGCACCCTCGACATCGACGCCGTCCAGGCCAGGATGCCCGCCCGCGGCATCGCGCCCAAGGAAACCATCGAAGGTCCGCCGCGGCGCCAGTGCCCCATCCTGCTGCGCCAGACCAGCTTCAAGGCGCTGGAAGAACCCATCCTGTTCCAGGGCGACGTCCAGGGCTCCCATACCGCGCGCTTCGGTGAGATCGAACAGCGCGGCGTGGCCCTCACCCCGGCCGGCCGGCAGCGCTACGACGAACTGCTGCAGGAGGTCCGTCAGCGCAGCAAGGCAGCGGGCAGCGATTATGTGACCGTCCTGGCCGACGTATTCCAGGACCTGCCGGATGACTGGGACGAACTGCGCCGCCAGGGCCTGGCCTGGTTCCGCTATCGCGCTGCACCCGGCAGCCAATCGGCGACCGATACCCGCGATCCCGAGGCCCTGATCGCCAACGGCCAACTCATCGCCGATCCCATCACCTACGAAGACTTCCTGCCGGTCAGCGCCGCCGGCATCTTCCAGTCCAACCTGGGCGCCGGCAGCCAGCACGAGTACCAAAGCGGCGGCAATCGTGCCGCCTTCGAAGCCGCCCTGGGCGCACCGGTGCTCGACGAAATGGCGCTATACCAACGCCAGCAGCGTGAATCCCTGACGGTAGCTCTGGCCGCCTTGAGCTAGGGCGCCTAAAATGGTCCCTCCTCGAATCGGCCGGTCTTGCAACCGGAGCTTCGTCAAGGCGGAAGGTCCATGCTCACTAAGTTCGATCAGACTGATGGTCAGCTGATTCACCTGCTGCAGCAGAATGCTCGTGAGTCTACTGCTACGTTGGCTCGTAAGCTTGGCTTGGCTCGTACTACCGTCGTTGCTCGACTCGGCCGCCTCGAGCGTACCGGCATCATCCTTGGATATGGCCTGCGTCTGAGTTCGGAATTCGAGGAAGGTGCAGTACGTGCTTATTGCGCTATCTGTGTTTTCCCTCACAGTACGACCGGTGTTATTCGCGCTTTAGAGAGAATGGTCGAGGTAGAAGAGGTATCTTCTGTCAGTGGCCAATTCGACTATTTAGCATTTCTACGCTGCACTACCCATGAGGGACTCGATGATCTACTGGATCGTATCGGGAATCTAGAGGGTGTCAAACAAACCCAGACGTCAATAATACTGGCTCGCAAAATTGACCGTAGATGAGATATCGCAGAAGCTCCCACTGTGGAATTAGCTTTATAGCGTTGAAGGTAGTGTCTGGAGAGTTACCAGGAGCTAAAGGCGGCTTACATGCTGCTTAGATAGTTTTAAACAAGGAGCTTTTGTGAGATTTGTATTAAGTTTTTTTTATAAGTTCTATATGTGGGTTTCGAAGAGATTTATCATCGGCTATCTGAGACTCAGGTCATTATTAGATAGGCTGAGGAACCCTAAGAAAAAGAATGTTGTCGTTGAGACTTCTTACAACGGCCAGCCTATCATGCTGATGGCGCTGTATGAAAAAGGAGTTATTAGGAACGATACTCAAGCGCTCTTGCAGGCAGCAAAATCTCTTGGAATTTATGTGATAGGAGTAAATACAAAGAAGCTGGATTGGCGAGATAGCTATGCCGCGCTCCTGGATTGCTATGTCGAGAGAGATAACTTCGGTAGGGATTTTGGTAGCTATAAACTGGGCTTCGATCACGTATATTCTAAAGGCTGGGATAAGGAATGCCCCAGACTTCTGATGATAAACGACAGTGTTTTCTTTTCTTCCAAATATTGTCGCACTTTTCTACAGTCGCTGTTTGATTCTCCCGTAGAGGTCCTAGGGGCAACAGAGAATCACGAAATAGAACATCACCTTGGCTCTTTCTGTATTGCTATGTCAGGTAGGGTGCTGAGATCGGAAAAGCTAAAATCGTATTGGGGCAATTACAAAAACTCGGATATTCGTCCAGAGGTAATCGCTCGGGGTGAAATGGGCCTATCCAAGTGCCTAAAAAGCGTTGTCGGAAGAGACGATGGCTTCCGTGCTCTTTATGATGCCGCGTTCGTCGCTCAATACATAGACGAACATCCGGATATCGTAGTAAAACTCGATAGGCTTAGTAGGAAATCTAAGCTTACTGGGTGGCCCGTTTTTAGTTGGGAAGATGCATTGAAGTCTAGCTTTTATTTAAAAAATAGCTTAGTAAAAGAGCTGGGGGATGAATATTATTTTGATGTAGAAGATTGGGGTGATATAGAGGGGCTCATACCAAGGCATCAAGAATACCTAAATGAAGAAAGGTTTTTGGGTGAGCTGAAAGAAAAGGCCATTGCTTATTTTTTATATTGTTTTAATAGCGGGTCGCAGCTGCACGCAAATAATATATTTTTACATCACATAGGTGTGCCAATAATAAAGCTAGATGGTCTCTATAGGGGCATGTTTAATGTTGAGGATATTGAAAATCTGGCGAGCCAACTAGAGTTATCGCAGAAAGAGGAGTTCAGGCGACTAATGTACTCAAGACCATTTGGTCAAGATGTTCTTTTTGGATGGAAGCGCTTGGCCTTCATGCTGGGGTACATTTGACATGATAGGGCTGCTAAGAAGCTCCAAAGCTGGATTTACAGACCTACTGCTATCGATCAGGCGAATAAACTTAGCTGGTCTGTTAGGCTGGCAAGATGTAAAGCAAAGATACAATCGCTCTGCTCTTGGCCCCTTCTGGCTTACCATCAGTATGGGGATCATGGTTCTTACCATGGGCGTGGTTTTTGGCAACATATTCAACACGCCACTCAAGGAGTTTTTGCCTTTTTTAGCCCTTGGAATCATTTACTGGGGATTTATTTCTTCCGTTATAAGTGAGGGCTGTCTCGCGTTTGTTTCCGGTGAGGCAATGATTAAGCAATTGCCCATGCCTATGTTTGTTTACGTGATGAGAGTTATTTGGAGGAATTTCATAATACTTGCCCATAATATAGTGATATTCCCTCTTGTATTAATTTTCGTCGGGCGGGGCCTAAATTGGAATATACTGTGGGCTGTCCCAGGTCTGATTCTACTGGTTGCTAATCTGTCTTGGATAGCGCTTCTGCTCGCGACTTGTTGTGCAAGATATAGAGACTTACCACAGATGGTTACCAGTCTGTTGCAGGTGCTATTTTACTTGACGCCTATAATGTGGCTGCCTGATTTGTTACCCAGAGAGAAGGTTTTCTATCTCCTGGATGTAAATCCTGTTTACCATTTAATGGATATTGTACGCACTCCCTTGATGGGTAACAGTCCAAGCAGTGAGACTTGGATTATCTGCTCAATAATGGCAGTCGTGGGCTGGATTGTTACCGCCACCTTCTATGGTAGGTATTTCAAACGTATAGCATTTTGGGTATAAATGTATATGGCCTATATTGAGTTCGAGAATGTTGGAGTTGATTTTCCAATTTATAATTCTTCTTCGAGATCTTTGAAGAAAGGGTTGATGCAGATTGCTACGGGCGGGCAAATAGATTCTCGCGCAGATGGAAAAGTTACTGTAAAAGCGCTTGAGAATGTAAGTTTCAAAATAACGAGTGGTGATAGGGTTGGCCTAATTGGACACAACGGTGCAGGTAAAACCACTTTGCTCAGGATGTTGTCTGGTGTCTACCACCCGACCCAAGGACGAATTGAAGTCAAAGGCTCGATAGGCTCTCTTATTGCTCTGTCGCTGGGCATAGATCCTGAATTCAGCGGCCGTGAAAACATCTTTATCCGAGGCGCCTTGCTGGGTATTAGCAAGAAAGAAATAAAGTCAAAGCTAGAAGAGATTATAGGATTTTCTGAGTTGGGCGAATTTATAGACATGCCTGTGAGAACTTACTCATCCGGTATGCAGTTACGTCTTGCCTTTAGTGTTTCCACAATTTTTAGGCCAGATATACTGTTGATGGATGAGTGGCTTTCTGTTGGGGACGAAAGCTTCAAGCACAAAGCCGAGGCCCGAATGAATAGCCTAATTGAAAGTACGAAGATTCTTGTGATAGCTAGCCATTCTAAAGATTTGCTAGAAAATACATGCAATAAAGCTATTTGGATGGAGCATGGAAGAGTCCGAATGTTTGGCCCTTCAGCTGAAGTTGCTAATCACTATTTTGAAAATTTCAAAGGCTGATTGATTTTTAGTTATGGGGAATAATTTATATACGTGTTTGGATTAAAATTCTGCTAGCTTTTTTGGACCACTTGCAGAAGGTGCGAGGGTCCGTAAAACTCAGTAGTTAAGTTTTGGATGTCAACTGCGAAAAAGCAAAAAAGTTAAAAATAAAAGCCACGAAAACCCCAAGAATAAGAGCTTGTTCATTCTTTCGCTTAAATCTGTGAACGCTTCTCTCAAAGCTTTTATTTCACTTTCTCTCTCCATCGTCTCGGATTCGAAAGTTTTCTTCAAGCGTAAAAATTTTTTCTTCAATAAGATCAGGTTTTCTTCTGATCTTATGTTTTTTTTGATTGCCGAGTCTAAATCAGCTCCTTTAGCTGAAATATTTTCTTTTGTATAAGTATCTAGCGAATTATCAATGAAACTTAGCAAATCATTGACGTGATCGTTAGGTCCAGTCTTAGCTTGTCTTCCGCTTGTCATGTAACAGTCTTTGTATATATGAGATTTACTACTTGATTTTAGCAGGGCTAGCGGAGGGGAGAGAGCCGCTGGTCTCGTACTTGCTACCTTTTAGGCTATAGCCTGTGGATTAATATGGGACGAAGGATTTACCAAACTATTGAGGTCGGAAGAAATTTTGAAATGTGGATGATATTGATCGGTGTCGTTTTGATCTATCAGCCCATGGTAAAGCGGCTAGAGACACTACTATTCCTATCAGTACACTTAGGGGGTTCAATTTTTATTATGCCGAAGCTACTGATCTACTAAGCAGCTTAGAGGTTACCTTCGCACATCTCAATTATTGTGCATTTGACTAGTACGCGTTAACACTGTTGCAGTGACGCTGAGTGCTTCGACTGTGCTAGCAAAGATCTGGCGGTGGCATTCCAAGCATTGGAGCTAGATGAAGACGATATCCTGGTATCTAAATTTGTAGTGCAAAGTTGGTGGAGCGTCGATATACAGTGGAAGGTCAGATTTAGACATTGTATTACCACTACGAAGGTTCGACTTTATTTACAACTCACTCTGCTATGATTGTCATCGCATAAGAAGGCTTGTACCGCAGAGGGAAATAAGCTCATCGTGTATCTCTATCCGGCTAGGTGCCTCGCGCTTTCAGCTATTTGCCAAGTCTTGTCAGAAAGCTGACAGAAGCTCTCTAATAGACCGCAGAGGTTAAGTAAATCACGATCTTCGAATTCAAAAATAGCGTTACTGAAATACCCCTTATCATCGGCATAGCACATGGCTACTCTTAAGGCGGTGAAAGCGCAATTCGGCTAATATTTGCAAGCGGCCACTGGAGGTTATCTTCGTCTGTTATAATCACTTAGGCACGTTTCAGATTGCTGAATCAAAAGCGCTGTTCGAGTTTATACACTGCATCCATGCTAGGTGTTTTCAGTTTAAGTTAAGCAATGACGTTTGACCATATATGCAAGGGTAAGGATAGCTTTTGCGAGCTGCCTTGCAAGGAACTTTCCGAGTGGGATTTGTCTAATTCACTTCTCAAAAGGATAGTGGCATGCTAACGGCCTACCCATGGAGCAGCTGTGACTTGGGTTGTCATCAATTTTATTAGATAGCATGTGATTCATGAAAAAAATAATGGCGGTCGTAGTCACTTACAATCCTGATCTGGCTAGATTGAAAAGTCTGTTAAGTGTTTTGTCAAAAAGTGTATCAGGCATAGTTCTTGTGGACAATGCTAGTAAAAACCAAGCGCTTATAAAAGAAACCTTTGCTGAATTCGCAGTAATGGCTTTGGCTAGCAATAAAGGTATTGCAAGCGCACAAAATTGTGGAATAAAGAAAGCACTCGCATTCGGTTGCGACGGTATAGTTTTTTTTGACCAAGACAGCGAAGTAAATTCTGACCTGATAGCTCGGTTGGCAGAAACTTTTAGAGTGCTGGCAGTTAGTCAGAATATCGCTATCATAGGACCTATTCATAAGGATAGGCGGGTAGCGTTTTTCTATCCTTTGATTAGGATAAGTAAGTCTGGATGGGTTAGAAAAATAGATCCAGCGGTGCTGACTGGTCCCACTAAAGTCGATCTTGTTATTTCGTCCGGATCATTGGTATCTACCCAGGCGCTGCTCGACGTGGGATTCATGAATGAGGATTTTTTTATAGATTATGTAGATACTGAATGGTGTTTACGTGCAAAAAAGAAGGGCTATGAACTCTACGTGGATCCCAGATGCATTCTAGTGCATGAAATTGGTGAGAGCATCTTAAAGCTATGGCGTTGGTATGTACCTGTTCATTCTCCAAGTAGGCGTTATTATCGTATAAGAAATGGTTACCGCCTTTTGAAGATTGACTACTTTCCTGCGCTTCTTTGCACTAAGGAAATCGTGCAAAACATGCTTCATCAGATTTTTCTTATGTTGATAAGTGATCGTCGATGGGACTATGCGAAATATGCGTGGAAAGGAACAAGAGACGGCATTTGCGAGATCTGGAAGCGCTCATAGCGTGGCTCCAAAAGTTGCCGTACTCATGGCCGCTTACAATGGCGAGCGCTTTATTGTCGAACAAATTGAAAGCATTCTTTGTCAAGAACATGTTTCTGTTTGTTTGTTTGTTAGTTTAGATCTTAGTAGTGACTCGACTCTAGAGATCGTAACTGCATATTCCAAAAAATATAAAAATATAATATTGCTGCCATATGGGGCAAGATACGGCAGTGCTTCACAGAATTTCTTCCGATTGATTAGAGACGTGGATGTCGAAAAATTCGATTACGTTTCTCTTTCAGATCAAGATGATATTTGGAGTTCGAAAAAAATAAGCGAAGCTATACAAAGGCTACGTAAAGGCCATTGCAATGCCTATTCTTCCAATGTGCTAGCATTCTGGGACGACGGTCGGACAAAACTATTAGAGAAAGCACAGCCGCCTAGAGTCTGGGATTATCTTTTTGAGTCGGCCGGTCCAGGTTGTAGCTACGTCCTTGATAAAAAATTGACGTTGGGCTTGAAATCGCTATTGGTATCAAAATCAGCAGAGCTTTATAGAGTGGCCCTGCATGATTGGTTTATTTACGCCTTTGCACGGACGCATGGTTACAGTTGGGAAATTGACTCAAGATCGTTCGTTCTTTATCGGCAGCATAATGGAAATGTTATTGGCGCCAACAATGGTGTCAATTCAGCTTTGCATCGTTATAGACTGATGAGGAAAGGTTGGTATAGGTCTCAAACAGCTTTGTTTGTTGATATTTTTAGAGTTAATAAGTTTTATGGTCGTCTTAATAGTCGTTTTTTTTTGTTGAGGCACGTTAACCAATTTCGGCGAAAAAAAACAGATAGAATAATTCTCGCCATATTTATCCTGCTGGGCATATATTGAAATCAAATGGTTATTTTATTTATTTTTGTTTAATTTTTATACTGTTTGAGATTTTCAATATGGATGAGTTGCTATAGATAATAGATATGTTCCAGTATGTTCGGTGCTTTAAAAGTTGTCAGCATAGTTTTCAAAAACTATATGCTTGATTGATTCAGCAGGCGCTGAAAGTGTTAATCAAAACGTAGGCAATAAGCGCGCTCAAAAAGCCGAAGCATTCCGGTGCTACATTAAGACCTGAGGTAAATTTCACCGCAGATGCGAGCATATAAAAAGCGCTATAGTTCAAAAAATATTGCATTAGTGGAAGCATGACGGGAATTGCATTGGAATTTTCTACGCGTCACTGTCAGAATCGACTGAACGCTTTAAAAAGCTATAACGTTCCGGGAGGAGACTACATCAATCTAGTGTAAGAGGGCCTAAAGTATTGTCTAATGGTTTTTACGAAAGCTTAAATGCTTGTGGCCAAAATAGCTTGTTATTACCGGAACAATTACACCCACTGCATGTGCAGTTGTTTTTGGATAAAATGTTATACCTATGAAAGGGAATAGCCAATCAGCCAAAATCAAACTTATAAAAACCGTCTGAAGCAAGGCGATTATGTTAATGGCTAAAAACCAAAATATTTGCTTTTCTAGGCTATTGTCCGTTTCTCGAAAGACAAAAATTCTATTCAAGACAAAAGCAGTTATCATCCCGATACAATAAGCTATTATAATAGAGGGAACATAGCTAATTATTTTCTCTAGGTAGATGCGCGACCCAAAATTCATTGCTGCGGCAATGCCTCCCGCAATGATGAAAATAAATAATTGTCTATTCAAAATTCGGCTGTCTTTATGTTTTCAAAGAGTGGTTTTACAAAAAAGCCTTAAGTAATTATTAAGGCTTTATTTCTTGAGGCCTATTTCAATAGCTTAATCTATAAGCTGAATATTTGACTCTTGAGCTACTATATGCCAGTTGTATGGCTTGTTAGGTGTCTGATTCCGAAATTTTTGCCAGTAGTTGCCCTGTCGCAATACTTTCGTTAATCGAGCGATCTTCTGGGTAATAATAAGCCGTATCTGCCATATAAAAGCCGGTTAATGGAGTTTTCATCAGTGGTAGTTTAGCCTGAAAGCCGGGCGGGCAAATAGTCTGTGCGTACTCGTAGCGATGGCAATGGGTGGCTTGGATCCACTCTGGCTTGAAGTTTAGGTTGATTAGCGGTAGGTAGCTAACTACTTCGTCGATCAGTTGCTGGTTGCTCCACTGCCACTTGGGATGAGTCTTAGGCATGTAATAGGGAGCATATATAATATGCTCGCAAAGATTCTTTCCGGGATTAAGATTGCTATACTCAATTAGGCCGGGGATGCCTATTCGGTCATCACTAATGTTCATCCAGAAGTTTTCGCTGATCGGTTCGGATAGCTTCAGGATCACGCAAGCGACAGGGATGTTCTCGATTGCGCTGATCTGATCAGCGAATGCTTTAGGTAGGCCGGGAACCATTTTAGGTAAATATTGTATAGGTGCCGTAGATATCACTCGATCGTAGGCATGATTACCGTTATATGTGCGAATGCCAGTTACCTTGCCACTAGCCGACGTAACTTCTTCGATCGGTTGCGATAACAAAATGCGGCCGCCAAGACGTACGACTTCTTCTGCCATACGTTTTAATAATATTGCCGAGCCGCCCTCTAAATACCCCATACTTTCGTTGAAGAGATTGCGCCGGGATAAAGCTACGCGCTTGATGCGAGTTCCGATCCAAGACGCGGACAATTCGTTTTGGTACTCAAAGAACTTAAGCGCGAATGCTTTTTCCCACATTACCCGGTAGGCCTTGGGACCAATCCAGCGGGTAATCCAATCGCGAGCATTCTTGTTATCCAGTGCGTCCCAGTCACTAATGCCTTTAGTGTGCATTACGTGTATGGCATAACGAATCTTGTCGATCAGACCTAGATGTGGAAAGCCAAGTAGCGCAAACGGTGTTCCCCACTTGTGCAATTTGCCTTGGTAATAGTAGCCCATTTTGGTGTCTGTCCAATAAAGACGATCGGACAACTGTAAATCTTCCAACAGCTTGAAAAGCGGAAAATCAGTCTTGCATATAAAGTGGTAATAACGTTCAATGCTTAGTCCGTCGAAATCGAAGTCCGCGGACATGCCACCAATGCGGTCGTCACGTTCGTAGACATCGACTTGATGACCCTTCTTCAGCAGTTCTATGGCAGCCATTAGACCCATGGGGCCACTGCCGATAATCGCGAACGTATTCATAATTCTGAGTCTCATATGACGTTTCAGCGCTTGAGTATGATGTGACTGTAGCGTGGATCTGTGTAGCTTTCGCGAATCGCCTCTTCAAATGGTGTTTGCCGCACACCAAACACCGTTTCGGTATCTACACCCTTGAAGTCGTCACCAGCGCTGAGCGCCTTGAGCTGATCCGCAGTGAATGGTGGCTTGGCGCTGAACAGGGAGTACACGCGTAATAGTAAGGCAAAGAATTTAATGGGAATATGTATGAGTAGCGTTCGCAGCTGCTTAACTTTCTTAATCGTGCGAATGATATCCACATAGTCGACGCGGGTTTCGCCAACTATATCGTAGACATCGTTATCAGGCTCAACCTCTATGCACTTGGCGATACAGCGACAGAAGTCACGCTCGTACAATGGCTGACGCATGAATTTTCCGTCACCTGGGATAGGGAATACTGGAGTCTTGGCCATAAAACGTGATAGCCAACCTAAATGTTTAGGATCGAACCAGCCAAACATTAAGGTCGGTCTTAGCACGCAGTAGCGGAGGCCGCTAGCAACCACCATTTTTTCTTGTACACGTTTGGTATGAGTGTAGTCATCCTTGGCTACCGAGTTTACTACCGAAGAACTAATGTGTACGACGTAGGGTACATTTGCCGCGCGGCAAGCTTCAAGTACATGCTCCGTCGCGGTCAAATTGTTGCGCGTAAACAGGTCTGTGGTTTTGCCGGTAATTTGGGCGTGTAGCTGGACGATACAGGCCGCACTTTCCAATTCGCGGATCCAGTCGCCTGGCTCTGCCAAGTCTGCTTGCACAACTCGGACCTCAGGGTGCAGCTCACGCAGAATCTGCAAATTATGCGCGTGTTTGTCAATCGCAACGAGTTGTGTATAGCCCTGCTGTTTAAGTTCGACGATCAGGTTTTGGCCTACTAGGCCTGCGGCGCCGGTAATGACGATCTTGGCGTGTTTATCAGCCATGTTAGAGTTTTATCCTGCGGAACATATATTCGGGGATGGATTTTATAACAAACATGATTATCCACCAAAAGCCAGGCAGATAGGCAACTGCGCGGCGATGATCAATGGCATGCACGATGCCCTTAGCGATCTGGTCTGGTTTCGCCCATAGCGCGCTCTTCTTAAAGGTTGCAGTCATGGGGGTATCTACGAAGCCGGGCTTGATGGTGAGAACATTGATCCCTTGCAAGCGCAAGCGCTGGCCAAGGCCGCTTAGATATGTGGTAACTGCGGCCTTTGCACTACCATAAAGGTAGTTGCTGGCGCGACCACGGTCACCGGCGACCGAAGAGATCACAGCAATTGTCGCTCCTGAACGTAGCCGAGGCACCAAGGCTGTACAAAGTGCTATCGTCGAAGTGCCGTTAGTGGCAAATTCTCGCAACGACAGGTCAACGGAGGCCTCACAGGCCGCTTGGTCGGGCAAGGTGCCGTGGGCTATTAGAACCACGTCAACGCTTCCCAGGTTCTCCCAGGCAGTGTCGAGCATCGTGGAATAGTTACTATTGTCATTGACATCCAGATATCCACTACTGGCCTTCGCGCCGCGGACTCGAAGATCTGCGGTTATTGCCTCCAGGCGCGTTGCCTGACGTCCAAGCAGGTAAATGGCTGCACCACGCGCTGCGTAGCGCCGGGCCGTTGCTTCGGCGATGGCCGAGGTTGCTCCGATAATGAGAACGCGCTGCATGTCTACTCCGTGACCCGGCGCCAGAAGCCGGACGAAAAACGTGGATCGAGATATTGACTGAATTCCTGCCAGCGAACGTAGGCGCGTTGGAATGAGGCCGCAGACATACGCGCATCTTTGGCAGGGTAAAGAGCGCCGCCAGCTTCGTCGACGATACGGTCCAATCGATCCAGCAGGCGCATTACGCCCTGTCCATTATTGGGGAAATCTAGTGCTAATGTGGTGCCCGGCCGTGGAAAGGACAGCATTCCGCGTGAAACGATGTTGCCGAACTCTTTGAGTACAGCAAGAAAGGATCCACTGCCACTCCGGGAAATCTCCTCCAAGAGCGCATCCACGCCGTCCCGCGCCGTAGTCGGTGGCAGCACACATTGGTACTGCAGAAAACCATCCGGGCCATACATTCGATTCCAATTGCGAATACCATCCAGAGGATAAAAGAAAGGCAATAGATGGCTTACGAATCGCTTATGACTGGCCCTTTGACGCCAAAAGTACAGCGTGTTGAAGGGTCGAAGAGTAAACTTGTTGACAAGCGAGAATGGCGGTATGAAGGGAATGTTTTTATCCGTGACGCAGTCGCGAGGACGCTCATCGATAGAAGCCGTACTATGATCTGCTCGCGTAAAGTGACCACGCCCTCTCGAACGTCCAGTGGATAAGCAGTCGATCCAAGCAACACTGTATTCATGAGTTGCCGATGAGGCTGACGAAATTGAAAAAAACTCTTCTAAAGAACCAAATCGGATATTTTCGGTTTCTAAATATGGACTAGCTACGCGACGTAGTTGGATTTCCGCCCAAGTGATCAGCCCTGTTAGTCCAAGCCCACCAACGGTGGCAGAAAACCAGCCATCTTGAAGGTTATCTGAAGTACATAATAGCTGACTTCCATCACTACGTAGTAGTTCGAAAGCTTTGACGTAATGGCCGAAAGTGCCGGTGAAATGATGGTTTTTCCCATGTACATCATTAGCTATGGCTCCGGCAACGGTAACAAAGCGTGTCCCTGGAGTGACAGGCAAAAACCAGCCTTGTGGCAAAACTAAATCAATGATTTCAGCTAAGGTTACACCCGCCTCGCAGCATAGGCGCCCAGTACTGGCGTCGAAAGATATGAAGCGATCCACGCCCCGCATATGTAGCAATGTACCATTTGGGATTAGGCAGCTATCACCATAACTACGTCCATTTCCACGCGGTAAAAGTTTTCCAACTGTGCTTGGAAACGTCATTGGGCGCTGCGTGATCTGGAGATGGTTTTGATGAACTTTTGGGTAGCGGCCCCAAGACATGCCTTGAGTTAACATTAAATGGCGCCCAATGCAAATAAGCCGCATAATAATATGACTAATTGGCTGGTTCGATCTGTGGCCGCGAAAACAATCGGATCATCGTGCATGAGGCCTCTGTGTGCAATAATCCAAACTCTACTCATCCAGTAAAGTAATACAGGGCAAATCAGCCATAGCACTTGTGGGTGTCGGTAGAGCATCATGCTTTCAGGGCTATTGATATAAAGTGCCATAACCATAACAGCAATGTATCCAGCCGAGGCTCCTAAAGATTGCAGCAGCTGTAAGTCCTCTACAGTATAGCCCCTGCCAATAGCTGATTTTTTACCTGTTATTAACATGGCATGAAGCTCGGTATAGCGCTTTAGCAACGCCAGAGAAAGGAAAATGAACATTGAAAATGCCAGTAGCCAAAACGACATGTGTCCGGATATAGCCATAGCGCCGCCAATAATCCGCACAGTGTAAAGGCTCGCAAGTAAAACAACATCTACCATTACAATGCGTTTGAGCTTTAGCGAATAAGCGAGGGTCATAATATAATAAGCTGCCAATATGAGTGTCAGCTTTAGATTACAGGCTGTTGATAGTAGTAGCCCGGCCAAGGTTAGAATGGGAGCAGCACATAAGCCATGCAGCAAAGGAATACGTCCTGCAGCAAAAGGACGAAGTTTCTTCCTTGGGTGCATCCGGTCTGGAGTAAGGTCTAGAAGATCATTTAAAATATAGACGCCCGAGGCGCAAAGCCCGAACGCAATCAACGCAATAATTGATTGAGTAACAGCTGAAATTTCTAGAAAGCGATGCGCAGTTAGTAATGGGACTAGCACTAACAAATTTTTCAGCCATTGATGAAGACGGAGAGCCTTTATCCAAGCTGATAATCTTGATGGTGCAGGCCAGTGAGCATATATCCGCGTTAGCTTTTCAGCCGCCTTGCTAAGTGAGGTAGTATTATTTACCACCCAAGCGCCTGCAGATTTTTCCCACACATGCAAATCAACTTTTCCATTACCTGCATAGTAGAATTTTTTCTCGCCAAATGCTTGAGATAAGGCTGCTGCTTTTTTCTTTCCTGAAAGATTTGTTTCGCCATCACTAGCAATAACCCTCTCAAAAACGCCTAGGTGCTTAGCGATAGGCTCCACTAGGAGTATGTCTGAGGCGCTGCATAATACTCGAGGGCGATACTTGGTATTATTAAGCAAGTCTAAAACTTTCGGGTTATAAGGGAGCGTTTCAGCTGGCAAAGAGACTCTTAAAGCAAGTTGATGTTTTAAAAATGCCCGGCCTTTTAATAGCCAAAATGGGACTAAAAATACAAACAAAGGGTTTTTTGCTAGTAAACAGAGTAGAGATTCATATAAGATATCAGAATTTATTAAAGTGCCATCTAGATCAATGCATAGCGCATGGTTTTCTAAAAGTTGCTCTGTATTTTCTGATAAATTAGATGGCTGAGACATATGATTTTTTCGATCTGCTAAAATTATAAATCAGATCGAACTTCCTTCCTTAGGTTGTTGGGAGTGCCATGCAGCCAGCCGATTTTAACAGATTCATTTAGTAATACCTTTTCAGGCGCTACTGGTACTGGCATTAGGAGTCAAAACCGAAATCTGCCCATTAGGTCAGGGCCTGTGAAGCAAAGCGCCTTAGGTGCGATTTCATTGTACGCGGAATTTTTCGGCTCAGTCCATATGTGGCGCGGGATGGCGTGCAATATTCAGGCCTTGCCTGAGGGGCGTGAGCGGTACACTGAAGTCATAAGTGCCGAGCGTTATCGCGGCAGTGTGCCCGCTGGGCTGCTAATTTTGCGATTGGCGGTGTGCCTTGGGCAGCTTCCATGCTGGCTTGCCACTTGAAACTTTACAGTCCGAACCTCCTTGTCAAGGGTGACTGTCACGGTCCATGCTCAGCGTAATGGGCATGGATCAGAAGCTCCCCTCACTGGATATCTGTAGCGGCCTGCTCTTTTTCGAGGCGACGATCGGTGGGTTTTTTCAGATTAACGCCGCCCCTTAAGGGCTATTTGCTGACAGGCAGCGACAATGTTCAGGCGCATGCACTGGCTTGCAGCACCCGATTAGCCATAGAGTCGCCTGGAAGGTGCTCTGGAGGCTAGAGCATTGCAATCCATTAGCGGTTTAATGCGTCTGGTTAACTGCTGCGCTCCAGCTCTGCCAGTGATGGTGCAGATATATCACCTAGGTCTATATGCCCTGCCCGCCGGCTTCATGCTGCGAGAGGGTAACGCTACTCCAAGCTCGTGGCTTTGAAAGACGTACAAAGTGCTGAACTGTTCATTCTCTCTCGCTGTGTAGCCGTAAGCTTATGATTATCGGATACACAATCGGCGAGGCAATTGGATTAATCACTGCTTGTTTTGTCGTATTGCTATCCGGTTAAAATGCAGGCTGAGTATTCCTTGATTTTATTCTATTAGGACTGTTTTGAATTTTGTCTCTATCTAGAGCAGTTGGAGCATAGTACTATTTCCACACATTAAATTTTTGCAAAGGCTGATGTTGCCTAAAAACTTGGCAGTCTCTACGCTCCATCCGCTGCGGCGCATTGACTAATGTGAAGGTGTGCAGAGTGTGCTGGCAACACTGGGCCAGAATCTACGGAGGAAATGAGTCAAAGAGAAAATTTAAATCGCGAGGGTGCTCATATTACTGTCGATAAAGTAAAGGGGCTCTGAGTTATCATCCGCGAGGCAGCCCTGAAGTGCTGTATCGGTATGCCGAAAAATGTTTATCATGAGGTGATTTATTATATCTGGCATGGGTTGCTGCCGGCTTCGGCTGTATGTATATGTGACATAGATAGGCTCTGGTTGGGGTGGTTAGTCTTGCAGCAGGCGATGTATTAGAGCTGAGGAGTAACACTTAGAAGTGCTCTTCTTCTAAGTAAGTAGTGTATGACGGTGGATAGGTATCATGATTTTTCACACTAAATAATTATGTGTCTGTGCGTATGGGTTATTGGTTGAGCTATGAAAGCTGTTATAAGGTGCTACGTTGCGTAGAAAGATGTAAAGGATAATACGCAAGCCCAAGATAGGGTGTGAAAGTCACTCTGCTAGCTTTTCAAGAGTAATAAGTTAAGGTATCGTACGCGCTTGGCAATCCAAGGCGTGGAGATCTTATAGCATGAAAAATGCTGTGTCAGCAGCTTTAAGTAGTTCAGGTAAGGCATGGGTAGTGTCATGCGCATTTCTGCTAGTTAGCGTACTGGTGTCGTTTGTTTCTTTCGCCCCTCAGATGCCTCAAAATAATCTAGATCCATCTTGGGCATGGGGTGTTAGCCATGCTGTTGATGTAGGTATGAGCCTGGGTAAAGACATTGTTTTTACCTATGGGCCTATGGCAAACTTGTATACATGGGTTTATTCGGAAAAAAATGATACAATTTATTTTTTGTTAACATTTTATATAGCGCTCGCTATGTATTATGGAATGATCTCTTTGTTTTTAGACAGGTGCCAAGTTGTTCCAGTATTAATGTTGGCATTGGTCATTGCATTGTTTGGATACAATCGGGATGCGTTTTTCATGGCGATGCCGGTCATCGCTATCTTCAACTTAATTGGAGCAAATTTAGAGGGGGAGTCATTCGGGCGTCGTCGTTTATATGCGGTTCTTGCTTTGCTCCCTGCCTTCGGAATTCTTCCCCTAATAAAGCTCAGTTTTTCAGTGATATGTGCATTTAGTGCGTTGGTCGGTATAGGTCTTCTCGTACGACAGCGCTATTATAAAATCATCGCTTTATTTGTCCTTGTTCCTGCCTTTACACTTCTCGGTCTTTGGGTTCTGATTGGGCAGCAACTCAGTTTTTTGCCCCTGTATGCTCTCAATGCGCTGCCAATCATTTCTGGCTATACCGAGGCGATGGCGAGCTACTCTAATGGAGTATTGGCTGCCGTAGCCGTGTTGGGGGGAGTAGTCCTTCTGTACGGAATCGTCACAACCAAACGGTTGAGCAAGGCGCTGGCAATTGTTACGGCGGTGCTCGGGTCTGCTTATCTGTTCCTGATCTTCAAGGCAGGTTTTGTGCGTTCAGACGGTGGTCATGTCGTTATGACCGGTATAGGGGTCATGGTATTAGCCCTTCTAGCATGGCCATTACTTGAATCGGTTCGTGCCTTTGGGGCCATGGCAATCGCTTTGATCACGGGATCTTTGGTAGCTTTCTTAGGCTTGAACACAACCCCGTTGGCGCTGACTAGCTATTTCGTTTCTCGAGCGGACGTAAGCATAAATGGCGTCTTGGTTCGGATAGCTGATCCCGAGAAGCTGGTAGCCGATTTTGAAGACGCGAGGCAAGTAATCGCGAAAAACGATCCAGTTCCAAAATTGGACGGTCCAACCGATATTTATTCGTATGGCCAAGCCGCACTGCTTGCCAGTGACAATCAATGGTCCCCGCGGCCCATCTTGCAAAGCTATTCAGCCTATACGCCATCCTTGCTTAAGGAAAATGCTGACTTCCTTCAGAGTAAGCGAGCTCCAAAAAATATTGTTTTCAGCATCGAACCTATCGATGGACGTCTTCCTACATTGGAAGATGGAGCAAGTTGGCCAGAGTTATTTACTCAATACGAGCCACTAGTAGTTGCGGGGCAGCGGGTCATCCTTACGCGTAACAGGAATCCCGTGCCTTCCCTTGTCCAGTTAGGGCAGGTCGATTCGCGCCTGGGGCAGCCAATCAAAGTTCCTGTGTTCGATGGACAGGTATACATGACCGCCATTGTGAAACCGAGCATATTTGGTAAGCTGTGGTCGCTTCTGTTCAAGCCTAGCTATTTGCTTGGACGGGTGACCTACAAAAGCGGGCAGATTTTAGATTACAGGGTAATCTCCGGAATGATGCAGACGCCATTTATGGTGTCTCCAGTTATTGATAATTGGAAAGAGTTTCTCTCATTGTATTCGGCACCTGGGCTGGTCGACAGCAAGCGCGTCGATACTATCGCTATCTACAGCCCCAAACCGAACGATCGCGGTTGGCTAGACGCAATAAGCGTGACTTTCTACGGAATGCCGAATCCGAACAGCGAACGTGCGTTGCAACTACTGGATCTTCAAAGGCCCCAGGTGACCACCTTGCCCGAGATCGGTCAATGCGTCGGATCGCTCGATGCTATCAATGGCTGGCCTGTCGGAAACGGTACTGCTGAGATCAGTAAGTATCTCTCTGTTCGGGGCTGGAATACCATCGAGTTGACTTCGAATATGGATCATATCCGCCATATTGCGTTTCTGGAGGGAGAGCAGGGAGCGTTCGTCGTTTCGCTGAAAAGTGACCTGCGTGCTGATGTGGCTGAATATTTCAAAAAGCCACAAATGCGAATGGCGGGATATTCTAGCATTATTGATTTGACCGGGCTTCGAGGCCATTACAAATTGACTATGGGTATTGAGCAGAACGGCCATATATTGAAATGCCCTCAGCCTCCGGTCGACATCTTGATTCGTTGACTGTTAAGGCTAAATGATGATGCTTTGATTTCATTCGATCTGGAGAATTGTTAGAGTTTGATTTAAAGAAAAGAGCTGGTGGCGGTTAGTTACGAGATGCTACTGCTGCCAGCTATGATAAGCTATAGATAACATATGCAAAATTTCAAGCGTGATAAAATTTCAGTGAGGCTCTAGCTGTTCATTCGCTTGGAGCGGACGACTTTCAATTATTTAACGCGCAGGCACACTGCTTTTCACAAATTATCAGATGCTTGCGCATTTGAAACTTGCGCTTGCAAGCTTATCATGTAAGTTAGGCTTTATTTTATAAAAAATCGCTGATCGAGCATTGGTGCGTTGCTAGCGGGAATTATCTCACTACACTTATATAGAAGCATGGTGCCTGTTCGACGCCTGTTAGAGAGCTGGCTACTTAGATGTTGCCTTTGTAGGGCTCTGGGCTGGCGGCCCCATGCTTTAACTCAAGCATAAAAAAGGAGGGATATTGCTTACACGTCTTACACGTCAGTAGTGATCGTTTTTTGCCTAAAAAGTGTCTGAAATCGGCCTGCTATTAATTAGCATTATTCTTCACACGGATCGCTTGAGTGAAAAAATTTATAGACATGCAGTACGGTTGATTACTTGGACCATGATCATGCCGGCCTGGCACTGGCTGTGGATCATAAAGGCAATCGAGTGGCGGTAGCTGGCAGAGCCAACGAAAGGGTGTGAACTGTCAGAATGGGGGCGATTGCAAATGGTGCCGGCACCAGGAGTCGAACCCGGGACCTACTGATTACAAGTCAGTTGCTCTACCAGCTGAGCTATACCGGCAAGGGGAGGCCATTATAGCCATGGAAAAGCCTTTGTAAACCAGGGACGTGGCTGGTTAAGCCAGGCATAAGCGGAGTGCGGTAAAATGGCAGGCTGATTCCTGCAAGGAGCCTCGTGATGAGAGCCAAGACCCTGGCCGTTCTGGCCGCTGCACTGGCGGGTTGTACCAGCCAGGCGAATCTGGAGCGCAATCCGCCGATGGAGTTGCGCACGGGCAAGAGTGCCGAGGATTATCGGGGCTGTCTGGTGACGGGCCTGGAGAAGGATGGGCGGCATGTGGTGGTCCAGCCGCAGGGCAGTGGGCAGCGGGTGCTGGTGGACAGCAAGGTGCCGGGCGCCACGGCGGCGATCATCGACATCGGCTCTGCGTCGCGGGGGACGC
>Ga0157368_1000337_pt1 | contig 22320 bp, 20 predicted proteins | sample AttbisABBM3_FD_113146 | JGI IMG/M metagenome (GOLD analysis project Ga0157368, IMG submission 113146) | Fungus gardens microbial communities from leaf cutter ant in Botucatu, State of São Paulo, Brazil - Atta bisphaerica ABBM3 | ecosystem: Host-associated > Fungi > Mycelium > Unclassified ...
CTTGTATTGAGTAACACAAGAGAACTCGATAGAGTTCCTAATACAAAGTAGTCTACCTTATATACTATTACTCATGGTCCGTGCTAGCTACTGTGCATCCTACCCTAAACAACCATGAGTATAACATGAGGCCAGCATGCGTTGTCCATGCTGTATGACGTTACTTTGTTCCAGAACCTTTTACTTCATTCTCCCAAGTGCCGTGATCAGTCTTGTGACTATGCCATCAATTTGTGACTGATGTGACAGCGTGACTGATAAACCCTAACCTGAGTTGTTCTAAAAATAGAAAAGGAAAAGGAAAAAGAAAAGAAAGGTAAAATAAAATGAAAAGAGAAAATAAAATAAAGTCTATTGTCAACAATCTTGACATCATTCCTTCCAGAACTTTCTACTATCTTCTATTGTATTATATAATTATGTAATAATATAATCATAATAGTGTTATAGTGTGACAGTTTGTGATAGTGACTTATGATATCACATTAAACCCTAACCCTAGGTTCCAAAATAGAAAATAAATCAAAATCAAAATAGAAAAGAAAAATAAAAATAATAAAGTCTACTTTTTGCAACTCCAATATTATCCTCATTGTTGTGGCAACCACTAGACACAAAGTCTAATAATAATACAAGCAGTAAAGCTCTCAGTTAAGCAATCAAGTGGGGAAAAACACAAGAGAACTCAATAGAGAACCATAACAGTATTCTACCAACTATTTATATAACTATTCATGGTCCATGCTACAACTACGCATCTGCTGTACATCCTACTCTAATGTCCATGCTCTGTCCTCATGTTCATTACTAATCTACCTCATATTCTATTACTTATCTACCATATGTCTACCTCAAGACTAACATGCCATATACATGTGCCCTGACATCATACCCTAAACCCTACTCTTCATCTCTGTCATCCATATGTGCACCATGTGTACACCATAAGGAAACTATGCTGTTAACATGTTCCTTAACATTACTCTATCTCTAGACTCTTCTCAATCCTTCTAGACTATAGATCCTTCTAGACCATCCTAGGCCCTATGACATAATGTCATGTGACTTCCAGGTCATGTGCCTTCTCTTCCTCACCATAGACTAATAATATAACTATTTATAAATATTTCACTAAAGTCTGTCCACACTTTCTCATCTTATAATACTCATTTATTCAAATGTATTAACTGCAAAGAAGACTATTAAGTAGATAACAATACTTGTCCTTTCTAGCAAAACTGTTTTAACCAAGATGTCAGACTTAAGAAGTTTGGACCCAAGTTTCTTTTAATTTTCCTTTTATTTTATTTTTCTCTCTTTTCTTTTCTTTTCTTTTAGTTTCTATTCTGGAAACTGGGATTAGAGTTTAGAGTGATATAACAGCCACACTGTCACACATGTCACATGTCACTGTCACTGTCACAAGTCATGTGATAACAATAGAAAGATGTAGAAGGTTCTGGAAAGATGACATTATATAATATGTTTAATATATGTTGATATTAAGGCAAACATATGGTCATTTAGGATAGACTAAAGTAGTAGTAGCACAGACCATGGGGTTTTAGTATATAAGGTAAACAATCCTGTACAGAGTTCTCTATTGAGTTCTCTTGTGTTAAACCCTAATACAAGGTTTTCATCTTATTATCTAACTCTAAGGGCTTTGAGTTATAACACAAGAATGGTATGGTAAGAAACAGTAGGAGCTCAGAAAAGTAGGGCTTCTTTATATTACTGAGTAGAATATTTTTCTTAATAATTTTCCCTTTTTCTTTTTCAATTCTTTTTTTAAAATTTCTATGTTGTTTTAGTATTATATAATATAGTTACAAAGTAGCTACCACAGACTGTTCTTGTATGCTATATAATAAATTGTTGATTTCAAAAAAAATTAAAAAAAATAAAGTTTACTATCTTTAACTCTAATACTATTCTAAAGAATTAAGTTTTTCTAGAAGATTCTACAAGTTTTTACTAAATTACATGATTGTGTGACAAGTAATAAATGACATCATATTATACTCTTAGACTAAGTTTACTAAACTATTTATAATTATTATACTAGATAGTCAAAAACTCTAATAAAATAATATCTAGATAAGTTCAGAAGTTGAGGTGGCAGAGTTGACTTAACAAACCTTGTAAGATGAATAGTGGTATTTGAGACTTATAGCTAAAGAGAGGGAGAAATCCACCAGATATCAGTAGTATTTAAAAATTTAATAAAGTAGTAGATTCTCTTACAGTTCTCTTGTATTACTCAATACAAGAGTTTTGCTTTTATCTACTACTTAGGGCTTAAATTCATAACATTCTTCATGTGATCTGTAATGTTATTGTTAAAGTTAAAGATAGTAGATTTTATTTTATTTCACTTTCATTTCTCATTTTCTATTTTCATTTTCCTATTGTAGACTTAGGGTTAGGGTTAGTATGATGTTATATGTGACTGTTACAAACTGTCACACATCTGTCACAAGTAGTAGTAACAAAAAGTAATGGATGAAATGAGACAATAAGACAATGAATAAAAGAAAGCTAATCTATTATGAAAGATGGTTGAAAAATATTACAAGTATTTTACAAATATACCTTGAAGATTTATTCTATAGTCATTGAGATTTTTCTAGAGCTTTTTCTCTTGACTTTCTAGTTAAAATGTTAAAGGACTATGAAGAAGAGACTCATTATTTATATAAGGATAGTCATTTTACAGGAATAGATCTTAAGATTGATAATTCCAGCACATACCTGAAATAGTCTGAAGAATAAAAAAATACCGAGATTAGAGTGATCGCTGCAATAGAGCTCTGACTAAAACAGCAATTTGGCAGCAGCTTTCTACTCCTTTTTGTTATCTGTCATTGATCTTGTGATAGATGCCAACAGACAAGGAAATCTTTGATACTGTCATGAATATGAATATGAAAGTTGCTGAGAATCTATCATACCCCAAGATGATGAGAGATTTCCAACAATCTGGAAGACCTCATTTGATGGTTACTAATACTCATGACAACCAACGCTTCTGATGGTCTGAAAACACTTTCCCTCTCATATTAGGCTTAATTTGCAGTTGGCATACCATTTGAATTACTACTACATAATATATAATATATGGTCTACACTCTCGAAAGTGATACTCTGTCACTGGGTAGCTCCAGACCACGTCGGCTGTGCATCCCAACCCAGCGCTAAATGTTAGGAGCTCTGATTTGTTCGATATCCATCTTTAGCATGAAGGTTTTGATGAACTCCGGTGAGGCCGGCGACTTCAATTAAGAGAAAGAAGGCTGGCAAAGAAAGGAATAGTCGAGGAAACACAGACGTAAGGGGTTAACTCTAGAATCAAGGAAGCCGCAACCCGTGTCCATTTGCCGTCGGTTGATGGCATATGCGGATCCTTGTTGTTTAGCCGGGGCTCCAAGGAGATCATGCAAGTCGTTTGGTCGTTTGGTTTGAGGTGAGGCTGAGTGGCAGTGGTTAAGCTTACACGACACACGTATCTGAAGAGATCGAGACTGGTGCTGAGGCATGGAGACGTGTGAAGGTAGGTAGGCAATAATATCCTCCGCTTGGGTCATAAAGGGGCCAAATCAGTGATGCGGAGAAAAGCGACCGATGCCTAGAAGAGATTCTCAGGAGGATTTCTGTCTTGTTGAATTGCTGATCACTTCAATACATCACTTAGTCGCAGTAGGGAGCCGAACATCGGTGATTAAGAAAGAGACGCCCTTGACACGACGGTTTCCGCTGTCTACACAAATGTTGTACTCCAGTTCCGAGTGGGCAGTGCTGCTCGGGCACGCCCTGCCGTAAACTCGGTGGAATGTGACATGTCGCAAATGGTCAAGATTTCAGGAGACACAGGCGAGGGAAACACATACACGGCAGGAGTGGGTATCAACTCGCCCTAACGGAAGTGTGGCTAACACCGGCTGACCTGGACCAAATTGACGGCAGCTTCTCCAATAAGTAGTAATAGCAACTTTCACATTAGTCCTGCTCTCTCCCCACGCCGCCATCCTGTCCCTCTCATGGAGGCCACCTTTGACAACAGGATCAACCTCCTCTCTGCAAACGTTCGCTCGTTTGTAGACAGCTCGGTGTTGTACAGCATTACGACAACCCATAATCTCTGGGGTCGTACAGTCACCCTTCTCAAGGATGCCAATCCTGCACTTGGCACCAACTCCCCCATCGTGGGTGCCATTTATTGGAGAGAGAGATTATTTGAGGTGAATGGTCATCGAAAGTCCATATCCGACATGAAACGCAAGCCACCTGGTTTTGTGGCTGCTCGTGATCAGCCGCAGTCAAAATCAAGGGCCAGTGGGAAACACAGGAAGAATCGTTCAGGGTCCAGGGCCAGGGACGAGCCAAGGAAGAAGAGAGAACGTCCGCACAATGCAAGTGGAAGGACGAATGACAAGGGTACAGTCAAAAAGTCAAGGTCCAGGACTAAGGGCCAGCAGAAGAAAAATGAACTTTCCGTAGCAGTGGCACCTGGCTGTTTGGGTTTGACTCGTCGTTCCTGCATTCTCTTCACCCAGATCGGTCTGAGCGATTGGTGGCAGTCTCTCACTTGCAACACCCGTTATTGGCGCTGGTCAACAGACAGAACGGAATACGAGCTCATTTATCATCATGAGCAGTGGAAGGTAGTGTCATTTTCTCCATATGATCATTTTTCATTATCACCCGTTTAATTCATTTTCCCGTTGATCCTAAGGCCCTAATTAATTTGGAGGACGATGATGACGAAAAGTCGTCCCAGACTGTCACAGTCCCTGCACATCCTCATTCGCGAAGGAGCACCGTCAGCTATGCCGCCCGTGACTCCGGTTTCTCCACTATCACCACCACCATCAACAAGCAGCATGTCAGGCACTCAAGCGCGTTTTTCTCTATCGCTTCCCTTGCCCGTTTCTCTCAAGGTGATGATGAGGACAAGCAAGACGATGAGAAACGGTGTCAATGTGAGGTGCAGGAGCTTGATCCGGAGAAATTGAAGGAAGAGAGGCGGACACAGGCGAGCTTATTTATTCCTTACAGGAATCATTTGTTCCACAAGAACAAGCCAGCGGTATTGAAAATGAAGTCTGAGGCTTTACTACAGGATGAGGTGTTCCTGTTGCTGGTGTTGATATACTCAGAGACCAAGAGACAGGATCGAACCGTGAGTATGATGCATTTCCTCAATTTTGCTGCGTCTGATTTGAATTTTTCTGATGCGGTATAGAGTAGCTCTGGTGGCTGGTGATCCTTATAGGACATTTCATTGTGAATTGCTTCTTCTTGGGACATACGCAACACTTTTTTTTTTGCATGGACTAGAATCTTGGACATCGGCTGCATTAATCATGTGTATTTTTATAATCTCTCAAACATGTCGTGTTTTTGAAGATGATATATTTTACACGTACGGTCACCAATATGGATACTGCCTGGAAAAATGGACATGTGCTTATGTTTTGTGTCGTGTGTATGATTATGATATGATCTTCTCCTTTGATTAGCTCGGCTCAGACGTCACTGGCATGTGTTAGAGTTCAGGGGTGTATGACATGAGAATATGTCCCTTTTTGATGGTTACTGAGGACTTCTTTTGTTAGTGACTTTGACTCCACGAGACAGAAGGCTATGATTTCCCGTGATAACTAGTGCTCGACTATGTGATCTTTCCGGGACGGCAATTCGTGCACAGAAACTACTCATTTTATCTTCTTGAACTAGGCTGAGTCTCTTCCTGACTGGTACTGCCCAGAGATCACCGGCAACTGCAACAACAGAACAGTCAACTTATTACTAAAGAATACTCTTGACATAAATATTGGTTGTTTCAAATTGGCTCGAGTTGGTGTGATAGGGAATATGTTGGAGGCATTACTTTAATCATGCACGCACTATCTCTGAGATCATAATAATACAAGTATAGATGGAGGTTAAAAGGGTTGCTTGGGCTGATATCATGTTAAAAAACTCTGGTATCTTTTTTGTACCACAACTTGGTCAAGGTGTATATAATAGTGTATGCTGGTCACTCTTCGGAACCACATTGTTAACTGTGAATTGATGACATAGATTGAACAGGTTTCTGTCAGCTTTGGGTTGTTCTGCCTGTATTTTAGATCTGAGAATGTATGAGGGCTCGACGTTAGATGGGCGAGAAACCTTTTGCATAAGGTGAAGAAAAATGCTAAATGTTTACAACGCTCCAGGATTCCACTCACGGTCGGCCATGCAGATATTCTATGGAGTGTAATATTCTATGGAGTGTAGAAGAGATTGAATGCTAAATCTATTGTCTATTCTTTCCTATTTCCCTAGTTCACAGATAAACTGCGTAAATATCTGTATAAATACTAACAGACCATCCACTGATTGTTCCGCCATTTAACAATGATTTTTCGTCTGGACAGCTGAGTTAGTGAATCATGCCAAGTAACACTGAAACAGCGAAATTGTTTGCCGTAGAGGTGCACTTCTCATTGAAAGTTAGGAGTATGGATGCTATTTCTCTCCCTCTCAACATCCCAGCACATGTCAAAAATAAAGATATGCTATCAGTGTTGTTCATTTGTCTCGCGCTCTTTTCGCTTCGCGCTCTCTCTCCTTATTCGATATCACATTCCTTTTTCTTATTACCTTACATAATGTTGGACTGTATATCTCTTTGCACTACACAGTTCTCACCTCAGTTTCGTGTTACAAAGACTGAGATGAGTACTTCAATTATTTCTTCTATTATCTAACATGTACCTAGTCACCTCTATTCTAGGTATATAAGTTTCGTACTACGAAGACTGAGTCACCTCTATTCTAGCTACAACCACTCTTGATCGAGTTTCTCACTTAACAATCAGTACCCACTTCTGACACACGTTTAAGTCACCGCTTATATCACATATATTTTCCAGTAGACATACCCCGTCTACCAATCTCCTTACAGAAACCTCATTGACTTTGGGCCGCCTTGAATTGTGAATAAGCGCTGCTTACAGATTACATCACTGGCCGGAGACAACCGGCTAGTAAGACGAGGCTCGTGAGTCCTGTTCTGTATCTTTAGCTCTCAAACGATGTCCTCAAGTCTCATCCTCCGTTCGACTATACCGAGGGCTCTTTCACGGCGTACAGCGCTAAGGACAGCTCTTCAGGGTGAGCTGATCCTTCTCTAATCGTAGGAATATGACTGATCCCGAGCAGCCCGTTCTGCCAGTGATACCTCCGAGTTCAAGTATGTTCCAGGAGGGCGTGAGTGTACATATCTCCAGGTTGAAATTACTATAACTACGTGAGTAGCTATATACAAGGGCACCGTGAATGACCCAACATCATTCCCTTCGCCTTCTCGCGTCCATGGCTCCTATCACTGGGCTTTTGAGCGCCTACTCTCTGCGGGCCTTATTCCCCTAACCGTTGCCGCGTTTGTTACAAGTACCACCGCACATCCTATTCTAGATGGTCTTCTTGGCGTCAGTCTCGTCATTCATTCACATATTGGAGTAAGTTCGTCCTTTGGCACCGCCTTACTTTGGATCTGAACGTGTTGTTGTGATCGTAGTTTGACTCTGCGATTGTCGATTATCTCCACCCCCGTAAATTCCCCGTTCTCGGTCCAACTTGTACATGGGCGTTGCGAGCGGCCACCGTTGCCACCCTTGTTGGTATCTATCAGTTCAACACGAATGACGTCGGTATGTTTGATATGATCTTTTTTTCGTCATGCTGCCAGCCTAATATGAGATATTATAATAGGTCTTACGGAACTTATTTCTAGAGTGTGGACTGCCTAGAAAGCTAGAGTTGTGCAAGGATCTTCCTGTTGTCAAAGTCTGACTTTGTCTTCTGGCGTGTATCAGTTTTCTGCCGATGGGAAATCCATTGTCCCACTGCTCTCTTGGTCTGTTCATCCTGTCACCTTGCCTGTAATATGGGAGTTTCAGGACTGCAAACCCCACTGGAGTCGTAGAATTCGGTCGGCGCTGAGCTTTGTGAGGTCTAATGCAGATATCCGTATGTTAGTATTGCGATCCATGTTGAGCAGCAACAGGGTGACCACTACCAGAAGCGAACACCTATACATGATTGAGAAAGCACCCTTCAAGTCCGCGGGCATCTAGGAGTTGGGTGTCCTTATTAACTAGGTGATTTTGACTCTGAACAAGTATCGGTGAGCATATATCCAGGTTCAAGTATTGGTTTTGTGCCTTCCATTAGCCGATCGGATGGGAAGAACAAGATTCTCTTATTCAGCTAACACAACCTTCGTGGTCCTGTTTATATTACCAGATCCCAGGTAGAGGTTAGAAATGGTAAATAAGAACAAGACGAGCTGGCTCGTGCTTTGGGCTGCGCAATCCACATTTGCACGATCCAACATCGTAGACGCAGCACTGATGCTCGCAGTATCAAGATCGTCTAAAGCTTGCAAGACATCGCCCCCGCACGAACATTGCGTAGGAGCGCCGACGACTGCGTATGCTCCTGACGAGCCTTTCTCTGTTCTGTTCTTCTGTCATCCGGTACTTGTTTTCGAATCTGTCGGGGACCGTTAGTCGAGTGAATTAACGTCTTGTGACTTGATCATCTATTTTTGAACTGTCATCTTTAGTTCTTCTGACCTTCCGTTCTCTTCTCACTCATGGAGAAATGTCTTCTTGAAGGCCTATAACTTCACATGGTGACATATGCGAATATTGTAAGCGGGGCGAAAGGGCAATATATAGGCATGCAGTTCAAGGGACCCTATATTTTCCCTGTCCTGTTTGGCTGATTCTCTCAAAATGGCATCGCTAATCGTGCAAGCATTGGTTCTCTATGTTACCTTGATCGTATTGTGGAAAGTTTTGAGGTGGCTATTCGTCAAGTCGCCGTTGGAATCTATACCTGGTCCACCTGCCCTTTCGTTCATCAGTGGTAAGTTAGATGATTTCATACTTATGGCGAGTCCGCTCATTCAAGTTGTTAGGTAATGTCCAACAGATATTTCATACGAATGGATGGAATTTTTATTATGATATGTTAAACCGTTGTGAGTGAGATCATGTTAAAGTGGTACATTTGTGACTGATCATTGGTCTGTCGGTATTTTCAGACGGTGCTGTGATAAGACTGAAAGCCCTATTTGGAGTAAGATCTGTTCTTCCCTTCACAGAAAGATCGTCCGCGTGAACAAAACTATTTCTAGAAGAACATGTTGTTCATTTTTGATCCAAAGGCTTTATATCATATATTGATCAAGGTGGGATACAAATTAGTTAGGCCCTGTTCCTTTCTGAATCTATTGCATAGGATCAGCACATTTACGAACAGGCCCCCGCATTTGTTGCGTGAGCGCTCCAGATCTTCATTCCATTATTTGAACTTATTCATGTTTTAGAACGAATCAATTGATGTTCGGCGATGGCTTGCTGTCAGTACTGGGTAATTACATGAATATTTTATGTTCTTAACAATTAATCAAAATGAATAGGTGAGCAGCATCGCAAGCAAAGAAAGATGCTCAACCCGGTATTTTCCATTGCTCACATGCGTGCAATGAGTATGCTTCTTATCTCTTCCTCCTCTTCCTATACTTATCCTCTCGTTTCAGCACCAATATTCTATGAAGTAACGCATAGGGTGTGGTTGATTATCTCTTATCACTAGCGCTTACTAAAGTTGAGTATATCAGCTTCGTCAGGCACTGTGGAACCAAGTAAGAGACGGACCCAAGGAAATCGATGTTCTCCATTGGATGTCACGAACTGCTCTGGAGCTAATAGGTCAAAGTGGAATGGGATACTCATTCGACTCATTAACGGACGACCAAGGGACCGCATATAGCGGGTCTTTGAAACGTTTTGGGTAAAAACGATTCGGTTGTTAACGAGGTGAAATAAGCACTGACGTGCTCAATCTCGCAGTGGACTTTTCTCCGGCCCGAGAGCTTTCATCTTAGCCAATTACTTCTTTCCCTTTGTCAATAAGTTCAACCTTCCTCGGTTAAAACGATGGATTATAGAAAATACGCCTTCACAGTGGGTGAAAGACATGAAAGATATTGTGGATGTAATGGAAGAGACTGCGAAAGACATTTGCAGGGCTAAGCACAAGGAGATTGATTCAGGTGAGAGTGATGAGTCGAAGAAGGACATCATCAGTATACTCAGTGAGTATGCAATTGGAGGCGTCATGAGCTTGATCATGACTGATATGTACTTACTGAAGTGAGAGCCAATGAAAGCGCGACCATGGAGGATCGATTGAGTGATGAGGAGGTTATTGGCCAGGTTGCGTCAGTTTTGATTGATAGTCGTTCAGGGTCATCATTTAACACCTGGGATACAGTACACTGGTCTTTGCTGCGACGGATACCACTTCTTCTGCTCTCTCTCGCATCTTATATCTCCTGACAAAATATCCTAATGTTCAGGAGAAACTCCGTACAGAAATTATGGAAGCGAAGCACAACCGCGGTGGCGAGGATTTAGATTATGATCAGCTTGTAACCTTACCTTACCTTGATGCTGTCTGTCGTGAGACACTGAGGCTGTAAGTGTTCATAGATTGTTAGGCACGTTCCCCACTGATGTATCATATCCTTAGGTACCCTCCACTTGGAACAACCAGTCGAATGTGCGCTAACTTTGTTGCATTGGTTTTTATACGTCGCTAATCATCTCTTAGAGCTCGAAAAGACATGATTCTACCACTCTCTAAACCTCTGCGAACTACTTCTGGAAAAGAACTCACTGAACTAGTTGTTCCTAGCGAAACTATGATATTTATATCTATTCTTGGAGCAAACACTAATCCAGAATTGTGGGGACCCGATTCATATGAGTGGAAACCAGAAAGGTGGTTGAAACCTCTCCCCGAGAAACTCAACGAGGCACATATGCCGGGAATCTACTCGAATTTGTGAGCTTTCCCTAGAATGAATTTTAGTGGAAAGGTATTGATGACATGTAGAATGACGTTTTTTGGCGGGAGCCGTGCATGCATGTAAGTCAAATTATCTCTCCCTTCAAACATGAGATGCTTACTAACGATCATCAAGTGGCTTTAAATTCTCTCAGCTGGAGATGAGTGTGTTTTATTTAACACATTTTGGACTTTCTGAATCTCGCTTATGGTCTCTTTGCAGAGGTTGTGCTCTCTCTTCTCCTCACCTCCTTTGAATTCGAGGATGCGGGGAAATCTATCATGTGGAAGATGTCTGGAATTGTTGCACCTGTTGTTGAAGGAAAGGATTACACTCGACCTGCGTTACCCATGATCCTTACTTCGTTGGAGAAGAGATAGACCAAGAGGTCATTATCAAAAAGCATAGGGATAGATATCGTAACAGCGGATTGTATTTTCCGGTCTTCTATGAAATGGCAGTTTATCCACCTCGTTGGGAAAGTAGGACTGTTTGCCTGAAGAGATAAGATGATTTCCCTGATTGGTAGAAGAGGCCCACGAAAGTATCCTGGTGGTAAGCACCGAAGTGGTATGGAAGGTTGTAATATTCGGGGAAAGAAGGAAAAAACACCCCTTAAGCTCAATAGATCAATCTTTGTGACCACGGACTATTCCATACCAACGTTGCTCTTCACATATCGTTCGCAGGTGCACCATTATTCCACGGGCTGAGCGTCCTTCCGTCTGTATATCCCCATGTCTATGTGGTGACGATAGGCGTTTCATTGGAGCACAACAAACAATCAGTTGGAGGATAGATTTTAGATCGACCGACCAAAGAAGGTGCGAATAAAACAGGCTTTCTAGCTTTCGTACAGAGGACAAGAATGAACCTCCAAGGGTGTCTGATATGAATTTTGAGAAATACAAGCTTCTCAAGTTGAGCGATTGCATGTAAGTATTCGAGTACATGCACTGCCATTTTTTATTTGTGGTCATGTACAACGAGGATTTACATCACACCGATCTATGTATTTGTCTCACAAGGGCACAGATGAGTGATCAATAACTAGTAAGACCAGCAATTGCCTGAATCCCTGCATTCCCAAAGTCAGGCAAAGCACCAGTAAGTGACTTGGCCTTTATCATTTCTAATTCTCCGATCAACGTTTGGTGCCTATACGCCAGCCTGATATCGGGTACATTTGTCTGATTGAATAAGTATACCAAGCCAATGGGAGTTTTTTCCGCCAAAACTTACCTTGTTGATATCGTTGCCCTCTGCGCCAGGCAGATACCAATGCTGGCCGAGCCAATGGCGTTTAACCTCCATCTCAAATCCACTCTGCTTAACTGAATTTCTTGCAAGTTCAGCGAGAGAACTTTGCGGTAGCTTGTAAATCTTGCAAAAAATCCGTTAGGATCAGTATCAAACACTAATTCAAGACATACATGAGCCGCAACACTATACTCCTCTAACAATGGCTCCTTCGTGAAGTGGAACTGTAGCGGATCATCTGTACTCAAGCTGACATTCAAACCAGTTTTGAAGAAGTCGGGCAGAGGGTTTCTCTCGTACGTCAGAAAGAGCGCGTTGTTCGAGAGTGGACTCATTGCAATGCCAATTTGTTTCAGATAGAAAAGATATTGGAGTGCTGGCACTTTGCGGAGGAGTATACCATGAGAGATGGAGTGAGAAGTCAGGAATGCAGAGGTTAGGTGGTCAGTATCGCCTGCTTCGCCGCAATGAGGTCGGAAGACAAAGGTGTCTTACATGAAACGACGGAGGGACATGATTATGGATTCGTAGAGGTGTGAGATTGGACGCACTGAAACCCCGGAGACGACGCCAGTTGTTCAGACTGGCCATATTGGCGAACATATAGTAGGCCCTAGTTTAATTATATTGATACTTGTGCTACTGAGCACTAGATGAAACTGACCAGTAAGAATAGGGCGGAGGTTGGGTGAAATTCCACAAACGCGGCAGAGGGAACTTGCGGTGGATGCGACGCTCGACTTTGGACTCATCATCTACAGTATCGAAGCCCACAACACGCTGAAGGAAGACGTGTAGTTCAGGGTGTGTGCGAGGATCCTTGGTGACCTCGAACAAGGGGCGGAAAACGTCTGGGGAAAGGTTAGGCCTGGCTATTTGAATGAATGGAACAAGATGGTGGTACTTACTCACCACAATGTCTTGGAAAGTATCGACTGAACCGTTAGCTTTGTAAACTTCATATAGTCTTGGAACTTGGATGAGCCAGCGAACGTTGTTTGAGTACAGTTTATTACTGACGACCCATTTCGCCAGTTTATCCCATTCATCAGGCGATCGGCCGTAAATGCTAATTCGCCATTCGACATTCTAGGGTGTGAAAGTCAATGGATACCTGCTGAAAGTTGGGCATTGACATACTTGATACTTGCTTTGTTTTAAATCACTCATCAACTCTAATGATGGTGCATCAATACAGGATTATCAATGCGGTGTGACTGAAAATTGACGAACCCTGGGTTAACTCAGCCAGGTATTGACCTCTGATATAGTTATCCGTCTTCAAAAATATCTCGCGCAGCCGAGATTCACCAATTGGATTATATTTGAGATTGAATTTGTCGAAACGGTGGAATGAGTCTTGATGAGCGTGCATGTCCAAAGTATCAATAGACAGATCGTATGCGGTTAGCTTAAGAGATTCAAAAACTTGTTCAAGGGTGAGTTCATGGCCGTCGCGGAAGATTACGACATCCTGAAGTTAGTTGACTTCATGAATGAAAGGGATGCACAGATATGGACCAGTTACAGTATTGCCTACCTGAGAACAGTGTTTCATCTTTGATTTGATGAACCGGAGAAGATGTTTTTGATTCATGCTGCTCGAGTGGTGGACGTGGGTATCCACTTTACGAACATTATAGAAATCTCTGGAGCCATGATTCAGCGGTATTTATGAGTAAGTCGCTAGAAATACCTATGAGGAACACGCTGTTGGTGGGTGGGTTGAAATCGGGAAATTGATAGAACTCTAAGGTTCATATACGAACCTTCATATCTGCCAGCTCCTGGCTTTCATTCAGTAGACTGTACATGGTGAACTTGCTTTGGAGATATTTCAGCCTCCGAAAAGCAAAGCTTTTGGTTGGTCCATGGGAGATGACATTAAGGACGAAATCGAGGTCCATGAAATACTCTCGGATGTCTGGAATATCAAAAGCTGGTTTTGACTCCACTGTTTTCGATCGTTTAATGGAACTGTTGGCAGGCAATACTTAACTCACTTTTCTTCCTGTCGTCATATACCTGATAGACGCCCTTGTCGTCAATCTCGAAGGTCCATGAATGAGACTTCGGTATTTCACAGGCCTCAAACTCGAACTTTTCACTCGCGTCCTCGTGGTTAAGCACTTCTTTGTTCTTCAACTGCCAGGTCGGTGGTGGAGGCTTCGGATAGATTTTCCAAGATATGAAGGGCCGTTCTACTTGGGCCGGTTCAATCACAGCGTCAGTGTCCGGCCGTCGACCGCAGACTTCGACGTGCTCTTCGAGGAGTCCTTCGAAATCACCATCATAATCCCGTGGATCATCCCCTAATCTCTGCTTCGACTTGGACATGTATTTATCACGAAGCTCACAACATTTCTGTAGAGATTGAAGAAGTTCGGATTGTTCAGGCGTGATGAGAGGCTCGACTGCTATTGAAGGTCTTGGGCGTTTATCAGTGTGTGTGTCTTAGCAACTTACGGATGTGGGCCTTATTAGCAAGCTCTTCTTCTATGAAAGGGTCACCCGTCGAAGAGCCGTGTATAGCCGAAGCTCTCAGACTCTGGACATCAGACTGCGCATCTGAGAGCCTTCTCTGAGCCCAGAATTTCTCGTCAATCTGGTCAATGTGGTTACCGTTCATCAGTTACAATCAGATCAACACCTACATGCTGCTGGCTTTTCTCTTCCAAATAACCAAAAAAACTATCCCTGGGTTCTGGAATCCGGAGAGACTCCAAGGATATGTTTGGAGGTGATTCGGGACCTCCATTAGTGCTCTCGCGGGACATGTCCATAATACAGTTCAGAGGATGGTCACTAGGATAGGCGGCCCGCGCTTCTTTCCTTTCCTGTCAGATGCCGATTTGGCCGAGACCCAACTTAAAGTCTTGTCGTCGTTATGCCCTCCATCGATGCTGGCCGCTCCAACACTTGAAAATGGTCGAATATGTTTCTGATCTCATATTAGATATTCCAAGTCATCTTCGTTTACTCTGCTCATCTCACTGAAATGAGCATACGAAGCTGGATCTCACGGGCTGTGAAAGCTAACGAAGGGAATTTCTACCATGTGGATTTTACAAACGGCACGGGGTCCAACAGCATATAATGATCTCCTACAATTCGAATAATATCTCTCACCTATGTTCTGGTTCCTCTCTCTCCCTCTTGCGAGCATTTTATTTGCGCTCTGTGGTGCTGCGCCTACCGTCACAGAAATTTCCAACAACCTCCTCGACCCGAATGGCATCTTCTTCGTTTCATTCGATGGAGTCGTCAACGTCAATTCTTTCCAACTCTCTGGTGTGTTGACGTTTGGTAATTTTCAATTCGCTGGCTGGTACACTTCTACGCGTACTGCAATTCTCGCTCGGCGACAATTGCCGTCTGGAAGCTGGTCCACTCTCCAACTCCCACACAATCTGACTACCAACGATTCTCACAATGTCATTGCGCTCGGTGTATCTCCAGCAGACGGAAAAATTCATGTTGCTATGGATTGTCATAGCACGCAAGTGTTTTACACCAGTTCCGAGGCAGGCCTAGCAACTAGTGGTGCAAGCTGGGTAGCTAGTAAGTTTGGATCAATCACAAATATAATTGGTAATTTGGACGTTGGAACGTGGGTGCTTGCGTTTCACACGAGCTCTAACAAGTGAAAAATATCATTTAGAGTCGTCACTTATCCCCAATTCGTCATCACTCCAGAAAACCGTCTACAGTTCGTTTACCGGTCCGGTGTGTCTGGGAATGGTGCTACTCAATTAGCAGAATACAACGAAGGAGTATGGTCGAACGTTGGCTCGTGGGCTTCTGCTTCCGGAGTCTATACATCCACGAATGGTGCGCAAAGCAGTGCCAGAAATCTCTACATCCACGGATTTACATATGATTCTGATCGTTTACATGTGGCCGGTACATGGAGGGAACAAAACGGTGCTGTTATGTGTAGTAGTGGTGGTTTGACTAATCATGATACAGTTTATGTCTTCTCAGACGACAGAGGTGAGTATCTATCATTCGTTCGCTTTTCCGAGTCAAATTTTCTACTTGCAGGTCGGACATGGAAGAATAGTGCAGGTTCCGATGTAGGAACATCTGGTTCAAGCCCATTTAATGTGAATTCAGGAGGACTCATTGTCGACCCTCTCAATGCTGATCACGCTCTCATGAATCAAGAGTCCCAGGTTGTCGACTCCGTTGGACAACCACACATAATAATCTCCTACGTACCTGGTATGCGCCCAGAGACTTTTGAGAAGATTAAATTGAGTTTGTGTATCGGATAGGTCGTTTCGGTCAATGCGTAACCAACTACGAAACCGGTCGCATAGCCAATGGTCGCGCGTTCCACTTGTACCGCTCCTCTTCTGGTACCTGGAACAAAGTAGAAATTCCATTTGCTCTCGACGCAGTTGGACGTTCACAAATTGCTTTGGACAGCCATGACAATGTTTATGTCGTTATGCCCTTCGTAAGGATTGTCACAGCTAGTAAAGCTTCGGGATGGACGGACTGGTCAATGGCTTTTGATGGTGTTTCGAACGGGTTGAATGCTTTTGGGGAGGTCACGATTGACAGAGCAAGGATCCCTTCCGAGATTCTATCAATTTTGTATCAGGAGGAGAGTTTGGGGATGACACCTTCTGCTGTGCGTCTGATTGATTTTTCATTGGATGGGTGATATCAGTAGTATTAGATTACAACTTGAAGAAGTTTGCTATAACTCACAAGTGGAGAGGTATAAGAAGAGCAGATTGATGCTTTCCCAAGGCACAATAGACGAATTGGAGGATATGCAAGAGCTGCTATCCACATGCAATCCTGAGTTCGGACAGCACATCTGTTGAATGAATGCTTCTATCGATCAACTGTGATCAGCGATCACAACATGATCCATGGTGATGCAAAGATACTCATTCAGGGGTTGCCATGCTGTATGTACATATTCTCTTCCTATTGGATAGTAATAGGATAGAGTCAACATGTACATGTTCTCAAAAAAGGTATATATACACTGGTCTTTAGATCCCTTATTTTATTGCTATCTTTCTTATACCAGAGTACAGTTGAATAAACATTTTTCATATTCATACTTATGACTGTGATCAGCATGCATAGTCAAGTGATAATATGCTCACAATGAGTTGCTCAAATGTCATCTATATACACAGCCTGTATGGGAACCAGCCTTCATATGAAATTTGAGTGCTCAAACATCATTTATGTCCACACCAAAGCCTACAGAGTTTCCATTTGTCACATACCATCTGACCATATCTGACCTCCACATTCTTTTGCCCTCTTCTGGTGTGAATCATGCTCCATCCCAATCAACCCAAGGACCAAAACCTTTCCATTCCTCATCAATCCCATGGAGTTCCAAACAACAACCCCCACAGTGCCCAACAACCCAGAGTATGCACAGCAGTAGTATTATTAGAAAAGACTTTCTGTATGTAAGAACAAGAGTTACCCTGTGCAGTTTCTTAGTCTGATAATTGACTTGGATTTGTGCCACACTTGTCTCACTTCCTTCCAAATCTCCCTCTTCTGAAGTATGACCATGTGACATGTTTTCTATTGAAGCCAAGGTCATTATCTGCATAACACTACTTCCAAGTCATTTCTGCTCTATATCTGCTAAGTTACATCTTCTGTCCCATCTTCCATACTACATTCATAGATATCCTTGGCAAGTGTGAATTGCCCCTAACACCATTCTCTATTGGTCAGCTATCCTATACCCACTTTTAAGCATAGTCCACACTTAGAGAATAAAGTCCAATGAAAAAAACATGGAGATAAAATACAGAACTTGGTCTTATCCATGAGGTGCAGAGGTATGGACTTTGTGAATGACCTTGATTTCAACTTATGTATTGCAACACCCTCAGTTGTGTGATCACAATGTTAGAAGAAAACCCAGAGTTGACAGATTGAGAGTTCTAGTGAACAAAGATCAGTGAGTTGTTGCTAGTACCAGAGATTGTTGCTAATACTAGAGATTGATACTAGTAGTAGTTAACAAGTCACTATAGTTGGTGACAAGGACCAATGATGAAAACAGTATAATACTATTAACACTGGAGATTGATGCTAAAGTGTTAACAATATCTTGGAGATAAGTAAAGTACTTATCAGAAGAGAAGGATCACTTTGGAATCATAATACAGAATTGGAGTATGTCACTTATTAACATTAGAGTTGATTATCAGACTAGCTATTACAGTGTAACTACTAGCCTTATATACTAGAAGATGTTTCAGAATAATAGGAGACTCAAGTGGAGGTAACTCTATATTGAGTGATGTCAATGTCTTGGAGTCTATCTGTGTGAAACAATGATAGATAATAGATAAAAATAAGAGTAAACTCTATTATAAAAGACAAAGTACTTATAAAGATGGAGATAAGTGAACTCTACCATAGAAGATAAAATACTTGCAGAATTTTGAGTGTTACATTTATGGAAAAAGGCACAACTCAGAGTAATATTAATAGAAGCTGACTTTTGTGAAGATAATGCAGCTTGAATGTAGGTTGATTTTATCTATATTGGAGATTAGATACAACTTGGAGATTAGACTATGACATTCATACTAAACCCTGCAAACTTTCTCAAGCCACTACTACTACTTTCCATTATTGAGCCTTGTCTAGTATTGTCTGATATTGCTACTGTGAGCTTTTTTTTCTTTTTCAGCTAATTTTCTAAATAATTTTATCAGAGTTTCTGACTATCTGGACACTATTATTTTCTGGTTATGTTAACAATGTTCCACCAGATTGGAATATACTCTAGTAGTATTTAGAATAGTTGTATTAGATGTGATTCATTATATAAGACTTAATAGTAAGTTTTTGAAAGTCCAATTGGCAAACATATATTATCCAGATACTATCAGAGTTGTAAACAGTGGACTTGGTTTCAATTTTATTTCCTTTCAATTTTCTTTTTCTTTTCCATTTTTCTATTTACTTTATTTTAGTTTTCATTCTCACTTCTCTTTATTTTAGATATAGACAAAAGATATGAGATGATATCACACATGACAGAAGTATGACACCTGTCACAATCACAGATCACACAATCACATAACACAAAGAAAGATATAGAAGGTCCTAGAATAAGTAATATTATACAGCATAGCAACAATATGTTAGCCTTATAGAAAGCACATACTTTAGGATAAGTTAGTTGTAGTGTGCATACAGACCATGGCCTGTAGTATATGAGGTAGACAATCTACTTGAAACTCTATTGAGTTCTTTTGTGTTACTCAATACAAAAGTTATCTTTTGTCTTTACTTAAGGACTTAAGTTATAATAGATATATAGAATGTGGATATTAGAACAATTTTCAGCTTCAGCTTATGTGCTACACCTTTACTCATTGTACTGGTTATATATTTCAGAAGAGGTACTTGGAATATCTGGTAAATAAGTCTATTAGAAGATAAGGAGGTATGTTATTACTAACACTGGAAGATAGTATTGGTTTCAGTTTATTTTCAGAATAAGACTTTACAGTATAACTACTAACTTATATACTAAGTATACTGCCTAAGATAGTTATCTAGAGATAGAAAATATAAGTAAGTTACTCTAAATCTAAATAGTTCTTAGATGTTAGGATAGAGATTCATAGAGTTATTAATGAGTTGTTATGATTTTATTAGCATGAGCAGGAGAGTGTGTGTCACATCATAAGTCACATGAGACTTAGAGTAGTGATCATGTGTACAACTCCTTAGTTTCAGTCTAGCTACTAATAAACCTCACTTTTCCAGCTATTAGTCTATAGAAGCTTTATAACATAAGACTGAGACTAATAAACCCTTTTAATACCACATATGTCAATATTCTACCTTAATCAACCTTACTACCACTATGATTTCAATCCAGATTATCATTAAATTTTCTTAACTACTCTCTTATTTCTGTAGGAATAGATTATTAGAGCACATCAGAAGTCACAGGACAAGAGACAGAAGAGACTGACTATAAAGAGACTAAAACTAAAGAACAAACAAAAAGCAAGGTCCATGATTGGTCTTAAAGAGATTTTTACAGAAAGAAAGTTTAGATCTATCTTAGAGAAGGTTAATACAATTCAATGAGTAACAAAAGAGAGACTGTATGAGCTACTAGAGAAAGATACCCACTTATTTGCAATGATCAAAGACTCAAAGCTGTATATTAACAAGTTCATCTATAATAAAGGCTTAATCTACTTGAGGGTAAGAAAGTTTGAAAGAATTAAAGGTTACTTGGCAAAATACATAGCAAAAAAAATTAGAAAAGAGAGTAAAGAAGAAGTGGTAGAAATCCTGAGGACTTGGACTTACTAACAACACAGAAAGAAGTGTTCAATAGCAATAATTTAGGAGTTAAACTAACTCACAGACTGAGAAGTGATCTTGACTCTCAAGACTATGAAAACAAGAAGCTGACAGCTAAACATTAAAGCTTGACTCTCAACTATGGATACAACAGAACAATTTAGTATAATAGCTCTAGTCGACTCAGAATACACAAACTTCTATATTAGCCAAATATTTGTTGAAAAAGAAAAAATCAATATCTAGAAATATGAAAGCACCATCATATGCTACAATACAGATAGTATCCAGAACAAAGCAGGAATAATCACTGACTTTGTTGAAATGAGACTTGATATTGGAAACTACTCTAAACAAATTTACTTGGTAATAACAGAAACTAAGAAAGGTAAATTTATTTCTGGGATATAACTGGCTTCAGAAGCATAACTCCATTATTAACTAGAGCAAACCCACATTATTGCCAGCAAAATGTTATACCTATTGTGAAAGAATACATTGGAGAGAAGAACTAGAGAAGATAGAATAAACTTTTGATGATAGGCTAGATAGAATACTGTTTGTGAACCTAGAAGAAAAAGCAATCAGATGAGAAGAGAAAGTAATAAGAACAAGACAAAATACTATTGATAATATAGACAAATAATAAGAAACAGAGTTCAAAAGGAGAATGCTTAGAAAGTATTGAAAATATCATAACATTATTTTTAACAAAAGAACAATTTGATGAACTCTCACTACAAAGACCTTGGAATTATGCCATAAAAATCATTCTAGGAGTCTTACCAAGAGACTACAAAGCTTATCCCTTATCAGTGAAGGAATAGCAAGAACTCAATAAGTTTTTCAAAAAACATCTAAAAACAGAAAAAATCTGATCTTCAAAATCTCTATGTGTAGTACCTTTTTTCTTTGTCAAGAAGAAAAAAGGCTCTTCAAGACTAGTACAAGACTACTGACAACTAAATGAAGTCACAATCAAGAACAAATATCCCTTATCTCTAATTCAGAAATTGGTTGATAAAATAAAAGAAGCTAACTACTTTACCAAACTCAATATTTGATGGGAGTACAATAATATGAGAATTAGAGAGGATGATGAATGGAAGGTAGCTTTCAGAACAAATAGAGAATTATTTGAACCCCTAGTAATGTACTTTAGATTATACAACTTACCAGCAATCTTTTAGTTGATAATGGACTTTATACTATGAGAACTTATAAACATAGGAAAGGTTATTGTTTATATAGATAACATTCTGATCTTTACCAAAACTATTCAAGAACACCACAATATTGTCAATCCTGTACTTGTCATATTAAAAAAGAACAAATTGACATTACAGTCTAAAAAGTGTCAGTTCCACAAGACAAAGATTGACTACCTAGGTGTTATTATTTCTAGAGATAGTGTCAAAGTTGACCTAACCAAGATAAAAGAAGTAACTGAATGGCCAGAACCTAAGGATAAATGAGAAATTCAACAATTCCTAGAGTTCTGTAACTTTTACAAATGTTTTATCTGTTATATGCAAGTCCATCCATCTGGAAATAACATCCTCCAAAATATACAAGCCTGCCTTCCATAGCAGCCATCTTTCTTGCAACATGTCTTATAGCGGTGCTGCAACCATCCAGGTATTCCATCTTCCATGGTGGAGATACTCCTATTCAACTCAGTCTTCCATGATGGAGTTACTCCTGTCAGTATCTCAACACTGAAACCTCTGCTTGGGGTAATAGGGGTTTTACCACTGAAACCCCAAGCATCTCCTATACTATCCATTTGTATATAAGACTAGTAGTTACAC
>Ga0157368_1000339_pt1 | contig 22269 bp, 33 predicted proteins | sample AttbisABBM3_FD_113146 | JGI IMG/M metagenome (GOLD analysis project Ga0157368, IMG submission 113146) | Fungus gardens microbial communities from leaf cutter ant in Botucatu, State of São Paulo, Brazil - Atta bisphaerica ABBM3 | ecosystem: Host-associated > Fungi > Mycelium > Unclassified ...
CCTATTGGCATGTGGTTTGTGATAGCTCTTGTAGCTCTAGCACATAACAAATTGAAATGTCCAAATAATTAGAGCCATGAGCTCTCTTTGGTGTAAGATGGTTTGATGATTTCTAAGTTGTCATCAACAAGGTCATAGAATTGTTTGCCTTTTCCATCTGATGCTTGAAAAGTCATTTTCCACAGGTTGATACAGTTGTCGCTATTTCTTTTTTGCAGAAGTCCCAAGAAATTTTGCTTGGGAGTACTGGTATGGGGTTAAACTCTTTGGAGTCTCTGTCAGTTGATTTATGGAGGTTCTACTTGAGTCAATTAGGGCACTCCCAAAATTTGATATGATTTCCTTGGCCCTTGGAGAAGAATTGCCTAAGTTCTTTAAGGACAGCTGTAGTGTGGATTTGATATGGGTGCAACTTTGTATCAAATATCTTCTTGGCTGTGTGGATGGAGTCGGTGACGACAATGATTTTAGATATATCTTCTTTGTTGCAAGCCTGATTAAGTCCACACCTAATCGCAAAGAGTTCCGCTTCAGTGCTGGTGACATAGGCCACATGATGAACTGTCTTGATTAGAGGTTTGTCTCGTATGTGGATGTGCGAGACCGAAGTGGCTATGTCATTTTGATGCTAGCGTCGGTAACTACGATTGCCATGTATGGAGATATTGAGGATGAGATAGTCATATCATCGAGTTGTTGGGAGCGTTCTGAATCTGTTTTTGCTTTATTGGCTAAATTAAACGCAAATCGGTCTTGAAAGATGTCGATGATTCTAGAACCTGGATTAAGTTCAGAATCAAGAGGGGAGAATGATGGAAAAATTCCGTGTAACTTGTTGTATGAATCTATGAGATGTCCTTTGACGGAATTTTTCTGGTGATCAGTAAGTGTATTGATTGAATGAGGGGAAGGCTTAGTGGGAATGTCCTCTATGAGGGTCTTGATGATATGATTCTTTGGGAGGGTGGCAGAGTGGAGTTGAGATCTGCTAGCAAGTTTATGTAGGTGGAGCTTGATGGGGATGAGGCCCGCAATAGCTTCGAGTCCTTCGGTAGGAGATGTTCTGAATGCACCTAGGATCCAAATGGCGGCTCTTCTCTGCATTTTCCCCAGTATTTTCAAAGGGGGGCTTTGTTGTAGAACCATAATTGGAACCCATATAGCGCTATCGGTAGTATGCAACACCTGTATAGGAGGACAGACTGCCACCGTGCCCCGTGTAATAAATTGTTGATTTTAAAATTAAAAAAAAATCGGCAATTTGCGTGGTCCGAGAGGTTGTTTGGCCTAGAGTGACAGTCCCTTCGAACATCATCCGCATCCTGCAGCATGCCTGGGGAACAAGAACAGTCTGCCCAACAGAGGCAAGGGGCAGAAACTCGCGGAGAGCCCTCAACCTTCAAAAATGTTATCAGAATACTTCAGGTATGTACTGCCCCAAGGAACCAGACCATAAACATGATACACTGTTTTAGCAAATTTTTTTTGCATATGCGATATCGCAATTGAGTGCGTGCATATCTTATCAATCATCCTAGTGCTATACTTCACATATTGTGCCCTGGATAGTTGGTAGATTCCTCGTACCATCAACCCCACCCGCAACCTCATCCGCTGCAAGTAAGCAATCTCCTAGTTCAGGCACAATTACAAACACGCCCGAAACAAACTCTTGGTTGAAGCCACCACTTGAGGCTCTTCCATCATGGCAACTTAACCTGGCGCTTGACATGCACGTTTACTTGTCTACGTCACCGCGGGGGGACGTATTTTCGAAAGGCACTGTATCGTCGCGAAGGGATGAAGCAGCAGGTTTACCACACTTTGTCTGGAAAGATATTACATTTGGTGGCTGGGGTGATACCCGTGTGGTGAACTATGATATCAAGTTTCCTGAGGTGTGTAGCTTTCTTTATCTCGTCGTATTAGTGGTTGATTGTTTCGCCGCTAGTTCGTGCTTAATAATGGGACACTGTGGGCAGACATATTTTTGACGCGAAATGGAGCGAACCCCAATCCACATCATAATAAATTTAATCCGGTGGACATTCACCACGTCCGAAAACGTTTGTTCTCTCTCTCCAATTTTCGAAGTGTGAAACTCTGGTTGAATAAAGCCCTTAATTTCAGTACTGACGCCTTACATGGCGAGGGTCAAAAACAGGAAGGAAAAGAACTTGCTTTCGGGTAAGGAAGAAGAAGAGCCTGAGGAAGACATCCCTGAGGTGATTTATCATATTCAAGGTACCCGAGGACCTCCTACTGATCTGAATATAGACAGATGTGATCGTGCCGCATTGGCATAAGGTAACACTATGCAAACTTGGAAGACACGTATTTGAAATCCTAATCAAATTCCGGTAGAATGTAACGCTAGCGTTGATTTCTGACAACGCCAAGGTACCCTATGCTAATCTCGCACCACCAGTAAGGGAACGTGAGTATATGCAAATTTTGAGGAGCTGGGAGTTCAAAACTGCGTTGACAGACATCCATCTGGTCCAAAATGAGCGCGACGAAACCGGAACCAAGGGCTTCTACAAACCCATAATCTTCCCGAACGAGTTCTGGCACCTACGATCACATTATGTGGAAATCAATCAAACGACGCCCATTCTTCCCCTTGAAATCACTTTCCAGCCTATGTCGTTCTTCAAATTCCAGCTCTTTGCTTCAATGACTGCTGGATTCAATGAAGCTGCCAAACAACAAGGCGTGGGGGCAGCGTCGGAGCTTGATGAGATCAAACGGATGTTGATCGAGACGAACCCATGGTTCCTCGGTTTGACTGGCCTTGTGAGTCTGCTCCATGTTGTGTAAGTATCGCCCTTTGATCGGCACAGAGCCAAAAAATTGATGCGAGAGTTACATCTTCACCGAAAAAGCTTTGAGATGTTGGCGTTCAAGTCGGATGTATCCCATTGGCGGCAAAAGAAAGAAATGGTCGGGGTCTCAATTCGGTATGTATCCGGAGACATCCTTTCCTCACATCTCGGGTTAGTTGGCTCATTTTACCACTAGGACGGTGTGTATATTTGTATTCTAGTCGAGGGAAGCGTTTATTTTTGGAGCAGATAGTTACCAACGTATTCGTGCAAGTTATCGTTCTCCTCTATCTCATCGACAACAATGAGAATACGAGCTGGATGATCCTCATGGGGTCCGGCATTGGAGTGGTTATAGAAGCTTGGAAGGTCTCTAATTACTTCACCCTTTTCCGCTGGCGCCAAACGGCTCATGTGAGAGATTAGATCACGAAAGCTGTTGACATCAAAGTAGTCCCCGCACCTGCGGGCTCATTGCTGCCATACAAGCTCGATATTCAAGGTGAGTCTCTCAGCCGACATAGAGCTTTCCATGTTTAAGTAAGCTCCAGATAAGCATGTTCTGAGCGAAGACGAGAAGAAAACCCAAGAGTGAGTCCGCTCGGTGCTCCTACTTCTGCTTCTGCGACGGAACTTTTCTCTGACTTGATGAGAATCGTAGATATGACCGACTGGCGTTCCGCTACGTGTCATATGTGGCTATTCCGCTGCTGATTGCTTACACCGGATACTCTTTGGTGTACGAGTCTCACAGAGGGTGGTACAGTTTTATAATCTCGACGTTGACATCCTTTGTCTATATGTTTGGCTTTGTGCGTTACCGTGGGATCCGACACCGGGAAAGCGCATGGACTCATTCATATTCTCCAGGCGCAGCTCGTCCCTCAGCTGATCATCAACTATAAACTCAAGGTTCGCCGTAGGACTTTTTTACCCCGGATGGGATTGAGTAATAACGGACTTTGTAGAGCGTGGCCCACATGCCTATGAAAGCCATGATATACAAAACACTCTCTACCGTGGTAGATGATCTTTTCGCGTAAGAATGTCTCATCCACATACCGTGAATCCCCGCTGACATTATTTTGCAGCTTTTGCATCAAGATGCCATTTTTACATCGGCTTGCTTGCTTCCGGTGAGTAGGGTTCCTGGTTGATAGATGGCCGCTGATGACAACCAACCAGGGATGACGTGGTGTTCCTCGTCTTCTTATATCAGGTAAGGGTACCTTGTACAACGCAATAGCGGAAGCTGAGCCACGGTTTCAAGCGATGGATCTACCGTGTTGATCCCAAGCGGGTTAACGAATATGGACAAGTGATGACCACCGATATCGATGCGGCAGAGAGTGAGTCCAAAAAGGACAGGTGATTGAGGAGTGAGACGCCACGGCTTGATAGTGTATGTGTAGTGTGGGAATTTACGTAGTCTCTACATAGACCATCCACTGCTCTGTTTCTGTTTCTTGCATTCCACTCTGGAGTCAACGGCCAGCTATTCTTTTCCGTTCGGCTCTTGGTCTTGAACCTTTATTTTCTCTCCAACTACCATGGCGTCCACTGCCATTCAACTCCACCCGCAGTCTTTTGCTTGCAAATGCCTCAATGTTCGGTTGACGAGTGCGGATTCTCCGTCGCCCGACTCAGACGATGCCGTTTTTTTTAAAATCAATGTAGGCGAAGACGGCATTCAAGTGGTGCGTGCATCATCCCTGGCCGGTTCGACGCGGATGCTGATGCCCATTTGTATTGTGTAGGTACATCCTCAACTGACACTCAGAGTCAAATCGCGAGGCGAAATTATACCGAGCACGACCAGATGGTCTCGATTTACCACGTTGAAATGCCTCATTTGCGATCTCCCTGTCTACCGCGTGCATCAGGTTATTTCCTCCGAAGTTGAGGCAATTGATCTGCCTCTGCTTCCAAGTAGTGTCTGGGTGGAACATGAGATTATGAGGAGTCCCAACGGATGGGTCGAAGTGCACAAGGATTGTTTGGTAAGTCATCTGTTTTGTTGTGGCAGACTGTCCAGTGTGTACCGCAAAGTCTGCTCAAATATTCATGGCTTGGGCACATTTTTACTGGGGTTTTCCAAGCCTTAATATTCATTTCTAAGCTACCATGCTGACTAGAATATCTTTATCAGAGTGATGGACGGATTGCAGAGACAGCGTCATCGAAAGAATACTCCAGCATTTTCTCCCTTCTTCTACCGTCTCCACCCGAGAAGACTCCTACCTCAACAGCAAGCTGGATACTGCCTGAATCTACCATGCCAAACCCTACTCCTGCCATCCCGCAATCTTACCTCAGTCAGCTGCCGTCTCTGCTTCCACCACCACCCTTTACCCCATCACATCCCGCTTTCCTTCATATTCTTTCCGTCGCTGAACAAGATTCTCAGAAAATCCGAGCAGCCGCCAACCAAGAACTCACCAGAATCGTGGGAGCCAAGGTAGCCGAAGTCGAAGAGAAGGAAGCTGAACTCAAGGCACAGCTCGAACGACTTTGGCTCAAGTTCAAGTCTGGTATGGAGAAGATCCAACAGCAGCGGTCACCTCCACCAATCATATCATGGTCATCGCCTGTGGCCAATGTTCACCGGAGTAGTAGCGTCAAAGCACCAATCTCTATTCCCGGCTTCAATCCCGTCTCCATGACAGCTCCTCCGCGAACTACGCCGCCTCCCCCACGAAAGTCATGGCTTTCGCACTCCATTGCAGAATCCTCCCACTTACATCAAGCAATGACTGACAGGACTTCACACACGAAGAGCTCCGAAGGCGCGTCCGTGCACTCGGAGTCCTTGACTTTGGTTCCTAATTCAGCTAATGAGCGGGAATCCACGAGTATTCTTCATTTTAGGCGCAAAGTTGATGAAACTATCAACACGGCAGCAAGTTATCGGTACTTCCTAAACATTGAAGAAGAAATGGGCCGACACAGGAAGGAATGTGCATCGGAGTCAGCTCCGGATCGCAATGAAACAATGGGAATGCCCTCTCCGTCGCCACTTGCGGCAAATGATCGCAACAGTGAATCTTTAGTCACTGCCAGTGGCACCAATGGGGATGCGAAGGGTAAGGACAAAGAAGACAAGAGAATAATATCCAAGAGCAAGAGCAAGCATGTTCGTTTTGTTCAAAACCCCGCTAGAGAAACTGGGGATTCGACCTCCAGGAAATCTCAAGACTCAAGCAAATCCGACTCTGGAGGTGAATATAACTTACGCTATTCATGCTGGACAACTAAAGCCGAAGACTGACATCATTAATAGAAATGGTCTTTGATCTTGATGACGACGTGGGTGTAGAAGTTCAGTCCGGCGAAGTCCAGCCCTCTCTGCCCCTGCTTGATCCATCGGCTGCCTATCAACGGAGGAGAAAGACAAAGCCACAACATACTGCAGGCTTGCCCGCCTCGTTCTCGGCCCTGCGACCGGCCTCACTTCCAGTCCCCTCCCATATGCGGCCCGGCAGTTTGTCGAATCATGAGGCATACTCTCATAGCATAATGTCGTCGTTGCCCCGTTCTTCGGGACCAATGATTGGCGGAGAAAACAAGGAAGAAACAACCGATCAAGACACAAGCGAAGACACGACAGATTCGAGCCCTCGACCGACTTCTGATTCGGACACGGACTCCGAAGGTGAGGTTTTCTATATTTCCACGCTCGATTTCATTAAAATAAAACTTCCCATCTCTTAGACTACCGAGAAGAAGGATACCACCGTCATGGCCAACTCGGCTTTCCTAGATCCTTGCCTATCAACATAGTGCCGCAAATCCGCCCTCGCGAAGTTCTTTCTTTGGCATCATATCAGCAAAAGCCTACCACTGAACGTTCACAACAAACATCCACCGTGGCTCCCCCAAGTGATGCAAACGCTGTGGCGCCCAAGAAACCAATAACCTCCGTGGGGAGGAAATTTGCATACACGGAACGAAACCGGTCCAGGTTAGTGGATTCTGGGAATCTTGACTTTGTTGCAGAGGTGGACGAAGAAGACGAAGAAGATCAGAAGGAGAGAAAGGCTGTTTCACAAAGTGTTGATGGTGAACGTGGACGACATTATGCATTTAAGATCCTCCAAGCAAGAGCCGAATTACCCGAGGAGGGAATGTGGAGGAGTCTTGCATCCTAATTTGAACTTGGAAGCTCGAGCACTTCAAGTGACCACGATCTGCGTTTTTTTCTTCTCTTTCTGAAAGAAAACGAGAAACTTGCATAGCAGTGATACCAGCCGTTATGGAAACTATTGTTCTGTTTTCATCATTTACATTGATCCAACTTACCCACCACCAATCCGTAATCACACTCGCGCACGCATGCCATATGCGATCGGCCGACGTCGCCTCTCTCTTCATATAGTCGAACAATAACTTAACTGCATCCCTTTAAGAAAAATCACAAAAAAAGGCCCCGAATTCGCTTGCACATCTGTTGTTTTCGCCAATTGTCTGAGCTGCTTTACTTTCTCATCCCCAATAATGTTTTTTGTGTTGTAAACGTTGATGTTGGTATATTTATTTCTCTCTTTTTGCAATTGTGTAATATGTTTGGTTTCTACTTCGTTTGTTATCGTTAGTCGACGTATTCAACTTGTAAACTAGCTGTGCACAGGTTTACTATTTGACGTCGCACGCATACGATGTAACTAGTTACTTCAAGCATTATTCTTGTCATAATGGTATCTATTGGAGAGCGAGATTTTGAGGGGAGATGCGTATAATGTGTCATCTCTCATTAATGTCACTACCAACTGTCACTACCAACAAGACGGTCCATAGTCAAAAAGGACGAGACAAGTAAAACCAAACAGATCCTTCCTTCCGCATCTAATACCTTCTCATACACTCACTCACTCAACGTCAGAAATGTCGTGTTTCCCTTCAACTCTGCTCTCATCCTTCCCTTCCTGTACCTCATTCCCTTCCTCCTTCTTTTGCTCTTGACTCAACTCCTTGCCCTCTTCTTCACATTTCACACAAGCACAACCAAACCTCCAACCTCGAGCCAACTCCATTCTTCGGCGTCTCCTGGCTTCGATTACTGTCTCCTTTTCCTTTTCGTTGTTGTGTTGAGAAACATCAACGTAAGCGACTGTTACTTCATCGCCCTTGTTCAAGTTTTGTGTAGCGATAACATGGAGTTCGGTTGTACTAGAGGGGAAAGTCAATGTTGCGGAGGGAGCACAAGAGTGATTTGCATAGGACGACAACGTGTAGAAGGCAGAACCAACTTGATGTTGGGTGCCAGCAGGCGTACGGGTTTTTTCAACGTTTTCAGGGCGTGCTGTAGGTTCGGGCTATTTTGACAACGAGAACAACGATGAGCGACAGGTATTTGAAGCCGAACGGCAAAAGAACAAACCTTATCATCACGATGACCAACTCCAACAGCATTATAAGCCATTTTGCCAAGGAGCATCGAGTACCTTTCACGTGTTACAAATTGTTCAAGCCCAGGTAATGTCTTCTCAAGTACACCAGAAAGCAACGGTAACCCTCCTTCATTCGGCCCCACAGCCAAAAATCTCAACTTTTCCATGTGCTCCGCAAGTAAAAAGTCACCTCCCATCGCGTCCGTAAAATCATTCCGATTCTCTTCCCCCTTCTGCTTCTTCCCTCCAGAAGCCGCATTCTGAACTTTCTCTGCTAATTTGGCAGTCTCAACCCCGATCTGTCTCCCAATAAAACGAGCAGCGAGAAGTGGCTGTGATCGTTTTTCAGCTTTAAGATATTCGACAAATTGATCTTGGGCTTTTTTGCGAGCGACATTGTCGACTACAGAAGAGGCTGAACCAAACGCAGCTGGAAGCGGGGGCTCCTGAGTGAACAAAAGAGAGGTAGATTGAGTTTTATTGTCGTTGAGGCATTGTTCCGAGCAGAACGTGCTTCCAAGAGGATTTTGGTCTTCGGGAAGTTTGTGGGTAGGAGTGGAAGAACCTAAGGAGCGGAAGCAATGCGAGCAATATTTTCCCGAGGCTTCAAGATCGGCGTCGAGAACTGCTACGACCGGATATTCCTGATAGGGGTAAAAATACCGGTTGAGTGGAATTATAATAAGTGAATGGGTGGTGCATGTACTTTGTAGATGGTTTCGCCTGCAGCAATGTCCTTGGTGACAACGAGAACTTTACGGTCGTTGTCATTGGACTTGATTTCAACATTCATCGAACGAGGAGGGAAGTATTGATAATAACCTGTTGTGCTGAGTACTCAGTCTTCGTCCTAAGGAAAGGACACGAAGATACTCACTAGCACGCCGGACAACAGCCTAAACATGAGAAATATACAGAAAAAGGATATATCAGAGCTCATTATACACAAGAAAAGAGATGACACAAAAGATAGGGATGCGAAGCGAGCAGAGCTGATATGAAGAGTATACTCAAACGTCAACATATCCGACCATTTCCAAACATTCCGGACAATAGTATTCATGACGGTGTGGGATCAGGACTGGAGAGCTTATCCCAGTCCTGAGAAGACGTCTCAGAAGGTGGACCAGTCCTTGTAGGACTTGTTTCACGATCTTCCTCTTCTACCTCCTTTTCCTCTCCTAAAGGTCGTGCGGAGGAAGATAGACTTACATCCAAGTTGTGCAAATCGGTGACGACCTGAGACACATGTGGTTAGGGATGGTGAAGAGGATCGTGGACGGACAGGACGAACGTCATATACGGCTGGAGGAATTGTCTTCTGGTAGATGGCAAGGAGTTCTACGTCGCTGGGGTAGACTCTGAGAGCCATGTAGAATGAAATGGCTGCTGTGAAATAAAATGAGGGACCTAGGGCAGACGCGTAAACGGACTGTCTCTTGAGGGTGGAGAGGACAAACCTCGAGCAACGAATTGCTCGCCCATGCCAACCCGAGTCATGAAATATGCCTCTCTCTCCTCGGGGCTAGTCGGAGGATCCTCACGCACGGCCTGCTCGTATGCAGCCTGTAAGAGTTGGGGAGTAGTGCCGCCTGGAGGAATGGCATTGGGAATAGAAACGGGAGATTCGTTGGCTTCCTGAGCCACTGTCTCGTCAACGCGCTTCTTCTCCTTGCCTGGCAAACAGTCAGACCAAGCGGATATGTTTTGGGGTCACGACATACGGAGCTTTCTGCGGAACTGGGCATCGTTCCTGCGCTTGTAATCAAAGTAGACGACATATGCAAAAGCAGCAGTCAAAAGAGTAGCCCCAACTGCAGCCAGACCGCTCCTTGAAATTTTGTCGGGCATTTTTTTGCTGGAGGTGTGTGTGTGCGTGACGGTGACCTTTTGGAAAAGGCAATCAAGGCAGTTGCCGGCAGGAGACCACGTGATTCTTGTTTTCCTACAGCAGCAGCAGCAGGCTGCCTCGCTTGGTATTGTGCCGTGGATGTGTAAAACACAGCAGCCTTACCAGACAAGATACGGCTACCACGGCCAAAATGCTGCAGTCAACACCGGCCACCCAACGTGCCAGGGGATGGTAGCATGCGACCTTCGTGGAGGTGTGACACAAGTGACATTGTCTGTGTGTGTTTTCTTTTTTGTTGATCCCGGCTTGGCAGAGTGACTCTCTCCACCAACCTCCCATCCCAAATGAATGCGTCCTCCGCGCTCGATCCAGCGAGTCCTTTTATTCTCTCCCACTCAGACAGTGCACAGACCACCTCCCCTACCCTACCCTCGCCATCTATCGCCCCCCACGATGCTGTTCTCAACCCCACAGTCGCTCTCGATCCTGCCACCCAGCCCGACAATCTCGCCGTCGATCAGCAGCTGCACCATCCCGTCAAGCTCGAGGGCACAGAGCAGACGCTCAATGGTGTCAATGACTCAATTGAGCTTGTCGACCACACCCCTGCGACCATCGCCATTGAGGAGGCTGGAAATGTCGTCGAGGAAACCAGCGAATGGATACAGGAGTGTGATTCTATGAAGCGCGTCAAGGTGCGCACACTCCTCTCCATGCTTTGTGTCTCCTTTTCTCACTTATGGTCAAGGTGTATGAGCTTGTAGGCTCTCGCTGGGCAGACCAGGGGACTGCATTCTGCTTTGGGCAGTTCCAGGAGGAAACAGGGGAGGCCTTACTCATTGCCCGTTCAGAACGGGATTTCAACGATGTCATTCTCCGTACCGTTATCCGCTCAAACGACGTGTACCAGCGTCAGCAGGGTGTGTCCTTTTTCTATCGACCCAAATCGTTCCCGCTGAGCAATGCATCGTCGCGTACCTACTTCCAGAGACGCTTATCGTATGGACAGAACCAGATGGCATCGACTATGCCCTCAGCTTCCAGGATCCTGAGGGCTGTTCTGAAGTGTGGAACTTCATCGCCGAAGTCCAACAACACATGAACAGTGTCGGTGCGTCCCTTTTGACTATATGCGCCTATCTACAGCCCTCATTATGACATTCAGAGGAGTCTAATGCTCTATCGTCATCTCCTCTCCTCGGAGCCGACGGCTCTATCACCACGGCAACTATTATCCGCTCAGGCCATCTCCCTCCGCCGCAGCTTGGCATAATTTGTGAAATAGAACGGGCAATTAAAGCCCTTGCGCGCACACAGCAGATTAAAGAACGAATATGTGAATACATCCAACACGAGGTGAGTCACACTACCCAGAATTCACCATCAGTTCTGTTCTGTGTCTGCGCATGCCTGTCACTCATGTACCACCTGTCGTCAATACACTCCTTTCTTTCGAAATGCATGTTTAATTCTTGTCGCCGACAGTTGATGCTAATTCGACTCCCGTGCTTGTTTCCCTGTGCTTGTGTTGTAACAATAGGAATATATCAAATCCTTGACTGAAGTCCTCAATACCGCCGAAGACCTTGAAAGCTTGGAGAATCTCCATGCTCTATGTAGCCTAATGCAGACTATCTGTATGTCCTTCAAGTTTGTTCTTGTACCCATCGGGCTCATATGATGTTATAGTAATGCTTAGTGATCACAACCTGTATGAACACATCCTAGAGGACAATCTATTTTTTGGTGTCCTTGGCATGCTAGAATGTATGTCTTTATTATCTGTCCCTCGGTATTGCTGATGTTTCCGGCTTTAGACGATCCCGATTTTCCTTCTCACAAAGCCAACTATCGCGAATTCCTGAAAGAAGCCACACAATTCCACCAACCCATCCCTATAGAGGACCCGATTATTCAACGCAAAATTCATCACACCTACCGCCTTCAATTTCTCAAAGACGTTGTCCTCGCACGGGCCCTGGACGACTCGACCTTCAATGTTCTCAACTCATGTATTATCTTTAATCAAGTCGATATCATTGCGCACATCCAACAAGACCAGTCCTTCCTGAAGGAGATTGTACGACTATTTGTAGATGAAGAGGTTCTGACAAGCGGCGCTCAACGGTATCAATTGCAGTTGCAAATGATGCAGCAGCAGCAGCAGCAGATGCAACAGAGGCTGCAAGAGCCCATGGTCATCAGTTTAACTCCGGCAGAACAAGAGTTCCCTAACACTAATTCTTCTGCCGGTCCTGAATTTGGAATTGCAAACGGTGATGTGATTGCGAAGAAAGAGGACGATAGCATGGATGTGGATAGCGGTCCCGAGCCTTCCGCCCCTTCCACGATGGAATTTTCATCTATGTCACCGCAGGCGACGAGAACCACCCCACCCTCACTTCCAGTGAACTCGCCTCGACTGCCCATGAATAAAGATTTTATCGTCAACGGTCATGGAGCGCCGCACACTGCCATCACACCCAGCTCTCGCTCAGGCGCATATAGTTTTGCTCCTCCTGATAATCTGACCGAAGCCGAAATCAACCAGCGCCGCGAAGTCGTTCTTCTCATCCAGCAACTGTGTGTCATGGGTAAAAATGTTCAATTACCCGCACGAATGGCGCTCTTTCGTATCCTCGTTGACAGAGGTATCCTTTTTGCCGTCCAATGGGCGATGAACCTCCCAGAATCGATGGAGATAAACAAACAAATGATATCTGCTGGAGGAGAGATTTTATCTGCATTACTGGACCATGATCTAAATGGTGTGAGAGGACACGTGTTGAAACAGGTTTTAGCAATTGAGAAGGAGAGAGCCGCGAGGAAGAGGGGAGCGGATAAGGCTGAGACGCTGCTGGAGATGGTTTGCAGGATTATGATCAGGAGTAAGGATCTGGCGGTGCAAAGTCTTGTGGGAGATTCGTTGAAGTCGTGGATGGATGCACCGATAGGGGATTTGCCTGGAATAGTTGGCGAGGCTGCACATGTGGGTATTAACTATCTTGGGATGTCAGTATGCTGACGAGGCTTTTCCTCCAGGCTGTTGTGGCGGCGAAGCTTCCTGCAAGAAAGGATGACACTGGAACTGAACGGTTTTTAGAATATTTCTACAAGGACTGCGTGCATATTTTGTTTAAACCGCTATTGGAACTACAGGAATGGAAAAACTGTAAAGGTATATATATTACAATTTTCATATCTCAATTGCCCCTTTTGACTCATGACGTCTCTTTTACAGAAGATGTCTTGGCTCTAGCACGAGAACAATCAAACCGCTACGTTTACTTGTGTGACCTTTTGTACAACATCATCCTGCAACATCATTTTCGGAGTAACTTCTATGTCCTATCGTCAAATAATATCTTATCTCGAATAGCTACGCTTCTCAGAGCTAAGGATAAACACCTTCGGCATGGTGCGTTTATTTCAGACTCCCGCGATACTATTCCGTTTTTGACAGCCAGACGCTGATTTGTTCCCTTCTTTTGTGGTTCTTTCTTGGTGCCTTTTCTATATAGCTTCATTTCGGATATTTCGGCTGTTACTCAAACAGGACAATACCCATATACTCGGGTTGATGATGAAACATGATGTGTTGAAGCCGATCCTGGACCTAACTCTGCAGGAATCGAAGAGAGATAATTTGTTGAGTTGTTCATGCCAGGAGTATTTTGAGAGTATGCGTCGGGTGAGTAATGGGAGCTTTTGTTCGAGTCTGACTACGTTTCTCACGAGTTGAATTAGGATAACATGAAAGAACTGATAAAGTTTTGCATGTTGAAGCACGAGGCTGACATTAGAAAGCTCGCGGAGACATCTTTAGGTGGCCAGAGGTTCGAGTTACTCATCCGACGGTATGAGATGAACAACGAACCACCACCGAAAGAAACCGAACCCGAAAAGTACGTTGTTTTCCTCTACGTTTATGAACCAATTAACCTTCTGCTCACATTGTCGTTTCTCTTATTAATCCAGGTCCATCGACACCCGTCCCCGACCGGGCCAAAACCGCATCTTCGAAGCTGAAGAGGAAGAATACTTCAACGCCGACGACGACGACGACGACGACGATTCCATACTTCCTTCCATATCTCAACAATCCCGTACCATAACTTTATCTAATATCCCTGCCAACATTCCGACAGGTGTCTTATCACCTGGCAAGATGCTCAACACCAATCCCAATATCAACCTATTAAAACGGAAGCGGCGAGAAGTTGGTGGCAGCACTGGCCGTGCACATCGACCACCTTTGAGGTCACCCGCGATGAGACCTCTTGTAGATTATGGTGAGGACGATGATGAGGACGTTTGTTTTCCTTCAGATGCGATGATCAAGATGGAACAGGATAGACTGGGAAACACAAGATCGATACCAGGGACAGACTCAAGTCCGAATCTTGCGCCCAGTCCGATCCCGAGTACTGCTGGTTTGACTTTGGGTGGTGGTCCACCAAGACGAGTATCGAAAAAGGAGAATGAGGAAGATGAAGATGCTGTACTTGAATCTCTCGTACGCGGCCAAACACCTGCTCCACCTGGATTGAGACCTGCCGATAGATCCGAGCCCCCTGTACCACGAATAACGTCTCCACCTCGGTTAGGCGAGAAGAGGAGAAGGGGGAATGGAGGTGATGATGATGATGATGAACTGTTTTCGCGATTGGCCAGAAACAAAAAACAACAGGTCTTTGTACCTGTTGCTTCTTCTCGCCAACTACAACAGTCACAGAGCAAGGCCGGGTTTATGGCTATTGATTCTGCTGCCAGCCGGCAAAAAATGGGCAACGATTCAAAGAAGTTCAAAGTAAAGATTGGTGGGTTTGTGACTGCGCGGGCTACACAAACATTTGGTGGATCGACGGCAGCCGCAAGTGAGAGTGTATCGACTGCGTCTTCACATTCTCCTCCTTCATATACTCCTGTATCGTCGGTACCGGCCTCCCCGTCGCTTGCACCTTCAGGTAGTGACACTAAGGATGGAGACACAGGCTGACAATCTGATTTGCGTATGACTTAATTTTTGTTTTTGCTTACTATTCTGGTTTGCTCCTGCTACTGCTATTCGACCATGGATATAGTATATTCAACTACAGTCCTTCTGTTCATTCCATGCATGTGTGCCATGTGTTCTCATTGCGTATTGTTTTTATTGGATAGCTCATTGGTTGGATTTTGCTTTTGATTTTGCTTAATTGTTATTCTCATTCATTCACTGACTTCTCTGCTGCAATATCATCTCTCTTCCCATCAATACACAACTAGAGGGTGTCATAGTCATACCGGAGAATTCTTGAACTGAAATCTTACATCAGTCGCGAGTTCCGTGTCTTCACGCAAAACAAATGATCAATGGGTATCGAGTTACGCGACAATGGTACCAATAGTATTTAACACAAAAATATAGTAATGCACATAAAAAAGCTGTGGGCCGACGGAATTGAAGGGGATATAAGAAAAAGGCAACTGACAATTCCACCTAAAAACAAAAAAAAATAATGGTTTGTAGGACAAGGTGATATAGTGCAGTATAGAGCAAACGAGGCATAACAATGGAGCAATGTGTATATTACGGTGAGGCAATAACGAAGGCAAAAATAGTACATATACAAAAATCAAACCATGACAGTGACAAGCGAGTGGAGAAAGGGGGAAATTGTTGGGGAGCCGGGGAACAAGGAAGCATGTATGATGACATCGGACAAACGGTTCATACAAGCAATCGAACGGAAGAAAAATACGGGATCGAAACTTGATGTGGGATAAGAGATCTGAAGAGTCTGTGAAAACTGGGTGCATAGATAAATTTACTGCGCGAGACATTGCGTATTGTTGTGGATGGAATGTGGTGCGAATTATGATGTACTGTGTGTTGTTATGCATGTAATGGACTGAAGTGCGACGATGGAAGATGTGTGATGTGAAGTGCGATGAGGACAACCTTGCCCACTACAATAGATAGGAGCAGGTAGAGGAGAGCGCTAATAAATTGTTGTGTGATGCTGTGATAAAATAATGTGTTTACTGCTGATGCAATGCTTCATCAGAGATTGAGCTCTGATCGGGTATCGTGTCATTCTGATCCTTCAATCCGAAAGGCAAGAACCCATTCGGCGAAATAGAAGTTCCGCCAATGTCATTAGGGGTAGGTGTCAAGCCATAGGTGAAGGCATTCATACTTCCAGCCGGACGCATGAAATTATTGGTAGACGATGGAGGACTGGAGGGCCCAAGGAAGCTAGCTCCACCGACCTGTTGGGATGAGAGGAAACGAGGAGGAGGTGACGCGAGGAAATTGTTGTATGTATTGCCTGGAGAATTGAGATCCTCCCGACGAAGAACCGTACGATGCTGTTGATGAGGCGGCACATGTTCAGCACTGTGGACAGCTTGCATATTCTGCAGCTGCTGCTGTTGCAACGCAGGTCCATTACTGGAAGCACTGGTCGGCGTGCGCACACCAAGGGGATTCTTACTATAAGAGAGACGTATTCCACCTCCCTTGACTATCCCCTTGAGTGTGTTCCCATGGAGGTCAGACATGGCGCGAGTGGCAGCATTGACGTCCTCGAACTTTCGAAAATGAACGTTTGGACAACTCGGAGAAAGCAAGATTGACACACCTCAACAAAACACATTGGGCCGTTGTGCTTCTGGCGGAAACACAAACGACGATAACCGGGCTGGTTTCGGAAAAGTTCCCGAAGAGAGTCTTCGAGATAATCCTGAGACATGCCAATAGGCGGTGGCGATGTCGGTAAATTACCAACATACAAGGTATTGATCTATATATATGACAGGTATGTCAGAAATTAGCCTCAAAATCGACAGCAGGTACATACGGGTGGATTCTGATCGACAGCATTCCTTGTACTACCTGAACTGGCACCAGACGCAGGAGAAGGTAATTGCGGGGAAGTATGGCCATTGACATTGTTCAAAGAAAGACTATCAATTTTCTGAGAAAGGTCGTTCTCAGAGCTCCGAATGACACTTCCAACGCAAGTACCAGGGTCCTCAGAAGGAATCTGACGTGTTGATATATCATCATTCCTGGGCGTCGGTCCATTCGAATGGTGGGCCTCGGATTGCGAGATATTGGAAGTGGGTAGGGATGGAGACGAACGCTGGGGATCATCGGTCAATTGTGCTGGGAGGGCTTTGTTGACAGTGTCCCAAGGGCCAGGATCATCAAAATTTGCAGTCTGAGGTGCCTGAGACGAGAAAGCAGCAAAACCATTGCCAAAAGATGGACTGGAACCCAAACTAGAAGCAGGACCATTCTCAGCCTCAGGAGGAAGTAGCGAACCGGCGAAACCATTTATCCCCGAGACCTGACGAGAAGGGCCCGAAACTGTCGCACGCACACCGTGTAAACCATCGTAAACATAGTTGGAACCTCTGGAACGAAGCTTCTTTTCCTCTTCCACGGCACGCTCACGAGGCCCTCTGGTCACTCCCTTGAAATTCATAACGTTCAACGTAACATCACGGCGTCGCATTTCTTCATCTTGATCCCAAGAGGTGAGATGACTGAGACCAACGTTCGAGGTACTGGAAACCTCAGGCTGAGCTTCCCTCCACAAACGACCCACAGAAGCCAAGGACTCCCTTTCACGGAGGAAGATGGATTCGTTGGAAGGGATACCAAAAGGCTCCCCTTGAATCGGGTTGGGATGGCCTCCAAACACACCATTCAAGCCATAAGTTACTCCCGGGCTTACTGAGAGAGGGGCAGAATGGTTCATCGGCGGGACGTTGCTGATTGGAATACTGTTGCTATTCGCAGTCATACCATTATTCGGAAGAGGACCAACACCACGCTTGGTGTGTAAGTTCTTCTTCGCCATCTCGGCTTTTAGGACAGCTCCCTTCTCAATGTCAATTCTACGGCCTTGAAGAACATCGCGGGCCTCAAGAGCAGCTTCACGGTTTCTGAACTTCGCAAAACCAATGATTTGTTTCCTCGGCGGCGCGTTTACACCAGGCATGTGAAAATTCCCTTCGTCTCCACCCATTGACGCAGACCAAGAAGCCATGGTCCCCTCCCGGGCGTCGACGAGAACACCAGCCGAATTTAGAGTCATCAGGTTGTATGGATCACCGGGGCCATTATAGTTCGGCAAACTGCGATTGGGGGCTATGCCATTGTAGGCAGTGTATTCCTTGTTGGGAATCTTCAAGGTGGCTGCCTCGAAGCCAGGAGAGAAAGTAAACATATTCTGAAACTCGCGCTCCTATATAACACAATCAGGATCATGATGAGTCTTATAGTCATCGTCCCACCAACCTGCATATCCTCTGGAAACCCAACAACAAAAATCGTCGAGATCTCTTCTTGATTGTTGACACCATCTTTGGCGGAAGTATAATTAGCTGAGTTGGATAAGTTGCCAGCTGGAGCTGATGTGGGCTGAGTAACATTAGTAGGAATGTGAGGTCCATAGGGAGTTTGTGAATGCATTCCGTTTACAAAAGGGGCACTGTGAGTGAAGATCGAATGACCTTGTGGAGGCTGAGAGAAGCCTGGTTTCCCGGCACCTTGGTGCAATGGCATCCCACCAACTGAGCCAGTAAAGGCATCCTGGAAGTTTTTAGGCCCTGAACCCAATCCTGGCGCCCGACCAAAATCAAAGCTGACCCTTGGATCATGGGAAGGAGACGTCAGAGGATTGGAATAACTATCGTTGTTAGGGGGGAAGAACGTGCCAGGCTCGCGGAAAGGGGGTGCTGTAGAGTTAAGTAGAGACTGAGAATTCTGATGGCGAGGTCGATTGGTATTCGGGAAATTCGTAAATTGTTCTCTCGATAAGTTTAGATTGTTAAGGCCATTGAACTTTCCCACCGAAGACTGAGAGTGCTTCTGGGGGTCAAGTTCACCCGAGAACTCTGAGAAGTGCACACTAGTAGTATTAGTGCTGTTGTTGAAAAGACTGGAAGCGGAGGAAGAATGCATGTTGTACATATTATCCTGTGCCGACTTGTGGGGATCAGGGTTATTCGACTTGTCGGAGGCGGACTCGGGGCGCGTAAGGTGGAAATGGGAGGAGCGTTTAGAAAGATAGAAGGGGACTGATGGGGAACCAGATGAGGAATTGGAAGATGATCCGCAAGATGCGGCTACGGGACGGTCTGAGTCAGAAGAGTATGGAATATCGTAGCCCGCTTGTAAAGAGACCAAGAGAGACCTGTTGATAAAGTCCTCGTCGGGCTGCAGGGAAGAGACGTGGGCGCTCGTAGGGGTAGCCAGCGTGGGCAAAAAATTGCACAGGAACGACTAGATATTATTCTGACTGCCGAGGAGAGCTGTGAGCATGTACCAAGACTGAGGGCGAACAACTATACACAGGAGAGAGAGAGACTGCGGACAGTAGAGTTGCTGTGAGTCCACTGGACCAGATATGCGGATGTGGGAGTTCGACACGCGCAGGAGGAGCTGAATGAGGTTCAACGACAACAAGCTCGGTTTGGACGCTGTGTCAGACAGCGAGCAAGGAAGGCAGGTCGGCGTGCAGCGTGGCGGCGGCGGTGGTGTGGTAGTCGGGAGATGTGCGATCGAGAGGGTATATGATGAAGGAAGTCGGACGGTCCCGAGTTTGGAGTGTCACATCTAAATCTCATCACACACTCAATTCCACCCCATTCTCCTCTTCCCACGCACGAGCCACTCAACAACAAACACAACCAAAATCACGTGCTCGGCATCTCGGCAGATCTCTGATTGGCTCTTCGACCGCGCACAGGCCACCTGGTGAGTGCTCGATGAGATTTCGCGTTAGACTCGTCCTGCAAGTTCAGCACTTGTGGCTGGAAAATGGAGCCTGCTTCAGTCATTTCACCTCCGAGCATGGGTGATGAGAGCCATTCATCTATCAGCCAAACCTGTGCGTGGGATGACTAGCGGGACGGTGAAAAGACGGTGCAGCGTGGTCAAGGTCAGAGAGAAAGCCAACATGGGGTAGGGACCAAAGCGTGACCTGAGTAGAGCCACTGGCTCGTGGTATAAAATATAAATACAAAATAATTTTCTTTGTGACGACGAGTTTGGTCCGCTCAGCCTGGCAAATCATCCCTGATATCCGAGTCCGGCCGGCTACCGTGGCATCTTTTGTTGTGTTGCCCGATGCCTATCAGCTTATCCAACACTCAAGTCTATCATATCAATTTATGAAAAAGTAATAATGATGACGTCAGTAACATGCAATCAAAACATCATACGACAGTCGGCAGTCCAGATTTTCAGAGCCAGTAGCTAGCTTAAAACAGATCTACTCAGACTCCCATCAGCAAACTTGACTCGCTTCTAGAAGTGAATAGACCAGACTTACCAGTACGCAAGACCAGGACCCTGCTCAATCACGCGACAGCAAATTCGACTCCACTATTTGATATTCTGGTCCATAGCCAGTACCTTACGATTCCATCAAAAGCCCAAAACTTCCTCGCCCAATTTCCCCAAAACCACCCTTCCTCGCCCACGATCTCAATACCCACTGCAAACGCTACAAGCAACCACAATCCAAACACACACAGAATCGCCCCAATAAATCTCGACCTCGCACGTGCATCTGCTGACCCTCTTGCTTCATAATACGCATACGGCAACAATGGCTGGTTGCTTGTGAGCGGCGTTGGTCCATATCCCCCATGATGCACTTGGATTACTGGAGATTGTGACCCACTAGGCATCGGCGTAGGTAGCAAACGAGGTGGTGGAGTCCTGGTGGTTTGGCTATTAGGAACTGATGTGAGTCCTGCCACAAACTCCGTATATGGAGGTGGGGGTGCTGTGGGTAGTGAGGATATTGGTACACAATCATGACTCGGTGACATAGCCCTCGTATAGGATTGGCCTTCGTTTCTATCTGATTGCTGAGCGACTCTCTTGTGATGATGTGGCCTTTAGCAAGTTAACTTCAGCTTGCAAAAGACAATGTGAGGGGATAAAGGTTAACAGCTCTTAGCTGTGTTGATACAAAGCCACGTGCGGAAGAACCCAAACACGAGGCTGAACCCACTGAAGATCTTCTGTGTCTGACAGTCCGAAATCACGCTACTTTGTATGGCTGCACCGAATACCGCAAGACAAGTGAAGACGGTCGTATGACTTGGATGCCAGGCGCTGCGAAACCTTGAGTCTATACGGACAAGTAAACCAATGTCTTGGTTTCAAACTACTACTGAAAATGGAATCAAGATTGGGGAAGCTAGGCAAAATACCTGGAAGGTGGATGGTAGACAAGTTTGGGCTGGGTGTCTGATCTTGGGTATCAATCTATCCCTCAGACTCGGCTCTCATGTGACCAAGGATGAACTTCGGGATGAAGCGGCTTCATCGCTAAATTTCATCACCCTTTCCTTTGGTAGAGACACACAATTCTTGTATGTGTGATGGAGTCTATGTATATAACGCCTATCTCGAGGTCATCTTCCACACTATATATATCAATCACCTAAAAATATCCCGGGCAACATCAATCTTGTATCGATAAAGCTGCTTCTGTACGCATTCAAAAATGAAAGCGCTCTCTCAAGTCACATCGGACTCAACCACGGTAAATTACAACCAATCTCCACTGGGCATAGGACTCAGGAATATGTTACTGACCTGCAGATTTATACTAGATGAGAAAGTTGCATCTCCAAGGCTTCCAGTACACACATCCACGACCATCAACCAGTGCATCTGAACTTGCTCAGGTCTTATTTCTTAAGACCATCACATCGTTCATAGATACAAGTCTTGATGATCTGTGCATAATTTTCATGGACTCCTGGAAGTAAACTACGAAGATATATCACTACACCTGGGTGCATTTTTCACGCATCTCCCATCAAAAAGTGGATCTTCTTTGTAACATCTCACGAGATGATAGGTCAAAGGTGTGATGACCACAAGGATGGGAATCACCTCCGACAAATGATCATCAAATTGCATGGCATTCTGCTGTTGCATCCAGCCGATCTTCACTAATTCTTCCCATGGGCATATGTGTAATAGACAAGCGCCAAAACTTCTTTGTGAATGGTGATCACCGAAACTTACACATCGCCAAAAACCCAACGCGTCATTCCTTCGCGGCCCCAAAACCCCGTATCACACTTCATCCTCCTCGACTGATTGAATGCACTCAGCAAAGCTCTCGGTGGGTCGATCATTGTCTTTGTGTCTCGTATATACACTTTTACAGGCGAGCGTGGC
>Ga0157368_1000340_pt1 | contig 22218 bp, 17 predicted proteins | sample AttbisABBM3_FD_113146 | JGI IMG/M metagenome (GOLD analysis project Ga0157368, IMG submission 113146) | Fungus gardens microbial communities from leaf cutter ant in Botucatu, State of São Paulo, Brazil - Atta bisphaerica ABBM3 | ecosystem: Host-associated > Fungi > Mycelium > Unclassified ...
ATGAAAAATCAAAAACTTTACTATTCTGTAGTTATAATATCATTACCTCTCTTTTTAATCAATTTGGACTCAAGATTAAACATGGAAAATCTGAAATCTTCTATTTCTCTAGATTAACTAGAAACTTCAATTCTTTTTCTTTAGATCTCAGTCTGTTAGAAAAATCTCTTCTATAATCAAAGAATATATAAAAATATTTCAGATTTATTTTTGATAGAAAACTTCTATTTTGTTATTATATTCAATTCAATTTCAACAAAGCTCTTTCAACTATGAGGAAAATTGTGCTTTATAGTTTACCTTAATAGTATTTCAAGAATGCTCTATTATCTAATTCTTTTAAAGAACTTTAAAAAATACAATAAAGAGCTGCTATCTAGATCACAGAAGCTTTTTGCATATTACTGTCTTTGAAGATTGATGGTAATTGCTGGCCTTATTTCTATACACCTATATTTACACAAGATTAGTAGACAACAACAACTTAGAACTATATCTTTACCATCAAACTATACAATCAACTCACTTTTTGAGAGCCAACACCTGAAAAATACATTGCTGCATTACTTATCATTAGAAGCCTTAACTCTCAAGCAACATCTCAAAGTTAAGAGCTCTATTGTAGATATAAATAATTGTCTTAATAGAATCTTTCCATCTTTTAATTCCCTTGACTAGTAAACAATTTTCCTAATTATTTTTCTTTTCATACAGTAAAATATAGAGATAAATAAAACAAAGAAACTGATCTTTATGAACTTGATAAAATTGCCAAAGATATTCTATCAAATTCCAACACTATTATTGTTATTTCTGATACTAGTATTAACAATAATACTATATTAATATTGTATGTTTGGTCAGGTCACAATACAGTTGTCAAAACCATTCACCATACTGTTAATATTATGTCTATGAAGACAGAACTGTTTACTATTAGATGTGGAATCAACCAAGTAGTTCAAATCCCTAATATGTTTTTTATTACTGATATTATTCATTTAATGAGATAAATATTCAATTCATTATCATATTTCTACTGTTACAAAGCACTTTGCTTAGTAAGTGCATAGCTCATGATTAGTAGTCCTAATTAGATAGTCAATAGAAAAATTTACATAGTGAGATTAACTTTCAACTAATACTACTTGTCTTTCTTCATTGCTTTCTTTCAGCTCTCTATAGAAGTATACACTACAGATAAGTAATTGCTAGTTATCTATACTACACCATACTACCATACTACTATGCACTCTGTTTCTTCCAATAGGTTATAAGCTCCAGTTGTCTTAATCTCTAGTTGGTACTCTCTTAGGCTACTTCTTATTAATAAGGAGAATATGACCAACTCTACTAGTTGTTAGATTTGTAAACTCTAGATCCAAGTTTCTTTTAAATTTTCATTTTTTTTTTCATTTTTTTTTCTTTTTGATTTATTTTCTATTTTGGAATCTAAGGTTAGGGTTAGAGTGATATTATAACCATACTATCACACATCAATCATATTAGATGACATAGTTATATTAATGGTCACATAGAACATAGTAGAAGAATCAAGAAATAATAATGTCATATAGCATATACAACACATGTTGATCTCATAGCTAACACATGGTCTTTAGGGTAGGCTAGATGTAGTAAGAGCATGGACTATTGCTAGTTAGTATATAAAGGTAGATACATTGTACCAAGAACTCCATCAAGTTCTCTTGTATTAACTTAATACAAGATTCTTCTTATTGACTAACTCTAAGGTTTTTGAGTTGTAATACTAGTAGGCTGACATTTTGTCACTTCTAAGCCTATTATAGATTGAGCCAGTTCTAAATCACTCTATGTCTACAGAATCTTTTTACACCTTATATATACTAATAGCTCATTACTGATTAGATTGAATATTTATGCTTTAGCTAACTGTATTTTCTCCCTAATCCACACTGATTATCTTTATTGATAACAATGGCCAACTTTGTTGCTACTTTTCCTAAACTTACTAGCCTTCTTGACTATTCTTTTTAGAAAATTTATATTAAATCAACCTTTGCTCTTATCACCTACTCTGGGGCAGTCTTTACTGCTGATAATATACTGAATGCTTCAATACTCCCTCAAACCACTAATATAGATAAGATAGCTAGGAGAAACTTCTTAGACTTCCAAGCTCTAACTGTTCTTAACTCCACCTTACCAAATAACTTATTAATATATAACTAGTCTAATGCTGAGGCTCTTTGGGTTCAGACCCTAGTAGAAATGCCTAGTCCAGTATCAATTTTTGCTGATTACCAAAGAACAATCACATTTCAAATCTCTAGTAACCAAGACTCTACTTCCCAAATTGCTGAGCTTGATTGCCTTTATATAAAACTCTATAGGAATAGCTGTAATATCTCTTCTGTTTTGAGGGCAATAACTCTCTTATCTGCAATCTCTTACTCATGGGACTTGATCTCTGCCTCTATCCTTTTCTCTCATATATCTATTTCTAATCTTACCTAAAATGTTATACATTTTACTATTTATGCAGAATTCTCTAGACAGACTAACACTGCCAATGCCACTCACTATTCTGGCATCCTATATAAGGAAAAACTTTCTCAGTGGAAAATAGACTCCTAGCAGTAATAGCAGTTGCAAAGTGAGAGTTCTTCTAAGCAGCAAAAGAGAAGAAAGCAAAGTAACCAAGGCAAAAAGAGGAGTAATACTTACTAAGCAGATGAAATAAAAGACTAGAATAATAATAGCAGTAACATCTACTAGGCAGACAGTGTTATTACCTTTGTAAGCATGGCCATTATTTCTTCATCAATTCACCCTCTCCCTCCTAAGCCTTCAGTTATAGTCTCTTAACTTGCTAATCACCTTTCTGTAGTATACATTCCCCAAAGTGATCCTATTCAAGAACCTCAGATATAAGCAAAAGTACAAGCACTGAAATTCTATAAAAGTGCTTGGAAAAGAAGTTCTCTAACCCATCTACTAAGGTCTTAACCTCTAAAATCATAGAACTGCCTACTGAAAATTCTTCTCCTATAGAGGTTGATATACTTACAGTAACCATTCCCAAAAGGTAGGTAGATGATCATGATTATGTAGTTTCTCTAGGAAGTAATGATGGATATGAATCAGATAATTGGACTCTTGGTAACCAACTATATGTATCTTTCCCCTTCTAAGTTAATGATTCACTAAATTCCTTAACTCAGTCCATTCAACCCTACACCAATGTAGCTATTGTAATAGAAAACTCTATAGGGTCAAGTAGAGTTAATTGTGCATATATGGCTTCCAATCAAAACAAATTTGTTCTGCCTAACTTGCCTATTACTGTAAATCACTCCAAATACAAAAAAGCACTGTGTTCCTGGTATAAGTTGAGTCTGACTTTGTCAATATGACTCTGGATAATTATGGCTGAGTTAAGACTACAAACTCAAAAGCACTACTATTTATGGTTGCTTCTGGCACCATTCTAATTGAACATGAAATCTTTGATCCTGAGGAAGGAACTACTAAGATTGCTATATCAAAACTATAGCCAGTCTATTATATTCCTAGTATGCAGATACATCTCCTCTCTACTGGACAGATTCTTCAGTCTGGGTTGAGAATGGAAGACAACAAAAGTGGTTCCACTTTTTGTGATAAGTCTGGTGATGCTGTTCTATTAGCTACTCCCAACCTCTGAGGCAACACCCAGATTGTAAGGACTCATATTCTCAAGTACAATGTCTTTAATCCTATAAGTCTTGTAACAAGATACCTAGACTTTGAGACTTTGCATCATCATTTTGGACATGCCTCTGATAAAGTTATATGTCATGTCCTTGATAATGTTGAAGATGCAAGAAAGATTCATTTCCCAACACAGAAACATATCTGCTATAATTACACTCTTAGAAAGATGCACCAACACAGTTTCCCTGAAAACTCTTCTCACTCCAGTAAGCCTCTAAGATTGATCTACCCAGATCTTCTTAAGCTCTCCACCTTATCTTATTCAAAGTACAAGTGGATGATTACATTCCTTGATAACCATTTCTCTTTTTACAACATTGCTTTTCTGTGCAAAAAGTCTGAAGCTGCAGATGCAATTAAGTTTATTTTCCAGATGTGGTCAAATACTACTTCCCATCCTGTGAAGAGGTTATACACTGATAATAGGAGAGAATATATAATATCAAAATTACAATCCTTTCTAAGAGAATAAGAGGTTATCTATGAGACTAGTACTCCACATGTATACCATGGTCATGCTAAACAATTGAACTACACCTTGCTTGAAAAGGCACAGTTAATGTCACTTGAAGCATGTCTACTAGATTCCTAGTAGGAGTTCATAATAGCAGCTGTAGCTTATGTATATAATCACATATCTGTTAGACATCTCAAGTGGAGAATACCTTAGGAGATCTTCTTGGAAAACAAACCCAAAACATCATACTTCCATGTCTTTGGCTATGGAGCCTATGTGTTCTTCTCTATTGAAGTTTATACCAACAAACTTGCACCACATTCTAAATTGATAATATTCATTGAGTATGAGGACAATGAATACCACTTTATGCACTATATACAAGAAAATATCATTTTATACTCTACATATGCCATCTTTGATGAGAAACTTTTTTCTAAATACACTAACTTCTATGTAAAAGAGCACAAATTATATAATGAGTTATTAGACAAAATAAGTCCAGAAATAGAGTTGTTAGTGTCTAACTCTTCTGAAAAAGATAGATCTGCTCTAGTATCCATTCCACACACACTTATTCCTCCTATCCAAAACAATCTTCCTACTCATTCTCTTTTACCTTCTTATTCTTATAAGTTTACTTCTCCCTCAGCTTATATCTTCACAACCAGTAGACTGATTTTCACAAACTAAGTTGCACTGGAAATCCCCAAATGAAGGCTATCTGTACATATATGGAATGTACAAAAGTGACAACAAACAACTGAGATATCAGGCCATCAGTAACTGTAAAAGCTTTGTTTGCTAATATCTCATGAACAGCTAGACAGATTCACATGATCAAACTTGTATTGGAAAGTGCTCATCAAACTGTTTCAAATGATATATAGTATATAGTATATCTCATAACAATAAGTATTTATAAAGATACAAGCATATCAATGTAGTAATATAACTAGTTATCTTCTAAAATTAGCCTGACAGCTGCTATGACAGATGACAGCTCCCATCAGGTACAAGTTTTGATCATGTGATAGAAACAGCTTGTATATGGACTATCACTCTTTTGTATATATACTTCTATGTCTGAGAATTAGACCTCAGACTTAACAATATTATTTATTATTCATCAATTTTCATCAATCTTGATTCTTTATCATTTGTATTGATCTTAATCATCATTGTCATTATTATTGAACTTCTGAATCACTTTTAAACCTTTGAGAGTATATCTAATATTCAGATATCACAAATAAGTGAGTAGTTCATTTTATGATATATCTACTCCAGGACCTAAAAAGCCTACAGTAGAGATTGAAGAAACAAATGATGTTGACTCTGATGTTAAGATGTAACCACCCAGCCCTCAATGACATTTGCAACCTATTCTACAGATACTATAAGAAAATCCTAAATTGAGAAGATCTAAGCATTAAACTCAGATATCCTTCAGAAAAGGAAATATTTATGGAGAATGAGAATATCCTACCAATATTCTGCAAAACCCTTTATGGCAGTCAAGGGGAAGGTTTCCCAACCCCAATATGGCTCACAATAGACATAAAAATGCTTGTCAGGAATCATGAAGGATTTATTAGAGTATACAATATTTTTCTGATAATCCACTGCATAGAACAGTAAGAATAAATAAAGTTAATCACCCATACAACTCATCTGACAATATTATTGAGACAAATGGAACTTCATATAATATCCAATAGAAAGGCAAATGCCCAATTATTGTTGATAATAATGGAAGTAGAATAGACATGCTATCTCTTATAAGTGAATTAGCTGAGCTAGCCATCACTAGCTACTTGGTATGCCTTGTAAGAGAAGGGGAAGCAGAGCAAATTTGCTTTCTTTTAACACAACATACAACAGAGTCTTGCCCAATTTCCAAAAGCCTTAGAGATATTACTAGATTACCAGCTAATATTCAAAAGAAGTAGCTTGAGTCTTGTCTTGAGAAGCTGAAATCACTTAAGAATAGAAATATCTATGAAGTTATGGACCTTTCTAAGAGAAGAAAAGCAATCAAGAATCACTGGGTATTCAACATTAAGTCTAATGGACATTATAGATCTTGACTTGTTATAAAAGGATTTTCTTAGGTTAAGGGAATTGACTTTGATGAATTATTCTCTCCAGTTGTCTGCTATGAGACAGCATGCTTATTCCTAGCTATTGCTGCCCTTGAAGATTGGGATATCCATAGTGTTGATGTAAAGACTGTCTATCTTTATGGTGATCTGAATAAGGAAATCTATATAAAGCAGCCTGAAGATTTTAGGCTATCTGGCAAAGAAAAGAAAGTCTGGAAACTCCTTAAAGCATTGTATGGTCTTAAGCAAGCTAGCTTATCTTGGTAGTGAACTATAACTAAGTCAATGTTAAGGATTTAAGCAATACAAATCTGATACTAGTATATATTACTTCATTGATAAAAAGACTAGAGAGCTTATTATAGCAATTGTCTATGTTAATGATGTTTGTTTTATAAGTTCAGAAGATTTCCCACTCCTCTTAGAGTTGAAGTAAAAATTTATGATGAAATAGGAATACCATAATCTTGGAGAAACTAAAGAGTTTTTTGGGATGTGTATAAATCATAATCATAAGAATCAAAAGATCTTTTTAGACCAGTATGAGTACTTAAACAAAGTCCTAGCATAATTCAATGCAGCAACTAACCCAATAAGTATTCCACTCTCATTGGGCTATGTGTTTAAACCCAATGATCAACAGTATAATCTCAATTTCTGTCAAAGGTACCAACAAATGGTTGAATCTCTAATGTATCTGATAATTGGCTCACATCCTAATATAGAATTTGCTGTAGACAAACTTGCTCAACAGATAGCAAATCTCTCAAATAGACATTATCAAGCAGGATTGTATCTCTGTAAATATTTACTTAATACTTACAAATATTGAATAGCCTATGATGGACCTAACAATGAGTCTGTTGTGGTACACTCTGACTTAGACTAGGTACAAGAGCTAGAATCACATAGATCTGTGACTGGTTACTTTACTCTAATAGCTTGTGGAGTAATATCCTGGACAAGCTACCAGGAAAAGACAGTAGTTCTATCTTCAACTAAGGCTGAATATATAGTCCTCTCTAATTGTAGCCATTAGCTTGTCTGAACAAGAATATTATAACTTAAGCTCAATATTAAGCAAAAGACACACTCTTGTATTGAGTAATACAAGAGAACTCAATAGAGAACTCTGTACAGAAACATCTACCTTATATACTAAATTACGATGGTCTGTGCTACTACTTTTCTAGCCTACCCTAAAGACCATATGTTTGCTTTAAGGCTAACATATGTACTATATATTGTTATGATATCATTTACTCAGAACCTTCTACATTGTTTTATCATGTTACATGAGCATGTGACTTACATGACTTTGTCATGTGACCTGTGACCATGTCAGACTTTGTCTTCTTCATCTTATGATCAACAATAAAACCTAAGAGAAAATAAAATAAAATAAAAACTAAGTCCATCATCTTCAATTCTGACAAAGAAACCTTCTCAATGAGGTCAGTTTTAATGTTCCAACTCCTCATATTTATAGCATTAATCTTGGCTTACTTTTCTAGAGATCTAATCTTATACAAGAAAAATGCTCCAAATATATTGATATTTGCTACCACTATATAAGAGATCTAATTGAGGATGAGCAAGTTAAACTATATCACATTGATAGGAAGGAAAACCCTACTAATATTCTGACTAAAAACCTTGGTCAAGTCCTATTCAGACATTTCCATCCATCTCTTGGCTTAGAGATACTCTGAGCTCATTTACTTTTGCATCTATCACTTAACAGCTGAAGCCTTAAGTGAGAGGGAGTGTTGCAAAGCACTCTGCTTAGTAAGTGCATGACCCATGATTAGTAGTCCTAATTAGGTAGTTGATAGAAAAATTTACATAGTGAGGTCAATCTCCAACTAATCCTACTTGTCTCTCTTTGTTGCTCCCTTTCAGCTCTCCATAGAAGTATACACCACAGGTAAGTGGTTGCCAGTTGTCCACACTGCACCATGCTGCTGTACACTCTGTTTCTTCCAACACCTACCAACTTCAATCTATTGCTATAGCTCAAGATCTCAGGGCTTTTTTCAATAAGAATTTACAAAATTCTATTGAATTCTGGGATTGACCGAGCAAGGATAAATGGGCTCTCCATGCAATTGTTGACAAAGAAACAAAACAGTTCAACCTCACTCCCATCCTTCCATGTAAATTGTCATGGGATTTTAGCATAAAAGAAGAATGCAACTCAATTATATGAAATTGGCAAATGACTTTTCAAGTGTCAGATTTCAAAGGAAACCACTTATCATCTTCCTATCAAGCCCAATTATATGAAAGGCAGATCTTGGCTCAAATTAGTCAGTTACTTGAACTCACTGTGTGCAAGAGCCACTAGAGCTATCACAAATCATGCTCCCATATGTAAAAATCATCTGAGATTTTTCCTGAGAGAAAATTTCAGTTGTCCATGCAGAAATTATCCAATTGAATCAAGGTGACATATACTTCATGAGGGTAGAAGATTTAACAAGTGTTGGAATCCTGATAGGGCATCTTTAAGTCATTTTGTAGTGTTCCTCAAGTTTGACCCTGGGGCTTTCTCCTTCCATGAAGGAATCACTTAATAACAGTTTTTCTGTTATCAGATGAATCTAGTGTACCCTCTTTCCTTTTCTTTTCCTTTTCTTTTCTTTAATTGCTCTCTTCTTTTTTTTTCTTTTTTTCTCTCTCTTCTATATGTAAGTACCTACGTTGTAGCTACCATGGTCTGCCACCTTACCCCATGTAATAAATCGTTGATTTTAAAAAAAAAGTGACTAGGGTATCAGTAAAGAAAACCAAAATCAATCACTACTCCACCATGCTACCACCACCGCTCGCGGGAAACCCACGACAGGGCAATCGAGATTCTGGAATTGCCCTCCCTTTTCCTTTGTCGAGAGTGGTCCCAGAACCCGATGATACTTGTGTAGTCGACGCCCCCTCTACCATCTCCATGTTAATCTCGCGCGCAATCCAACCAGAGCGTTTTGTATCCTGGAGAAAGTCTGGGAAGGAGTGGTGAAAGAAGTGAAAACACTCTTCGTCTGTTCCAGGAGAAGAGATATTGACTACAGAGTGTAAATTCTGGAGAGCACGATCCACCGTAGATCGGCCTATATCAAGGAAAGCCATGGCTTCTTGAACAAAAAGGCCATGAGGGGAAGCATGAACACATAAGCTAAGAATGCGTAATGTGATATGTTGAATCTCAGGGGTTATAGAAAGAAGAATCTCTTCATAAAGAGCATCAAGGGCGTGAAACGGATGAAGCGTGTGAGGGACGAGTGAATCATCAATCAATCCAAGGCAGAGCTCGAGTAATGCTCGGGGATCTCTCTGATCATCATCTCCGACATATTTGAGAATGCATGAAGCAAACATCAAAAAACCCGATGAGGCATCTTTCAAGAGGTGCCAATGAATATCGGTTGGCCATGTCTCCACAGGTCCAAAGCGGAAAAAATATCGTTTCCGGATCTCGTAGAAACCGTCGTGGAGCATTAATTCGACATCGTCCCTGGCTTCACCGTCTTCAATCAACAGTTGTTCATGTCGACACAGAGACTGTACAGTCATTCTCCATATGATCTTCTTCACATGCGGCTCTGGACGACTGCAGATAATCCAAAATAGTCCTGCTGCCGCGTACTTGTGCTTGGCAAATTCAGAGATAAGCCTAGTAAGCTCAATCTGAGCGGATCTATTTCCACAGACATCAAGTCCATCTAAAATTATGACCAGCGGATTCTGTGGGCTGAAAAGCCGTCGATCTTTCTGTAGTTCCTCAAGGGGAAGCGCAAATAAATAATAAAACTGGTCGCGCAAGTTTTTTTCTGTTAAGTCAGGATCTGCCAATAGTCGAGCATTAATTAGGACCTTGTATTCTGGGAATCTCGCAGCAAGTTGGCATGCCAAAGTGGGAACAACTCTCTGAGCCTTCTCATTGCCTTCTAGGGAACGGGAAAAGAAAATAGACGCGCCGAGTCGAGCAGTTCGATGGCAATATTCTGCGAGAAATTGAGCAAATGTAGATTTACCCACTCCAAGAGGTCCGGTGATCCAAAGTATACGCTCTGAACAGTCAGGGTCGGTAAGCCAAATAAGCGTTCGTCGTTTGATCAGAGTGCGAGTGCCTGGATGGCACTGGGGAGGATAACGAGAAGGAGAATCAAAATCTGCCTGTATCATTGCGATAGGTAACAGTATTTCCATGCCTAATCCTAACATCAGAATGTATAATAACTGGTCCAAGTGTCGACTCACTCAGATTAACATTACCGTCTGCAGAGCAATCAGCCAAGACTTGTTGTAAATGAGAGAGGGATTTGATCCTTGACGAGTCTACACGATGCTGCAAAAATTCGGCAAAGGAAGTGTGGTAAAACTCAATTGTGCTAGTTTGAGATATGGTAGGGGATATCTTGAGGACTGACCGCAGCTCATCTAGTGCGCAGGAGAGGATGGATAGATCCATGTTGAGGGAGCCAGCAACACTTTGCGCTTGAAATACACGGTCGTCTGACTTGACTGCGATTATTTGAAGGATACAGGTTGTTGCTGCAACAACAGCCGGACGGACGTCAGATAAGATCTGCTGGTAGACGGAATATAAGGGGGAGAGAGGATTACCCTCTCTCCAATAACCAGAGTCGTTAAGGAACTCCAAGCAGCACACCAGTTGTCCTTTCGGATCCTGGCGGGTTTCGTCCGCGATAAATTGAAGCATGCAAGATGCCACCATAAAGTATCCCGACGCCTCCTCCGCCAGCTTAATTACCTGTGTTTTAGTAGGCCACTTTTCACAACCATTTCCGTCCTCCCTGAACGAATTTGGAAATCGCTGACGGATATCGCGAAAACCAGAATTTAGTACGTGTACTTTGATATCCTCCTTCGCTTCGTCATCGTCGATAGTCATCTCCACATATTGATTATTCGGCTTCGAAACGATTTCCAACAAGCGAGGCACCAGACGCCCAGCTATGATCCATCGAAACGGACACTTTGCCTTGGGTTTACGAATGTAAGCATCAATTAGCCGAAGAAGTTCGATTTGCGAAGAAGGGTCGATGCATTGGTCTAATCCATCGAGAATAATAACTAAAGATTTCTGTTTCTTGGACGACGAAAAGACATGAGGTCTGAAAACCTCTCCCGGTTCTTCAATGAGTTTCTGGAATTGTAAAGAGAGGCTTTGTTCAAAAATATTGGAATTGTTTCCTAGTATCTTGGCTAGGGCTTTCATGAAGGCTTGACTTCGTTGGGAGAGCTGAAAAGAGATGGTAGCGATGATACGGGAGTTATCATCAAGACGATTGAAATGAGTTAGAAATATGGTGGCACCAATCCAACCTCTGTCATTACAATAGTCAGAAATGACCTGCATAAGGACCGTCTTTCCAACACAAGCTGGGCCAGTTACATAAAATGCGCCCTTGACTGCATCAATACTGTCCTCAAGCCAGGTTGTGAGCCTTCCTCTGAGTGACTTGCGCGATTCTGGATGAAAAGTAGGCGGGTAGCGCGTAGGCGAATCAAATTCGACTCCCGAAATGGTCTCGCGGCAGAGGGTCACGAAACCTATACGGTAAGTGGCAACGATGGAATGAAAACATAAGAACAGACATACCTAAATCTCGAGGGTTATGTTTCTTGGTTTTATTGGAAGAGGGCTGGAAGATTTTTTTCATAATCCTGAAAGAACGATGTGGTTGGGTGGGTGGGATTCAGACAAAGACTAGTGTAGCTGTTTTAAATGGGCAACTGTATAACCACGTCTGTTCGTTTGGGGATGCAGAAAATGGTACCTCTTCACCGCCTAAATGCTGATTATCAATCACTACAAAGGCACAAATGAATTTGGAAACATCATCTGCGTTGGCAGATGTTATGTCTAGACATTTATTGGCTTGTATCCATCTTGTGATCATTGCAGCAATCTAGCAAGTCGTAAGAAGGCATATTGGATCTCACACTATTTGATGGCCATGTGTTCAGCGGGACCTCCTGAGAAGATACAGCATACGTTAAGTACATGTGTGAGTTTTCGAACCCTTTGCAACGGCCACTGAGGATGGTGATGTCTCATAGCTCCAAGGATCCTCCACTCCGCGATCGATTTTGATGGTGCCATCGTCAGCCAATACGAAGACTAGGTGCCCTTTCAGCGATCTCTCAACCGAGATACTAGTTTCGCAGAGAGACCACTCCATCATTTGTGACAAATGACCGAAAATCCGGAACCCATCAATGAACACAACTTTATATATCCATCCATCCATCACATCACGTAGAGAAAAGCAATGTCTAACAGCAGAACCATCAGTGAGCACTCTGACTCTGGAACTTTTCTCTCTTCTCTCTCTCAACTTCTGATGAATGTACGTTTTTTCAGCATTCGTGACAGGCAATCAAAACAAACTACGTGAGGTCAAAGAAATTCTTTCCTCAAGTGAACATCCTATTCAAGTCATTTCTCAAAATCTCGACAGTAACGTTACACAACACCACCATTCACAAAATCTAGTCTAACTAACACCATCACTTATAAATATAGTTCCAGAAATCCAAGGAACGACACAAGAAATTGCCATAGCCAAATGCAAATGCGCAGCAGAACTCGTACGTTCAAGTCAATTCATGCTTATATGTTATATATATATGTCTCTAGGTTGGTGGACCATGTATAACAGAAGACACAGCTCTCGTCTTCAAAGCTCTCAATGGTCTTCCAGGACCTTACATCAAACAATTCCTAACCCAATTAGGACATGAAGGCTTAAACAACCTCTTGATCGGATTTCCAACCAAGGAAGCCCAAGCAATATGTACATTCGCTTATTCCGCCGGACCTGGTAAATCTCAACTCACTCACATCTATATCTATATCTCTTGGACTCTCAACTCATATTTATCAGGCACCGAACCCATTTTATTCCAGGGTCTTACGGAAGGTACAATCGTACCCGCGAGGGGACCAGGACATTTCGGTTGGGATCCCATTTTCGAGCCTCTTGGTGCAGGATTAACGTACGCGTATCTCACCTCTTCTTAACCATGCCATGAGCTTGACATTGACATTGAGATCAAGTTATGCTGAGATGCCTTTTGAGCAAAAGAACAAGTTATCGCACCGAGGCAGGGCGCTTGGAAAACTCGTGCCTTTTCTACAAACATCTACGGATAATGCCGAAAGGAAATGGCTTTAAAGCCACTTTTCTGCTCATGGGAGTCGGTTGATCCAGGGAGCATGCAATTGAGATGTGTATCTATATGGGATATGCGCAAAGCTAAACATGATATGTGTATGGTGATTATCAAGTGATGATGGTGGTAGTCATAAGTGGAGGGAATAACAATACAGCACTAACAGGGTGCAAAAACAAAATCCACAGCAACACCCAAGAAAATAGTAAAAAAAAAAGCACATGTTACACAGCAACGAATGGAAGCCTAAAAATACGCCAACTGGCTTCCTCCATAGCTTTGTTCGGACTTGGCTGCCTCTTAGCTCTAAGATGCTGCCGTTGCGGCTGCTGTGGGAGCTTGAGAGAGCTCTTGGATGGAGTAGAATGGGGGTGGTCAGAAGCACGAATATTTTCTGTGGGTTGTGCAAGGGCCCTCACTCGGAGTCGCTCTTGAATAGCATTGAATTCCAACGACTTTCTCATCTTCCTGCTCATGACAATCTCCGGTGATGTCTCCCTTATTTTTTCCCTTTGCACCATAGAGACGAGCTTGATTTCAGGATCATGGGCAAGGTGGAGGAGTGTGGTGATAGAGTACACTTGAGATTCTGGAATCATGTGAGGATGAGTGGTCAGGATAGAGAACGAAGACTTGCTTACTTGGTGAAGGTGGCTCTGGAGCAACGAGAGTGGCATCGGAGAGGGCAGGCGATGTAGAACGACGCGAGGCTGCCTCATGCATTCTCCGATGCACAGGGACATACTTGGCCAGAGGCTGAGCAGAGGCAGCGACAGAAGACATTTGGAGACAAAAGAAGGAATGTGGAAGAATACAGTTGAGGCAGATTAAATACGAAAACGACACAACACATTTTGATTTTGACGGAGTACGACGTGGCCACACAACAACTCACACTTGACTCAAAATTAGCTCGAACTTTCCACTACTCTCCGTCAGCCTCATCACGTGCAAGGTGGCCCATATCACGCAAGCAAATATTATATATGTAGCGATTAGTTATGTCTACAAGTCAACAAAGCTCACAACGTCTACAGGTCAACAAAGCTCTTGACCTTGTTGAGCCATTTCACGTATTCCTGCACACACAGTATCAACTCCTTATTCTCAACTAAAACTAAAAGAGTGGCGTACCTTCTGTTCCTTGTGCTCAGCAAATTGCGGAACGAAATGCGCAACAGTATCATTAATACCCCTCTCCTTCAGAAACGAGTCAAACCCATCCTGCAAAGCTACATCCAAAGTATCAAACGAAGGCCCCATGTACAATCCACGCCTCTTCCAGTCAGCATCTGGTGTCAATTCTGTACCGAGTTTCCCATCCTCGTAGAATGAAATGTGTTCAACAACAAATGTCCCATCTTGCACAATTGTATCGATGCTGAGGGCACCAGGTCCATTGTTCTGAGCACCGTTTTAAATGAGACAACTCTGTAAGAGCATGACACACGAACTTTAGTAATAGTTAAAGAAACCCGGATAGGATAAATAGCAGCGTCATCTTCCTCTCCACCTTCCTCAGGTGAGTACCCATCTTCGGTGGGTTGGAGGTCGGCAATAGAGAATATCAAGCGAATCCTTCAACGACAAGGTCAACAACCACATGACACGACACAATGAGGATGAAAACCGACTCTTCATTGCCAAATTTCCTTGAGAGTGTTACTTCGTCCTGACCAGCAACATCGGAAATCTGTCCACATCGAAATTAAGTCAATAATGTCATCGAAAGGAAGGAACCACAACAAAACACAAGATACATGAAAGAGCGTACTAACCGTCCAAACCTTTTGCGCCTGGAAGTCCTTCAGGAATTGAGGAACATCACTTGATGTTCCACCAGTCTCGTTCTCATAACTCAGTTCCTCCTGCAGCTTCTGTGAGAGTGCGACGTCTGCTGTATAGAAGTATAAGCAGTTACGCGCGGTTTTTAAAACCACACTCCCGACGATACGCACCTGAACCCTCACCAAATCTCCTAGCAGAACTAGCAAAAGTCCTGAAAGCGACATTTTTCGAAGCCAACGAGCAGACACGCATTCCAGCGATACGGGGCACGGCAGTAGCAGCAGTACGAAGCGTGCGACGAGTGACAAGAGAAGCAGAAAGTTGATGAATGGCACGGATTGTGAGCATCTTTCACAAGAAATAAAGCCTAGAAAGAAAAAAAGGAAGGGTCAGTTCCATAGTCTTACACGGCCTGCTATTTTTTGATTGCTGATTGTCGCCATGTACGAAAAACGACGCAAAAAACCCATATGTCGGAGAAAGCGAAAAAAGCACATATGTCCATAGGGAAAGGGAATACGCACAGGTTGAATGTTGATGAGGGAATAAGTTAAAACAAGGGAAACCACCCGTCTCAAATTTTACGCGTCAGAGGTCACGTCACGCCTTGACTAGGGCCACTTGAAGTGATCCGTCAAATGGCCTGCAAGTTTTCTCTCTCATGTAGTTGAATTCTGCATCCATAAATGGCTTGCTATTAAGAGCTATGGGCTGAAAAGTTTGCCAAAACTCAACACATTGTCTATAGTAGTGATACCGCTGTAAACATAAAAGCAAAATTATGTCTAAATAAATATTTAATTAATACACATGTGTAATTTTGATATAGTAAACACCTACGTGTGAGGGGGCAAATGGTGCATACATATGCATATGTTCAACACAAGGATGATGTTAGAATATCAATTATCATTTCCGTTATGACGCGGCCCTTACGTCGGTGTATATACATCGCATTCGCATTGTCATGTCGTTATTCTTCGTCAGACGTTACTACTCAACAAACGAGTGGAAGAAGTACAGATAACAGGAAGTCTGGTGGCGGGGTGGGAGGAACCTCGAATACGATAATCTAATCTCTAGTCTGAATTGTAGATCACGGTTGGATTTAACCGAGCTGCTGACATTTGATTCTTCACTGCGTTTTATTACCACTCGCATTTCCTCGTGACACCTACCCGTGAGCTCATTTTCATGGTTGAACTCAGATATACCTCCTTGGAGGAAATTGAAAAGGTGTGTCTCATTCAGTCCTCTGTCGGCGCTCCTGCCCGGCTCTACATTGATAATCATCATTTCATGGCGGATATGTACTCATACACGTAATTGCTTCTAGATCCACGCAAATCTTCGCAATGGTTTCTGCTCTGGAAGGTCGAAGAGTATTGAGTACAGAAAATACCAGCTCCTTCAACTTGCGTACATGATCCAGGATAACAGTCAACGCTTCCAAGATGCTTTAGCTGCAGACTTGGGACGGCCATCCTTCGAAAGTCAATTGTATGCCAGGTCAACGGATCAATTAACGCCGCTTACACCTTTGTTGTTTCAGCTTAGAAATTAATGGTTCAATCATGGAGGCACGCAACGCGTGGGCCAATGTCGATAAGTGGGTGAAACCAGAGAAACCCTCATTCTCAATTAATTCCACACCAATGCGTCCGGTTATCTACAAAGAACCCAAGGGTGTCGTTTTAATCATTAGCCCATTCAATTACCCTATGTGGTTGACCTTCAGCCCTTTGGTACGATTCCAACTCAATACATTCTTCACATTCTGACGCTAATTCTTGTTCATTAGGCTGGTGCTATCGCTGCTGGAAATGCCGTTGTTATAAAGCCATCTGAATTGACTCCTCACGTTAGCGCTTTGTTAGCTGAGCTCGTCTCCAAATATCTGGATCCTGAACTGGTAGCGGTGGTGAACGGTGGCATCCCTGAAACTACCAGAATTCTGGAACTTCCTTGGGACCATAGTCAGTCAAATATACTCTACGCAATCACGACCAAGAGGCTCTGACAATTATACACCCTAGTTCTCTACACTGGTAACGGCCGTGTCGGTCGTATCGTGAGTGCTGCTGCTGCTAAATACCTGACTCCTGTTTCTCTCGAACTCGGAGGCATGTACTACTTCATGCTCTTCTGAACTTTAAAATGACGTATCGTTCTCCAAAAATAGGCAAATCCCCAGTCTTCATCGATCCCAACTGTGATCTTGAAACCGCTGCGAGGAGAATTCTATGGGGTAAAGTTGTCAACGCTGGTCAGACTTGTGTTGCTCCAGACTATGTCTTGGTCCCCAAGGACTTTCAGGACAGGTTCGCTGGCGCACTCCAGGCAGTGTATGTTCAGTGCTTTCTGTATGCAAGTTGCTGTAACTCACATGCCCTTCTCAGTCGGGACAAGTTCTACCCTGAATCTGTATCAACTCCAGGAATTTATTCACGGCTTATCACCACTCAAGCCTTCCAACGTGTCAAAGGTCTCCTAGACAATACTAAGGGCAAGATCGTGTTTGGCGGCGAGAGCAATGAGACGACTAAATTCATTGCACCTACACTTGTGAAAGATGTCCCATTCAACGATTCACTGATGAGCGAGTAAGCCTCACCCAATATACTCTCTCCTTTCACCCTAACTACCTTTGACAAATTTCACTGCAGAGAGATTTTTGGTCCCATTTTGCCGATAGTTCCCGTTAAGGATGTCGATGAAGCTATTGCATTTGTCAACGATAATGACCACCCTCTGTCTTTATACGTCTTTTCGAAAGATGACGCATTTAAACAGAAAGGTACGAGTACCAAAGCATTTCCTCAACTAACCTCTGATCTTCGTGACATCTTCAGTTTTCAAGAGGACACAATCAGGTGCTGCAGTTGCCAACGAGGTCGTCATTCATCCTGGCAGTACGTCCCTTTCACTTCTCGGTCAGGAACCTGAACAACTTATGTATATATGTTCAGTTGATGGATTGCCATTTGGAGGTACCGGCCCTAGTGGAAGTAAGCCTTTCATCCCGCTAATAGTCACTTACCCAATTCATCATTATCGTAATAGGTGGCTATCACAGCGGCAAGTATTCCTTCGATATGTTCACTCATCTAAGGTCTTCTCTTGATGCACCATCCTGGTATATAATCTAGATTCTTGCCCAAAGCGCCTTTTCACTGACTTTACGATTCAGGATTGACTGGATTATTGGGTGGCGCTTCCCACCTTACACTGTGAGCTTTTCTACCCTATTTCTCGCGGGAAGCATGGTCTGAAGTATCTCATGACCGATAGAAGCGATCTTACAAAGGCGCTGCTCGACTCCTTAAATCTCTTCCGCCTCGACCTGCAGGTCCACCCAGGATTGGTGCTGTGAATGGTGCAGCTAAAAAATGGTGGGGGAAATGGTTCATTTTGGCTTTCGCCGCCACAATTGTTAGTCGACTAACCAAGTGGGGCAAGATCTCTGTTTGAGATCTCCGCGAACAGATCCCAGTATCTAGCATGCGCCAATTATGATAGGGATGGAGAATGCATTCTTTTTTCTGTATTTCTTTTTTTTGTACCCACAGTATGTTTGACCTTGTACAGCCTGGAACCTATGCCACATACGACATAATAAATGCAAACCACGAATGACAGATAGAATCATACATTTCAATCCTACGCCCTAAAGTCCAGATAAAATCACGGAACTGAAGTACGCTTTTTGGGGGAGAGGACATTGGGAGATATAGAAACAAGTCGCAGCTTTACTATTTGGAAGCCTCGTTACCGTTGTCTGCTCCTTGGTGCTCACCCGAATCAGACCTATGTCATTTCGTTCAATCGGTGTTCTCTGCACTACCATTCACCATATTGTTATGCGAAGCGGAGATCCTCGGATTAAGGACCTCACTAAGCGCCTTGGTGAAACTACCAAGAAGTGGCACTATACGCTCTCGGGCTTCAGATGCAATCCTCGTTGCCTTCTCTTGCAAGGGGAAATCCTTCGCAGTTATTGTTGAAGAGAAATTATATGCTGTATCAGAGAGGTTTTGCGAAAAATCAGTGAAGGCCTCTTGAACGTGAGGAGGAATATGGGACTGGACTGTGGAAGTAGCTGCGTTGGTGAAGGATGCAGAGAGTGAAGAGCTTGATTGTTGGAGCTTTTGCAACTCAGCGAGCATGATATCCGATAACTGGCTAATGCGACTTTGGGTGGAGATACAGGACTCAGCAGCCTGTGAGGATATAGAATGCGCGGTCTCAGTAGCTCGTTGCCTAAAATTAATATTTGCAAACACTTAGGACTTTTGGGTGGTAATGAAATCAGCGAGACACCTACAAGAGGGCAGAATGTGCTTGTAATTGCTTGAGCTGATCATTAGAGTAACCATATAAAGTCTTAGTAAGCGAAAGAGCACGCTGATATTGATAGGCAATATCGGGTGAAGATGGACCAGGTTCATTAGGACTAGTTATGTGGCTGACAGCGACCTCGAAATAGTCGACAATAGGGGCAAATCGCTGAATAAGTTTGAGTTATATTAGCTCTGAGAAAATGAGGATGACAGCGTACATGATCAATCCCAGCCGCAACTTGAAGGGCGGGACTCTTCACATTCTCATCAATGGATTTGTTGATAGATTCTGCAGCACTCTGACGGCGTTCGCGGACATAGTCCTGGACCTCTTCCGGTTTTGCCTTGAAAGGATAAGGGTATCGAGATTCAACAACGTCTACGGCTTTATTAGCATAGCCATTGGCTCTATCGATAAGAGGAGCAAAACGAATTTGAAGTGGTTCGGTGTATTTGTATGCGGTTGACGATAGACCTTTGGCCATAGGATACAATGATCGTGTATACGGGCTTGACGATAAAGTCTGGTCAACCGCTCCAAGGGAAGACGAGATGAGAGGAATCGACGCAACACGCGTCAGGAAAGTAAAAGGCGGAGCCTGTGCACTCTCGGTAGCTGTGGTAGACATGATGACGAGGTTGGTTGGCCTCCAAAGGTCTATATATCTGCAAAGTACCAAGCATGTGATTATCTAAATCTGGTCGCCGTGCGTCACTGTCGTTGTTCATCAATCGTAGTACCTTGGTCTTGATAACCAGGCCCGACGCTGAGATTCACCACGGAACACGCAATCCACAGCACAGAGTAATTTATCAGGTGAACGATGCAAATACGTGCTTTCCAACAATTCCATCTTTCTCAATCTACTAAAATAGTATTCTCTCCTTTTACTAAATAATCCTTCTCACCCCAATGTCACCCCAATGTCACCCCAATGTTACTTACACATGGTATATGTTTGTTTTTCTTCTTTTCTCATGCTGTATTACTAATTATCTCATATTATTATCCTCATACCTCTCATTGCCTCCACATGTACTTTTACTCAGCAGGTACAGGAGTGACCAGCAGGGTTTCATGATAGCCACAAATTAATGCTCTCAACAATCCAGAACAAGAAATAAATAGTGGTACTGAGAGATTGTGCTATAAGTATATAAAAAGTGAATCAAATGTTAGAAGAGACTTAGTGAACAAGGATAAATATACTATTAAATTAAAATTGTTGTACAAACACTAAGACAGGGTGCCTAGTCATTACTCACAGACTCTCATAGAGATCACAAGAGAACTCAACAAAAATTTTTTTGTTTTATTTGTTATAAACTGTCTTGGCCATAATCAGAAATAGAAATTAATTTTTAATTCTAATGGTAAAAACCAAGTTACTTCATGTTTCCCAATCTTGATTAACTCATGTATTGAGTAATATAAGAGAACTTAATAGAGTTTCTAATACAAGGTAGTCTACTTTATATACTCTAGTTGTTGGTCCATATGTATTTACACTAACTGTCAGAAATTTTCTAAGTAGACTTAGTAGTTCTCTATTTTTCTAGTCTTTTATAATTTCTCTTTTCTTTTATAGTTTAGTTTTCTTATTTCCTTCTTTGAACTTAGCTAATGTGGTGTGATGTTATGTCATATGTGACAGTCACAGTCATACAGTCATGTGATTTGGTAGAATATTATAAAAACTACTAAAAGAACTTAGTTATAACTTTAGAGACACACAGACCAACTTCTAGAGATATATAAAGTACTTAGGAATTTACCTATCCTAAAGTAATAACTAAGTCCTTTTAGAAGATTCTATGATGTCCTATCAGGTTACATAATCATGTGACCATGACTATGACAGGTGTGATACAGATGTGACAATATGTTCAAATAATAAAAGAAAAACAGATAAAATGACTAAGTCTACTTTAGTAAATTCTAATATTTGATTTAATTTGCATTGAAAATGTTGAATAGTCTGGATAGTGGTACCATTTTAATCTGTTCTTCTTTCACTAGTTGTTTATCTATACTAGTATAGTATTAGATAAGAAACATGCACAAAAGAGAAAACTATCTATGGGAAAATTATAGAAGATATTAGAAGAGTATAAGAACATTATCTAACATGTGTGGATGTGAATCCTAAGTAATCTTGGCTTCAGCAGATATGCTACATCTTTATATATTACAGTAGTTATATTTAGAAAGAGAAGATTAACAAGAAGTAAAACATGAAGGAAGTTAGACTTCCAAGCATAGCATCCAGAACAGTACACTATACTATTTGATTCTTAAGCTAAAGAATTACAGAGTATCTGTACTTTTTAAATACTGATACTAAAACTATCTAAAGATCAGAAGAGACAGATAATTACTCTGGGTATACTAAAGCTTTTGGAAATGGAGTCCAGAGTTCTATGGAGATTATGAGGAGCTATGTGATCAGTAATAGAGTGATCAGACTGTTGTAGCAACCACTCGTCACTCAAGGACAAATGATCTCACAACAAGCAAAGCTCTCCAATGGGCTATCAAGTAAAGAGTGGGGGAATTACAAGAGAACTCGACAAGGAGCCCTCACTGCAT
>Ga0157368_1000341_pt1 | contig 22177 bp, 26 predicted proteins | sample AttbisABBM3_FD_113146 | JGI IMG/M metagenome (GOLD analysis project Ga0157368, IMG submission 113146) | Fungus gardens microbial communities from leaf cutter ant in Botucatu, State of São Paulo, Brazil - Atta bisphaerica ABBM3 | ecosystem: Host-associated > Fungi > Mycelium > Unclassified ...
AGATGACACTGTTTCCTACGCTGTCTTCAACAAAGTTATGTAATATGCTTTCACATGTTTCGATAAGATATTCCAATCCAGCACTATAGTTCCCTGTCTCACCCACGCAACCCTGATGTCACCACCAGTTGAAAGGCAATCCAAGTGGATTCCAGGTCGATACCCTGCCCCTGGTACATCTTCTATCGGAGATGCTATCCGTCAGCGACGCGGAGAGAGAGGAATAACAGCTCTTGATGCCGCTTTATTGCATGTTCCAGCTGCTGCAGAAGGTTGGAATATACTTTTAGGTGCTGTGAGGACAAAAGGGATGTTAAGTGGTGATGTGAGAGAATTGATAGTGAGTGTATAGTGTTCATCGAATAATAAATTGTTATGTCAGATTTTAACATTGTCGGTTTTAGATTTTACGTGTAGCTGCTTTGAATGGTGCCGCATATGAATGGATTCAACACGAACCCATTGCAAGACAAAATGGATTAACGACAGCTCAACTATATATTATTCGAGATACTACAACACCTTTACCTCCATCTAAAAGCCTAATTGATCCTTTACAAAGTGCTGTTTTGGTTTTTGCAGATCTTAGTACTCGAGCGGTGAATATTCCAGATTGGGTGATGGAAGATTTGAAGAAGGAACTGAAAATTTGGGTAAAGAAGGAAATGATGTGTGAAGAGGATGTGGATGTGGAAGAGAAGATGAATGATTTATTAGTTGAGATTGCGTTGGTGACAGCTACATATAATATGGTTTCAAGATTTCTTGTTTCGGTTGATGTTGCAGGTTTTTCGAGTGAACTTGTACCTTGGCCTTTGAGACGTCAGGAGGTGCGTTCGTTTCTACCCCTTTCAATTGAATTCTTTTGCTCACACATGGAAATCAAGTATGTCTTCCCTATTCCTAAGGAAAACCCGACACATTCTCTTCATACTGTGACCCTCGAATCGTCATCGCCTTCTGCACCCTATGTCGTTTTCGTCAATTCTCTTTTAACAGATTATACCATGTGGTCGTTGGTTCTTCCCTACTTTATCTCAAGAAATTACAACATCGTCTTGTTCTCTCAACGCGGTCATGGACAATCTTCGCTTCCTACGGAAACAACAACTGTCACTACTACCATTCCCTCCTTAGCTTCCGATATCTATATCATCATCTCTTCGCATCTCAATATCCCTTCAAGCAATATCAAAACTATCATTGGTGTTTCTCAAGGAGGCGCAACAGCTCTTGCTTATGCAGCTCTTTACAGTAACGATTCTTCCCCCCAAAGTATTATCGTTTGTGATACGACACCCCGTACACCTCAAGGTAATCAAGTTGCTTGGGAAGAACGTATCCAACTCGTCAAAGGAGATCAACTTCGTGGTATGAAATGCTTAGCGGATATAACCATTCCAAGGTGGTTCCCTCCTGGTTCCCCGATCTCACCATCACCACCTCCCAACAACAACAACAACAGAGCGGAATGGATCTCATCTTTAATCGCATCCACGCCTGTATCCAGTTTTGAAACTGGTGCAAGAGCCTTAGGTTCTTATAACACTCTTGAATTAGGCATTCTCAATTCTTCAATTCCAAATGTTTTGTTATTGGCAGGAAGTTTGGATGGAGGAGGAAAAGTTGGAGAAACACTTGAGCAATTTGGTCACGATTGGAATGAGAAGAGAAAATCAGAGGGAAGAAGACAAGTTGAATTTGTTTCGATTGAAGGATCTGGACATTTGCCTATGGTGGATGAACCGGAACAATTTTGGAAGGTTGTAAATAGGTTTCTGGAGACGGTTTGAGGTGATATTTAACATAATTTTGAACAAGACGTTTCATCAAATTGGTGTGTGTGACTGACAGCACGTAATCATACACAATTCAGTTCCTCCTTGAACCACTTGTCTGGATATCCGGTGGGGATGGTGATGCACGTTGGACGGAGATGTAGGATGTTGCAAGAGTGAGCGAAACAATAAACCTATCCAAGAGTGGCAGTGGAACCGGAGTAAAGGGAACTTTGTCAAACCGCTGCTCCCTCAAAGTCAGTTGGCTCTCATAGCGTCTCATAGCGTCGAGGATTCATCCAGCGTTACACTGGGAGTACTTCCACCGGAGAACAAGTCAGGAGATTGACTAACATCATTAACGAGTTCTCCTTCAATGTTCGCCTGGTCCTGATCATCATCCGAACTCTCCTCTTCATCTTCATCCCTACCATTTCCCATCATGATCTCATCATGGTCTACAGAGCTCATCATTCCGGTAGACCCCATACCTCCAAATCTAGGATCCCAATCGAGTTCTTCCGGCTCTTCGACTTCAACAGCTACACGCTGCTTCCAGTCAAACTTTTCTTTGAGCATAGTCACAGCACGAATGGCTCTATCGACGCGGCTATCATGAGCTCCTCTGATTTCTGCGCATTCACGTAAAACATCTTCGTATTCTGGTTTTTTAGGTTGATGGAAATGACCGAACCCATTCGGTGCAGCTGGAGGTGGCGCACCAAGAACACCAAGAGATCCTCGTGTAGACATATGTTCGGCTAACCGTTTCACTGTCTCTGTCTCGAGTTTCAATACATCTAACGTTTGCTGATTGCGCAGTAATGGTGCAGCCTCGGTATCGAGTTCCTGCTCGACCATACCAGAGATAGGATGTATCGCGATTCGTTCAAAAATGTTCTGTTGAGTTGTCGGACCACCAATGTAATTTGCACGAATGGATTGAGTTTGAAGGAGGGCAGTGGAGAAATTGAGTGTTTGAGATAGAAGTATGTTGTATTTTGATAGGATATCTGGCCATGAAGGCATTGCAGCTATATCGCCATTTTTTATCGTCCATGCGAGGTGATTTATGGATTCAATGATTTGGTTGGCTTTGAATTTGAGAGATTCAAGCTGTGCAATTGGAAGAGGTGCTGGAATGAGCACAGGAAGATGAGTATCCGAGTCAATAGTGTTCTTGTCTGTCATGAAACTTGTTGAAGCCCAAAACCGGCCCGCTCGATACCGTCTGCCTTGATTTCAGCGTCAAGTGTCAGTCCACACAAGTGTCAGTCCACATGACTCACTGATTACTCGCCTCCAGCTCGTCAAAATTAACTTTACTCGGTCCTGCCAGAAAACGGACCCTTGGAGAGGCCTTGACATCGCTGTCTGGCTTGATGGTCGCCCAGGATCCGCGGAACCATCTCTTCTCTGTCCCGAAAGTCTTTTCGTTCACATTGGTTCTAACCGTTAGCGAAGTACACTAAACCTTGGATGCAACAAGACTTAATGTGCTTGGGAAATGGTCGTTACTTATGGGCCGCGACGACCGGGCACTAGAACCTGGATTCAACAGCTCTCCTGTATCGGTACCTTATAATGCGCACTGACATAGTGTGAACATAGTATGTCTTGATTTGGTGAGTAATCAGTATGAATTGCAATTTACTCTATAGCTCTAGTTTTCCATGTGGCCAATTACAGTACCGTAAATCACATCTGTCAATTGTGCTTTTTGTTTTTCTTTGAAAGCAGATCTCCGAACCGGTATGCCGATTCTTTCAAAGAACCTTGAAAGTTTGCAAAAACTATATCGTCATCCTGATTCGCGAAGTGATCTCTCTCTTGGTGAAACTTTTCTCCAAATCATGTGTACCAGCGCTCCTCTCTTTCTTCTGTTCTTCTAGATCCTATCTTGTTGCAACAACGATAACTTCCAGGAAAACCGAGATCAGGCTATTCGTTTTGATGTGACACACTGCTTTTCTTTTCAATTCAGCGTAAAAGGGGTTGGACCCTTCTTATTTTGAAATCGGGAGCTTTCGTCACAACCACATACTTATTAACCCCTATAGTAGAGATGTCTAAATTCTATATTTCTCTCTACTCTGTGCCTTCCCTTCCTCTCTTCCCTCCTACCTAACAACGTCCTGTGGCCTATTTGGCAAGACTCAACTGAGCGACATCTCGACTACGGCCTGCCACGATGTCTTTTTCTTTTGCGACTTGGAACACATGCACATTAGTGGCGATACTGGCATTCTCATTCGCTTGCACCTTGTACTTACGAAAACCCAGGCCATCCGACTTGCCGTTACCCCCTGGACCAAAGAAATGGCCAATCATTGGCAACTTATTACAGCTGCCTACCTCGTTCGAATGGGAAGTCTACGCCAAGTGGGGAGAAACATATGGTACATATTGATCCTGCTTTTGTGTCATCAACGGTTGATCTGGATGCATCTGCTTGGTGTTAAATTTAGGATCGGATATCCTTCATATTGATGTTGCTGGAAAATCGATTGTCATTGTCAATTCATGGAAAGCTGCGAACGACCTTTTTGAAAAGAAATCAGGCATGTATTCTAGCAGGTATGTTCGTGTTCCTCGTCTGACCATAGATCATAAGTAATCATCCAATTATAATAGACCAGGAAATCAAATGGTTCTTCTGTAAGTAGTAGCTGTGCCGGCGGATTCTAAAAGTAAGTCTGCTGATATTCTTCTCCCTACGTTCGCATTTTCCTTGCAGCTCTGGTTGGGATTGGCTTTTTGGATTCCTACCGTATGGTGATGCATGGCTTGAACGCAGAAAACTATTTCAAAAATACTTCCACCCACTTGATTATCCTAATCATCAACCTCGCGAACGAGAATATGTTCACCAAATGCTACGTCGATTACTCGATTCACCTCAAGAGTTCATGGACCACATTCGATAGTGGGTACATCTCTTCCCGAACCGTTCGGCTCCCTGCATCTAGCTTTGACTCACAAATTTCAATCACTGCATAGTATGATGGGAGCATTATCCATCGCGCTAGCTTATGGAATTGATGTCAAGTCGGAAAATGATCCCAATATCCATTATGCAGAAGAGGCTGTCAAAGGTCTCGCCGGCGCGGCGAACTTCAGCGCTTTCTTAGTCAACTCAATACCGGTACTGAAGTATGTGCCGTCGTGGTTCCCTGGCGCAGGATGGAAAAAGAAAGCAAAAGTGTGGAGTGATTGGACAGTAAAGATGCGAGAGATTCCGTTTCAGCAGTCATTGGAGCAATTTGTAAGCTTGTCTCATAATTGCTGGAATTCCAGCTCGTATTCCCTGTTTTTTGCTGGCTGCTTTGTGTCGATAGCGGTTCTGACCGATATATTATTTAGGCTAAAGGAACGGCGACATCTTCACTGGTCACGAACGGCATTCAGGGCATGGAAGAGACTCCGGATCGCGAACATCAGATGACTGTTATCAAAGATACTGCTGGAAACTTCTTTGTTGGTATGAGATGCCAAAAATCTTTGCCTTTACGCCACATCTGATACCTGTCCCAGGGGGGGCCGATACAACTGTATCAGCTATCAGCACGTTCTTCCTGATGATGACATGCTATCCCGAGATCCAAGATAAGGCTCAAGCAGAGCTTGATCGCGTTGTCGGGAAAGGCCAGCTGCCTGATTATAGTGATGAGGCTGCGCTACCTTACATCAGTGCACTCGTGAAAGAAACCCTCAGGTACGACATCGATATTTGACGAAGCTGAACTGTTGATCTATAGACTTATCTGCTGTTTTTTCTTGGTAGGTTCCAAGCAATCACACCGTTCGGTACGTCTTGGTTTGCGGGGAGGTGCCTAGTTGCTGATGTTTACCTTTGACAGCTATTCCCCACTACTTAATGGAGGATGATGAGTACAATGGCTACTTTATACCAGGTGGTTCTGTTGTACTTGGGAACGTATGGTTCGTATATCCCTGTGAGTTTACATGAAAATGACCGTCAACTACTCCTTTCAGGGCAATTACACATGACAAGGAAGATTATCCAGACCCCCTCGAGTTCAAACCAGAACGATTTCTGAAGAATGGCAAGCTGAACCCTGATGTCCGTGAACCCACAGCTGTTTTCGGGTTTGGTCGTCGGTGAGTGGAAGTTCTTTAGGTCAGATGGAGAGCCAGGGCGCTGTTTTATTATCGTATGCCCATCCTTCTTTGGACAGGGCTCGCACTTGTCTTTGACGAAAACACTGGCCAAGGATCATGCTAATCATGTTTCAGTATTTGTCCTGGAAGACATATTGCTATCTCGTGTCTATATCTGACCATTGCAACCGTCTTGTCCGTATTTAGACTCGAGAAAGCAGTTGACGAACATGGTCGTGTGATCACGCCTTCAAGAGAGTATATTTCTTCCCTGATATTGTGCGTCGTTATCTCGCCTCGCCTTTATCATACAATAACTTTAACTAACTACGTGTACAGGCATCCCACGGAATTTAGGTGCATCATCAAACCTAGGTCCAACGAGACAGCGATGCTGGTCAGGTCTACATCCGATTCCTGAATGTGTCGCCGTTGGATGTATCAGGTTGGAAACAGGCACTAGATAGAGGCCTACGGACCAAAATTTGAATGATTATGCATTACTTGTACTGTCAGCATTTCTCGAGCATGTCTCTCTTTGCATACAATGTATACAATTGTATAAATGTTTCGGTGACAGCTGTTGGGATAAGGGCCACGAAACCCGATTCTGGTCAAAATTCATGTCACTGAAAGCTAAGCTTATCGTTAGGAGCTAATGAGGCCTGTTGCACTAGCCCCCGTAAAATATACATCAAAAACCCGCGGAGCTGACAGACGGCGACAAGCACGGTGACTAATGACACAGCCCATGATTAGGTCTCAGCGTGGGAATATTGATGAACGTGACTGTGACGTTACGGTTGTATTTTCCAGTTTTCATTTTCACCTTAACTTCATGATGTTGATCCTGACCACGCTGTCTGCTGCAAGACGCGTCCTTCTGCCAAGTGTCGCTTCACGGGTGGCTTTTACGCGTTTTATCTCGTTAACTCCCGTATTTCGCGCTCCTGCGAAGGTCGGGGCTGGCGCTACCAAAGCGTCTGTACCTAAGAAAGCTGCCAAAGCTTCAGCTAAGGTAAAGGCCAAGGCCAAGACCCAGGCAAAGACCAAGGCAAAAACCAAAGCAAAGCCGAAGGTGAAGCCCAATAAGAAAGTGAAAAAGGATGAAAAGAAATGTGCTGTGCTCATACTTCCTAGTCTATGCCATGTGGTGTTGATTTTAGGCGTCTAGCTGCGTTCAAGTCAGCGGACTTGAAGGTGCCGCCAAGACCGAACCCCTCACCCTGGACTTTGTTCATCAAGGGACACATGAACAATGCCGGGAAACCCATTCAAGAGGCTCAGTCAGCAGTGAAGAAACTAGCAGTAGAATGGAAATCTATGACTCCGGCTCAGCAGCGGGTTTGTCGTTGTCTCGTCATCTACTACCGTAAATAACTTTAATACGTTACTTTTCAGCCATACTATGATCAGGCAAGGGAACAATCGGAGGAAATTGCGAAAAAATTTGAAGAGTGGAGGACCAATGTTGACCCATTGATATTGCGAGAAATTAACAAGCGCCGCAAGCTCAAGGGATTACCAAGGATCTTACCTCCAAGGATAGGTGAACGAAAGCCTAAGCCTCCTTTCCTTCTGTGGGTTAACCATACCAGTGGTCCAAGTCCATTATTAAGTGCCGCTTTCTCTAGTTATATCCAGGACTTCCAGAAACAACAAGACAGTTCCGTTACTTATGTGGAGACCCTCAAGCAAGCTGGGGCTGCCTGGCGCAAGTTATCTGAGGAAAAAAAGGCGGTAAGTCATTGAAATGTGCCAGCTTCATCTCAAAGAACTAATGATATTTCAAGACTTACTTGCAAGCGTACAAGAAGAGCTACCAAGAATACCGTGAACGGTCCTCCGTCTAGCAGGTTCAATAAAATTCAAATTAGTTTTTAGAATACCGATTGTGAACCTGAGGCTTTAATCCACATAAGTTTTTGTTTTCTCCAGTATCCCATATCGCTTTGAGATGTCGATCTCTAAAACAGTACAGGTTCAGTACAGGCTTCGTCCTTCTGAAGTAAATTTTCGTTATTAGAGCCATCCACTGAGCTTTCTAGGGGCTATCGAAGTTATGCACAACTTTAAACAAGCTTATCAGTGAAGTGCCCTAGTTCATTCCAAGGCAGACAGACATGAGCCTAACAATTTGTCAATGCGGAGTTTGACAGCTACCAATGTGAGGTATCGTTGTCTATCAATAATCGAAAAGCACATACTAGCAGTAATATTGTAGTCAGTGTATGACCAGAGGGAGCAGTGGTTATTGGTAGCAGGACCCATCAATAATAATGTCTTTATTACTTCCAAGGCACTTGGTAAGAGCAGCAGGAGCTTGAACTTCTTTCAACAAAATGCCTGGAGTCTCCTTCTGGATAATCAGGCCAAACCGGGGTTCATAGTCAGTGAGCCACGTAGGGGACAGATAGGTGGTGGCCCTATTGGTCAATAGAAATTGTGCCAAAACCACTCCGATAGTCTGTTGTCTCGACGAGGTCGGCTGGCTCGATCAATATTTAGTTGTCCGCTTCAGTCTTGAAACAATCCCAAGTATCATCGATTGCCTGTTCCTATTTCTACAAGTACTAGTAATTCGGTGCTTCCCTGAGGGCATCAACGCTGCTCAGGATAGTCCTCTTACACCATGCCCTTCTTTTTCGTTCGTCCTCATCTCCCTGGTCGCGAATTTCATGGAGAACGAGAAGAGCCAAGAACAGATTATACCATATCCTTTTGGTGTTCTGCCGAGGAAAGATGGCCAAAGCGCCGCCGCCACCACTTATGTAACCCTCTTCCATGACCTTTGTTGGGTTGGGTGGAATAAAGAAGCTCTCGAGTAGAGGATCTCCCCATAACGCGTGGGTGACAACGGGGAGGATGGTACGAATCTCAAAGGACCAAGGGTCATCAGGATTCATCGGCTTTGAGACGAGTATGTCATCCTCTGATCCTGTCAGCCAGATGAGACTGGGTACTTCAACATCATCAAACAGCGAAAAGCCGATTGCACGAGAGTGATAAAATCTTATCTGCTCGTAAGGTATCTCGAAATCAACCTTGATATTGCCCTTCTCGAAGGAAAGCATCAGATTCTCAAGAAGTTCGGTGAAGGTTTCTTGCCAGGAATATGATGGATCTGTGGGTTCCTTAAGTCGAGGAACACCGAACCAGTCGTTCTGTACCTTCGAATGTAGCTGACCAAGGAAATTGCCCAACTTGAGGTCAACAAGCACATTCATGCTCTCAGAAAATAATCCGAGTCTACGAGCATCAGTGATGGATATAAGATTTTCGGCGGTTGTCGTTGTACCGGAGAGGATAAACTCGTATGGAATAAGGGAAAGCGAGGTGTCGAGGATCGATTCTTGAAATGGTATATCGGTTTTGGCCCGGACGGATTCGAGAAGGTTGTGTATAACTGGGAGTGTGTTTGTGTTGCACCCTCTTGAACGCATTGTGGGGTCTGAGATGGTAAGGAAACAAGCGCATTCAGATTGGCACTCAAAAGAAGTAGACACTGATGTTGGTCGAACATCAAAACGATTATCTTCTTTAATCAGATGTATGATGTATATCTTCATGCTTGCTGTAAGGCTGTTCACGAGTTGAGACGCCAGTCAGACGGTCAGCCTGGTGGGAATGCAGATAGAAATTCGCACCTGAGGCCTTTGCTCCTGATGTCAGTGATTTTGCGAACTGTGCTATGGTCATGTCCAGGTAACAGCCTGCGTACAATCGCTTGTGCTTGTTCTGTTGTAATTAGCGAATTCACAAGAACAGTATAGTTGGCGTTTGGATTTGAGGAAGCTTGACCTGAAGTGCTCGAGTCGGTCATGATCGCTTCCTGTGTAGTGGATAGAGATATTGTCCGGCAAAGTTGATGTCGACTGTGAATGTTCCCGCACTTGCCACCGTTTCTCGTTCCATCTGAACCAACAACAGAGGTGCCAAGGCACTTTATAGCAGCTCCTAAAATTATGGGAGATTGGCCATGAGAGTACAATTGGCAGTTCGAGCCATTGACTACCTTGTTACACTGAGACGCGTCTTCTAATAATAATATCTTCACGACTTCTCTTGAAGCAATTTGGAGATCTCTCCGTTGCAATTATAACCATAGACTGTTACCGACAGCGAGCATCCCCAAAGCCCAGGTAGCCTCCTCACTTCTACTCTCGCTTCGTTGCCCCTAACTCACTCTGACTCCTCTGGTCAGTCATGCAGTCTCGTAGTTTCTCGCATAGCAACCATATAATACACTGTCTTTTTTCAGCTCGTGTCATTATCATCTCTCAAGGTCTCAGACAGATGAGGGCTGAAAGGCGAGTTGTTAATGATTTTTTATACGAGGCCCACTAAGGGGGGAGTCGAGCTGCTTAGAGCCCAAGCGATGTTGCATGACTACACAGAGAAGTTCTGTAGATAAGCGAGACTTAAAAATGACTCAAAAAGAAGAAATATCAGTAGGGTTACAAGGCTCGCTGTTGGCGACATAGTATACTCTCGTGAGTGGGGACAATAAAATTCGTGGTTTTTACCCTCGACAAGTAATGTCTAGCTTCGAGAAATATAAGCTATCGACCCAACCCTTCATTGAATCTGTCCCCAACCAGATACCGCTAATTTTTTACAATGGCCACCCCCGATAACATCTTGTAATTGTTCAGCTAAGTTCATAACAAACTCAACTTGAGAGGTGGGTCCATATATGGCTGCACTTAGAACTGAACATGCATGCTGGATGTATATGAGCACAGAATAAATAGCATTTCCACGAGTCCCTTTGGCTAGTTGAATCTCTCGGCGATAGACAAACCTGGCAGAGGATTTCCATAAAGGATCTTAGTCACTTTTGGCTTGAGAAACGTGCTTCTCATCTCATCTTCAATTGCCTCGGGTGGGCTGATGCTTCCGCGGCCGATTGTAAGCACGAGCCAATATCTGTTTCAAGGTATTTTCGACAGTGGTTCCCATTGACAAAGAACCCGATGCCGAGTCGGAGCATAAGTTTCATGTATCCCACGAGAGGTATCAAGGAGTTGATCAAGGACACAGAAGAGTCATGGGGAACGAGGATGCATTTTGGTCAACGGCTTAAATATCAAGCTATCTTCTGGTCACAGGATGGTCCACCAGGCTTCCATTGTCATGGGATTGATAAGTCACTTCAATCTGAGGACCCGCCTTTTACAGTAGAATCCTCAAATTGGTCTGCTATTTCTCCTGATTTCTAGAGAAGACGACATCAGTAACCACTGACGGGAACAAATCCCGAACAAGGTACACCTTGTATTTGCTGGGGACCGACATGCAGCATTATACAATTGGCGGTCCCACTCTTGGGCAATCCCCTGAGAAGGGTTTGATCATGATCAACAATAGAAAGCCTTCGACGTCCGCATCGAATCGCTCGCGGATTGAACTCGGATGCACCACAAATCATGCGGCAAAACTTCTATTCGGTTGAGACGACGAAGTTTGCTGGTCAGCTGTGAACTCAACAATGAGTGGTAGAGGAACCCAGAGGACGCTGCGAGAAATCATTAGAGTAGGTCAAGAAGTATAGGGATAATAGATTGCAAGGGCAGGCAGAATATTTTGCGCCGTGTTTCGTGTTCGACAAGAGATCAGGCAGTGACTTGAGTCATGTAGCCTCTTGTATTATAACAACTATGCTGTCTGCTGTACAGCATACTTGGTGGTTCTGCTTCGCACTGTCAGTTCGGAGCAAGGCCTTGTGATTCTGCTGCCCGTAGAACGTGAAACTAAAGAGCGTGATTCTGATCAAACTCTAATCAGTCCAAACTATAGGTATTCTTCTCGAGCTGCATTGTCGTTAGAAGTCGTTAATATTCGGTATTGACGAAAACTCACTTCAATCTCTAGTTCCTGCCGTACACGATATTCCTCATCTGCTTTAATGACGAGATGGTGGTCATCAAGGTCCTCGATGATGAAGCTCTGTTTGTCATTCATGACGAGCAAGATCTGCTTTACGGCTGGGTCACTATTGAAATGTTGAAATTATTAGCCATAAACACAAAAACCACGTACAAAAACTACGTACCAGACCAACAGGACACCTTTTTCATTGTACGCGTGGCACAGGGTGAGCCCCTTGCTGCAACAAAATGAGGCAAAATTGACCTTTTATTGCACGCATGATGGCTACCTTAAGGAGTGGGCCAGGGTAGTTACTACGCTATCTTTACCAAATAAGCATGATCGGCCGAATACTCCTCTCAGCTACCCCTCTCAGATCCCTCACGCGAATGTCGTTGCCACAAAAGGCGTATGAGGCGCTGTACGTCCGAGATATGTTTTTGTCACAGTCCGAAACGCATCTCATGGGCTCTCCGATTGTCCAATTTTGACCATCCCGATCATTTTCTTACTTTCAAACCCTTATAATCACCCCGTCCCTGTCTGACATTCTTACGCCAACTATTGCTATGCCCAACGACGGTTTCAGTGTTCAGGCTGTCGCTCAAGGCAAGCGCCTTGTTTTTTTTATTTCCACAGCTAATGTCATCAATAGCAGCTCGCAGTCCCATTGAGTCATCCAAGAGACTCGCCGCTTATACTGCAGTTGACCATCACGTTAGGCCACAGCATGTCGTGAGTGCTCTTATTCAAGTGAGGTGAATAATCCCTCATTGTTCCCAGATCATTGGGATCGGTTCTGGTATGTGACTTGATGTCGGAGAAACCCCAGAAGATTGGATTAATCAGGAAATTAGGTTCAACAGTTCCCTACGTTGTTGAAAGAATCGTACAGCAAGGCGTTGAGGCTAACAAGAAGCGCGTCTTCATTCCCACTGGTGCGTTGCCATCGATCTTTCACAGCTCGACCAGCAACCTATCAAGAACCAGGGTTCCAGTCCAAGCAATTGATTGTCGAGGCCGGTCTCAACCTCGGAGACGTTGATGAACATCCTTCAATTGATGTGACGATCGATGGCGCTGACGAGTGGGTTTCTTTTCTCTGTCCCCTTCCCATTGCTCACCCTGAATAGGATAGATGCAAATCTCAATTGTATAAAGGGGGGAGGTGCTTGTCATTTGCGTGAGAAGGTTCTCGCCGAGGCCGCCAAAACGTTCGTAGCCAAGTGAATCTAGTATCATATCTCGTTCTGACAGACGTAGCTTTGTTGTTGTCGCTGACTACCGGAAGAACTCAGAATACCTTGGCGCAAGCGTGCGTCTCCCTGTTGACTTGTAATTGAATTGCCTGATCCTGTCATTAGTGGAAGCCTGGTGTACCGGTTGAGGTTGTCCCATTTGCGTATGCCAGGGTGCTACGACAATTGAGAGAGGTTCTTGGTTCTCCAAATGCCACGCTCCGTATGGCCGTCAAGAAAGGTAAAGGTGTTCAGATGCTATTCCTACTCAGAGTTTTAACTGTCAACATGTCCATAGCGGGCCCCATAGTCACCGACAATGGCAACTTTGTGATCGATGCCCCATTTGGGCAAGAGAAGATGCAAGATCCATCCAAAGTGTGCTTTCCCCATTGATGACATGTTACTATTGTTCACTAACTGTCTTAGGTCCTAACGCAAATTAAGCTTTTGACTGGCGTAGTGGAGGTTGGACTGTTCTGCGGAATGGCCAAAGCTGCATATTTTGGAAACCAGGTACATAGACACATGGTTGTTCGCAGGTGTCTGCTGATGTATGAACTAGGATGGCACGGTTACCATTCGGCGAGAGGATGGTACAACATCACAGGTAGAGGCGTAGATGCATTCGAGGAATCCGTTATCGACGGCGGTAACCCTGGATTCGTTATAGACACTTGGGTCCCGTTTTGGTTCCGTAGATACTTTTCTTGCCGTGGTAATCAGGGTCAGCTGGATTTAGTTACTCGTTGTATGATATCTCAATGGGCCTTGAGTTTCATTGAATTGGTTGAGATCTACCCAGGGAACAATTTCTCACGTGACCCTGGCTTCTGACCTTTATCGTCGCTACAAAAGGACAGACAAGAATTATTTGCTCTCGGAAACGGAAAATACTTGCTTGATTTTATCTCTCGTTACAAGACATGACAGGGGCGGATATCGTCAAAGTATCCATTCTTGGAAAGGATTCCATCCACTGTGGCTTTCATCTGATTCCCTACATCGCCAAAACTGTCATTAACACCCTCCCATCGTCGACCTACGTCCTCATCACCGACAACAACATTGCCAAATTGCATCTCAATGCATTCGAGGAAGGCTTTAAAACAGCTCTCGAAGATAACAAGGCCCTGAGCATCCAGCCCAAGTTCATCAGCTTCGTGATTCCTCCCGGAGAAACTTCGAAGAGCCGAGAGGGCAAGGCTCAAATCGAGGATTTCCTGCTGCTCAACAGGTGTACAAGAGATACTGTTGTACTTGCCCTTGGTGGAGGTGTCATTGGCGATCTCGTTGGATTTGTTGCCGCAACCTTGTGCGCCCCCAATTTTTGACTGGCAGCTTGAATGTTAATTTAAGATCATTTTTAGCATGCGTGGCATTCGCTTCGTTCAGATTCCCACTACCCTTTTGGCTATGGTTGACTCTAGTGTTGGGGGGAAAACAGCGATTGATACCCCGCATGGAAAGAATCTGATAGGTGCCTTTTGGCAGCCAGAATACATTTTCATTGATGCGGCATTTCTGGAGACTCTCCCTCAGCGTGAATTCTCTAATGGAATGGCTGAAGTTGTTAAAGTGAGTTTGGCTTTTGAGGAATTTGATTTTTGGTACTTATTGGTCTGAACAAGACTGCAGCCATTTGGAACGAGAACGAGTTCCTGTCCCTTGAAGCTCGTTCGGCCGAAATATTCGCCGCTATCCAAACACCTTCCCAGGATTTTGCTGGGCGATCTAAAAATACACGTTCAGCTGCTCAAGACCTTCTTCTCTCTGTAATCGTTGGTTCCATCTCAGTGAAGGCTCACATCGTGACAATTGATGAACGAGAGACTGGCCTTCGCAACCTTGTCAATTTTGGCCATACTATTGGCCATGCTATTGAGGCTGTCTTGACACCCACCATCCTCCATGGCGAGTGTATCAGTATTGGTATGATCCTCGAAGCTGAGCTCTCGCGTCAAATGGGGATCTTGTCTCAGGTTGGCGTTGGGCGCCTTTCTCGATGCCTGAAGGCGTACAATTTACCTGTCGCTCTGTCTGATCCCCGTATTGTCAATCTCCCTGCGGCACGCCTTTTGACTGTCGATAATCTCCTTGATATAATGCGCATTGATAAGAAGAACAGTGGGCCTAACAAGAAGATCGTCATTCTATCCAGAATCGGTGCAACCTATGAACCAAAGGCGACTGTGGTCGAGGACACACTCATCACAAAGACGCTCTCCGAGGCAGCGAAAGTAATCCCAGGCATTCCTTCCCATAACCCTGTTGTAATGTCGACTCCGGGTTCCAAGAGTATTTCCAACCGTGCTTTGGTGCTTGCCGCCTTGGGAAAAGGCACATGTAGACTTAGAAACCTGTTGCATTCCGATGATACCCAGGTCATGATGTCTGCTCTCAAGGAGCTCAAAGTGAGCGTCAAGCTGACTGTTAATGTACTCATTCTGACACTTCAGGGAAGGGTGCCAAATTCTCGTGGGAAGATAATGGTGATACCCTAGTTGTTGAAGGCGGCGAGGGTTTTCTTGCCGTACCTCCTAAGGGCAAGGAGCTCTATCTCGGCAATGCTGGAACTGCTGCTCGCTTCCTCGCTACTGTCTGCACGCTTGTCCAGACTTCACCTGAGGATAACAATGACGTTACCGTCATTACTGGCAATGCTCGCATGAAGCAGCGTCCAATCGGACCTCTCGTCACCGCATTGAGGGACAACGGTAGCAAAATTGACTGTTTGGAAACCGACGGGTGCCTGCCTCTGGCGATCGCCCCTGAAGGCCTCAAGGGTGGTACTATCCAACTCGCTGCCAGTGTTTCCAGCCAATACGTATCTTCCATTCTCCTCTGCGCTCCCTATGCTGCAAAACCTGTGACGTTGGAACTTACGGGTGGCCAAGTTATCTCACAGCCCTACATCGATATGACGATCGCGATGATGAAGACATTCGGCGTTGACGTCGTTCGAAGGACTGACCCTACCACTGGAAAACTTCTCGACATCTACGATATACCCAGAGTTGCCTATGTCAATCCGTCCGCCTACAGCATTGAATCAGATGCCAGTAGTGCCACATATCCGCTGGCTATTGCAGCTATTACCGGTACCTCTTGTACTATTGACAATATCGGTACCAGCTCACTTCAAGGTGACGCCCAGTTCGCGAAGGAAGTGCTGGAAAAGATGGGCTGTGTAGTCAAGCAGACCAAAAACCAGACTACTGTGCAGGGACCGCCGATTGGGAGCTTGAAGGCTATTGAGGAGGTGGACATGGAAACCATGACAGATGCTTTCTTGACTGCTACAGCCGTTGCTGCTGTTGCCTCTGGCAAGACAAGGATCTTGGGCATTGCCAATCAGCGAGTGAAAGAATGCAATAGAATCCGGGCAATGATTGATCAGCTTGGTGCGTCGTATGGACTTACTGATGAGAAACGTATTTGATCTCCTCACAGCTAAATTCGGTGTGGAGTGTATCGAATTGGATGATGGTCTAGAGATCATCGGAAGGCCTATTCCCGAGCTCAAACGAGGCGTTAGTGTGCATTGTTATGATGATCATCGTGTTGCTATGGCGTTCAGTGTTTTAGGTACTGTCATTGAGGATACCATACTTGAGGAGAAGCGTTGCGTTGAGAAGACTTGGCCAAACTGGTGGGATGATCTTGAAAATAAGGTTCATTCTTCCTCATCCTTGCTGTTATTTTGCTTGCTAATTTGATCTGCCTAGATTGGTATCAAGGTGGAGGGCGTTGATCTGGGTGGCCTCCAAGCCAAAGCTTCCGTCAGTGGAACTAGGTCATTCGATATCTCTGCTTCTATCGTTCTCATTGGTATGCGTGGTGTTGGCAAATCTTTCATCGGTGACATAGCTGCCGAAGTCCTTGGTTGGCCGCAACTCGATGCCGATGACTACTTGGCTGAGAAAAAGAATCAGCCTCTCCGGGAATTTGTAGCTGAACATGGCTGGCCCGCCTTCCGTGAAGCTGAAGCAAGTGCTCTAGAAGAGTTGTTAAACCAGAATCCCACAGGTCATATCATATCCTTGGGCGGCGGGATCGTTGAAACTCCTGCATCTCGAGACATTCTCAAGCAATATGCTGCTACAAGGGGACCCGTCGTACACGTCTCTCGACCGTTGGATGAAATCATTGCATATTTGGGTGTTGAGAATACCAGACCCGCTTACGGAGAGCCTGTGGCTGATGTATATTACAGACGTCAACCTTGGTTCTCTGAAATATCTAACTATGAGTTCCTCAATCCTGTTGGCGACACCAACGTTGTGACGGCTCCTTCTGCTGGCATTAAAGAAGAGGTCACCCGTTTCTTCAAGCACATCACCGGTCAGCGACCTAACCTCTCTTCGAATGTTGGCAGCGGGAAGCGTTCCTACTTCCTCTCACTGACGTATCCCAATGTCATGGAAGCACTGCCGATCATTGACCAGATTTCTGAAGGTGTCGACGCTCTTGAGTTACGGGTCGATCTCCTGAGATCGACTGAGGATGTCGGTGACAGTGTCATTCCCTCCACCAAATATGTTGCTTCTCAGCTTGCTATGCTCCGTCGTGCCACCTCTCTCCCTGTTGTGTATACTGTCCGGACTGTATCGCAAGGTGGAAAACACCCAGATGGAGCCGAGAATGAGGCTCTGGAACTCCTCGAGTTGGGTCTGAGGGCTGGTGTGGAGTATCTCGACGTCGAGATCACCTTGCCTGAGCGAAAGGTTCGAGAGCTCATTGCTAAAAAGGGTTCTTCCAAGGTTATTGCATCATACCACGACTTCAGCGGCAATCTCAAGTGGAACTCCGGTACTGTCAAGGAGAAGTACGATATCGCTGAAAGTATGGGTGATATTATCAAGATTATTGGTATTGCCAACACCATCCAAGACAACTTCGAGCTACATGAATTTGTGACCGCCGTTGGCGCCAAGCCGAGTGCGAAACCCATCATTGCAGTCAATATGGGCACCCAGGGTCAGCTTTCACGCATCTTGAACAAGACTTTTACTCCTGTCACCCATCCACTTCTTCCATGCAAGGCTGCGCCTGGTCAACTCTCTTTTAAGCAGATTCAGGAAGCTCTTCACCTTGTCGGTGAGCTGCCTTCTAAGCAGTTCTACCTCTTTGGTAACCCTATCGCACACTCCATGTCCCCCACCTTGCACAACTCGGGTTTTCAGATGCTGGGTCTCCCTCACAGGTACAGCCTCCTGGAGACCCAGAGCTTCAACGAACAAAATAAGGAGGCAATCATAGCAGCCGACTTTGGAGGTGCATCCGTGACGATTCCGTATAAGCTTGATGTTATTCCTTCTATGGACGAACTCACTCCTGCTGCAAAGGTAATTGGAGCAGTGAATACTGTTATTCCAAAGAGGTCTTTAGAAGGCAAGCAGATGCTTGTTGGTGACAATACGGATTGGTTGGGCATTCGTGCGAGCGTCGTTGCTCAGCTTGTTACGGGGAACGTGAAGAATGCATTGGTGATTGGTGGTGGAGGAACCGCACGGGCGGCGCTCTATGCTCTCCAGTCTCTTGGTGCGGAAACTATCTACCTCTGGAACAGGACCAAGAGTAAGGCTCAGGAGCTTGCGTCGGCCTTCCCTGACGCCCGTATCCAAGTTTTGGACCAACTTGATATCTTTCCTTCTGCACCTCCTAATGTGATTGTAGGCACTATACCTGCAAGCGCTACCACACTCGAGAAAGGAACACTGGGCGCCACATTCCTGACAGCTGATCTGTACCAATATCGTGATGGACCTGCTGTTGTCGTTGATATGGCGTACAAGCCCGCAGAGACACCGCTCCTCCGCCTTGCGAGCGTTGCGTCCAATTGGAAGACGGTGCCAGGATTGGAAGTACTTTTAGAGCAGGGATATGAACAGTTTGAGCTTTGGACAGGAAGGAAGTGTCCACGTAGAATGGTTGGTGAAAAAGTAAGAGCGGAGTACTACTCGACGTGATCTTTGGTATATGAAATGGTAGAGGGGTTCTTGTATATGAGTGTAGTATCTAGATCAAATGGTTTCTCGAGCAGCATATAATGAAAAAAGTTATGACTGATTCGCTGTTATTATCACTCAGTCCTCAATTATATCCTGACCTCAAACAAATGGCTATGCCGGATCAGGGATGTCGCTTGAAAAGCAATACTTGAACCAGGACTCCGTGAAATACAGTGACATGTTTAATAAAACAACCCAATACAGAAGGCGTCTGGACGGGCTAACATAAATTGCTCAGAGTGTCTTTCTTTCTTTCTCTATCCCCTGTCCCTTTTACTCTACTATGGGCCTTTATTGGCTGCTTTCGCCCGTATGTGCGTTCCTTGTCTTCCTTGCGACTCCTCGTGTAATTGCGATACACCTACAACCCACTCCCCGCCAAGTGTACAGTCCATTTAAGCCTGGTTTCGAACGACAGGCAGTTTCTTCCCATGGCCGTCTACCACCTGGCGCTTTGATTGACACATGCGCCTCTATTGATATCGGACTTGTCGCAGAACTAGGGCCACTTATAGGCCTCGAAATCCTGGACGGTATCTTGACAGAGTCGCGTCTCTGTCTCTGCATCACGGTGAGCGAAACCATATCTTCTTCATAAATATATGCGGCTCAGAACTTCCAGGACCTCAATTTCTACCTGGATACCAGCAATGATATGATCATTCTGAAAAATCTCGTTGGGAGAGACACTTTGAAGGAATTTTTGGAAGTTTTGGTACCTCAAAATAACGTTAATAACGCATTCAGGCAGCTCATTGACTCCTCCACAGATCAAGACATCGCCCAACTGGAAAGAGTGCAATCGACCCAATATCACCTACACACATGTCGCGGATTCCTGCACTTGCACTCACTCCCTGTGCGGCAAAAATTCCACTGTGAAGTCTTCCACTGTAAGGTTTTCACCTTGCCTCCTTACGAGCTATCCTTATTGTTATGGTAGGTAGCATTGTCTACATCACCGTCTGACCCTATTCAGGCAACGACTGAGCGCGAGCACGGTGAAACGGCAGGTCATGCAGGAGTTAATGCAGATCCCTGTAAGCATCAGATTCATGTTAAAGGCAGGCTCCAGAAAACAACTGACCTTGTTTAAGATACTGAATGCCTCCCTTTCTCTGAATGTGATGGGTGGACTGGTAACAGTTGTCGTCGCACTCCCAATGTCAAAGAAGCCTCTTACACTAACGGTCGGTGTTTTATCAGTGCGTGTACCGATGGCTGGACCCCTTCTACTGGGAGAGATGCTTGTGTCAAAGTTCCTAAGGTCCTATCCCCTCGAATGAGGCGTGTCAAAGCGCGGGACACAGGCAATGACGGCGTAACACTAGATTCTCACATCATCGTCAACCTAACTCGCATCATAAGGGCATTGAGTAACCTTCGCATCCACTCCAATAGTTTGCGCAAAAACTCCACTCTTGCGAATACGTCGGTTGTTCTCTTATCCACAGATGAAATCATTCAAGTTGGCACGAAGTTTTTTCTGTCCCATTCTATCAATTCACTTCTCAACCACACCGCGGAGCTCTTTAACCTCGCTCAATGGACTATTGCGAGGCAATCGAACTGTGCTTTCAGCAAGGACATTAAGCTTGATCTGGTTAATGTGGACTTGGATGTTCTCGTAGATCTAACCGCCGACATCCTTGGCTGGTATCGATACTCCGCCGATGAGTACATATCCATATCTTCTGACCCCAGTTTATCCGACGTCCCAATTACGATCTCTTTGTCCCAGCTGTTTGATGTTTTGGACCTGGGTAGTGTTGGGACTATTATTAGGGCTAGCAGCCCAGGAAGTGAACTAGGCAACGGACCATTGGGCGTCCATTCTATTGGTCCTAGTAGGAAACGCCGAGAGTCAGTCCGTAGCCTAGGAATTGACTCCCTCCTCGAACAGGTGAGAACACTGGCCAGGCTCGTGCTCCAACTGGGGGACCTGGGTTCTCTCCTCCCTTCAAACGCTGAAAACTCTGCAAAACTGGCATCATTGACTCCTGTCTCTCTGGCTACCCTGGGACTAGTGACATCGACAGACGTTTCTGGGCTCTCCAGCAGTCTCGACCTTGTCGTTCTCGCATCGTCTAACGCTCGGATGACTCTTTCGAGATATGGCGATTATGGCGCTCTCGTTGATGAACTGTCGTTGGTGGTAAAGACTGCGATAGCTGTCAAGGCCTCTTGCGAGGAGTTCTCACTAAGTCAAGAGATCAAATTTCCTTTCTCTATCTCATCATTGGAACTTGAACCTCCTTCAGCACCCACCGTACAAGCATCCACGACAAATGCATTTCGACAGCCCAAAGGAACCCCTGTTGTCGTCGTCCTAGACGGGCTATTACACCGACTTGGACTCACAGGTATTTCGGCAAACATGACTATTGACGGGCTCGATTCAGGTTTATCGAGTACACTCACCGGTGCTTTGAGTTTGTTGCACGTTGGAGCTAGGAAAGCGGCCCGAGAAGAAGACGGTGAATTTTCCTCTGTTATTTTCTCTGATCCAAGGTTGGCCAAGGCTTTCACGGCCGCGGTGGAGACTGTTACCGATTTGAGGCTGAAATCGGCTGATCCAGGACCTGTAGCTTCATTGTTGGCAGGTCTGTTGCCACCGGTTTTGGCGTCACTTCAAGCTGTATTAGATTCCCCGACAGTGACCGGGCTGGTCTCAGTTGTTGATGATTTGCTGGGTTCCGCAAAGAAAATGGACACTTTGCTTACCAATTGCAGCTGTGCAACAGTACTCGTGTTAGAGTCATCTGGGAGATTTGTCATTGCAGTGATGGCTGTCCAGTCCTGGGTAGATGAACACTCCTAACGTCGTTAGGACGGAAGGAAGAAATGAATAGAAGTACTTCAATCTCGCAGATCGCGTTTTCATTATTTAGCTGTTTTTGTCGTTGTGTCACCCTTGGATAATGTTTTGAATATTCAAGTATTCATATGCATGCACCTGTAATGGATTGATGCAAGGAAAGTACCAATGGATTGAAACCAAATCGGATGTCTACAGGAAGAATAATCAGGTATAAAACTTGCGGTTCTCATTGACCCCAAAGAGGTCTCGCCTGATCTCAGGAAGCATCTGTTGGAGGAGCAAGTTAAGTGGAAGAGATGAGAGGGAGACGATGGGAGCATACCCTATCTTCCA
>Ga0157368_1000343_pt1 | contig 22043 bp, 23 predicted proteins | sample AttbisABBM3_FD_113146 | JGI IMG/M metagenome (GOLD analysis project Ga0157368, IMG submission 113146) | Fungus gardens microbial communities from leaf cutter ant in Botucatu, State of São Paulo, Brazil - Atta bisphaerica ABBM3 | ecosystem: Host-associated > Fungi > Mycelium > Unclassified ...
CGGAAGAAAAGAGGATGGACGTCGTTTGCATGAACTTTTTTACGTCAATCAAGTCACTGTTCCTTAGCTGTAGGTTCGGATCGTTCATATGCGTTTCAAAATAGTCGAAGATTGGATGGAAGAGGTGGATTGGGGGTGCAACCGTTGATTGCATTGCATGAAGAGGTGCTCGACCATCGTAAATGGTTTCAGGTGGATTTAACTGTACTTGCAGATATCCTGTTGATTTGGCCCCGTATGATGGAATTTTCCCTTTAGTGAGAACCATGTTCATATATCCTACCAAGGATGTAAGTAAGATCCAGAAGGCGCAAAACAAATGCCTACGTGTGAATTCTGGCAGTGGTGACAAGGTATCAGTTTCCTCGTCTAGAATGGCGAGTTGTTTCAGTATGGAACTGTACTGGAGTTTAACACTTACCAGGGAGTTGTACAAGCACCACCTCCCTGTTGTCAAGCTCAAGGTCCTTCAACCTGCTTCTGCTGGTGACTTTGATGGCTCTTCTCTCGTCGTGAAGGTCAATATTTCTGAGGAACTCGTCCAATCTGTCCTCATCTGAGGTCGAGAGACTTGGTTCCTTGCATTGCCACACTGTCAGGCAATCAGCATCAATGTCCTCACAGGCATTTGCCTTCTCTTCCTTAACCTTCTTCCTCAAATCTACTATGTCTTCCTCCGCTCGAACCTTAAAGAGCTTTCCAATGATTTGTTTCTGCTGATCGATGAGGAGACACCATACTTGACTCTCGGTAGCCAAGAGGGCGGTGGCGGGTCGTTCTTTTACAGCATTGAATTGCATCATATTGGAGGGGGATTGTGGACGCTTACCAGGCATCTCTACAATCAGTGTGTCTTCCTCCGAAAGCTCGAGTTCCCTCAACTTCTTCCTCGGGAGAAGTTTTTTCACATTTTCATATAAGACCTGCTGTACTTGGCTCTTGACAATTTCGTCGTCATCAGTGTCGAAGTCAACATTCCTATCCTTGCATTGCCACACTGTCAGGCAATCAGCGTCAACATTTTTGCAGGCATTTGATTTCTTCGCCTTGACTTTCTCCTTCAACATGGAGATACTGTCATTATCATCATAATCCACATCAAACAACCTCCCCAAGGGTGTCATGTCATGTTCAATGGCGAGGCACCAGAGTTTGCCCATGGCGATTGTTGGTCGTGGTCGGAATGGTAGGCACAGCCATCAAATATCACCAACTCAATGTGTGTCCTTGTTTTCTCAACGGGACTTTTGTCTCTCTCAATGCTTGCATCAGCAAACGAGAAGGTATCGCCCACAGTACTGAAAAGAATTATGAGACTCGACGATAATCTCATATTCTAGTCGAAGTAGCTCTCAAGGTCTCTTGTTCACCTCATTTTCGTGCCACAATTTCTGCCATGACGGTACTTTGACACTTGTAGACATTTTATATGAGAATAAGATAGTGATACCCTCGAAGCTGAAGGTTTGTTGCATGTTTAGCATTTATTTTCTCGTACGTCCTTCTCGTTACGTCCAATAAGTAAAGTAATATTATACTTTGTTTCTCGTGGCGTCTGCAGTAAATTCTGTCGAAAGTTCTTCCTTACGTGTCAACTAGAAAGCTAATCACAAAAATCTCGAAAATGAACTGCCGAGCTCATTCATTGACGATTTATCGGCGTGGGATTGAAGCAGAAATAAAATTCTAACTAACTAACAGTTGCAGGGTTCTAAATTGTCACTTATCAGAAAATACAAGAATACAAGAATAATGTTACAGTTCTCCTAAGAGCCCCCTAGACCAGTCAAAGTCTATGAAGGTAAGTCTTGGATAACAAGGAAGGCGTGGCTGAGAGCTTACCGGAATATCACCGAGATCGACTGGGCAAGGGAAGCTGAAAGAATTAGAGATTGACGGTGAAATCGTTACAAGGAGTATCCGCAAAGCCGGCTTAATAGGATCTATGATCAGCTAAAGAGGGCGCACAAGCTCAAGCCTAAAACCGACCGTAATTGTAAAATCAATGATCACATTCTGCGGGTTGGCACCACACTTGGTCAACAGGTCCGAGATGACTCTGCCCTGAGTGTCGATCGACGTTCTGTATTGAGCGTCGAAAGGGAAGGTCCAATTTGTCTGTGAATTCGCTGGAAACACCACATTGGTGGATGTTCCTCCACCAATGGGCGTGTTATTGATAGGATAGAATAGCTAACGGATTATGAGATCACAAATGGACAAGTCAATGTTAGTGGCTACCTACTTCTGCCTTGATATCCTTGAAATTGACGGAGAAGTAATTAGGGTTATCTACCCTAAACATCGCGTGAAATGAACATAAGGGCGAGAGAAGGGAGTTGCGTACGTGATGTTTAATGCTAAATGGATAGAGAATGCGATTCCATCGCCGTCCGAGCTGGTGGTGATCTAGTAGCAGGGCATTCATAATCTTGCGACGACTCGAATGTTTTTGTGGGAGACGCACCGTGTTCCCGTTTTGTTGAATGGCTGTGACTTGGCCAATTGTGATTGCAGGAGGTCGGATCCACTAGAAGACGTCGGCGAAACACACTTGGCAACCAAATTGAAATAGACTTACCAGAGCTAGCGCCAACACAATGCTCACAATCAAGAACAGTATCGTCATGATTGTGCAACAGCAGAATCGACCAATGCATCGACCACGTCCGCCCTATAGACACTTTGATGATTATTACCCCTGATCTTGAACAAGGAAAATCCAAACCTTCGTCCACAGTGCTCCTCGACGGTCATATCTGTATTGCCTCAAAGTACTAGCAGTCCTGGCCAGGTGACTTAATGCATGAGGTCGGCCTGCAGACCACTCACTGTTTCGTCAGATGCACCATGCTAGAATCAGCACCAGGCTGATAAGCCTCCTTCCTTCGGGCCGGGTTTCCAGATCCATTCCTCTGCGTTGGCTGCCGCTGAGGAGGATATGTTGGATCGTCCGCATAATCACTCGCGCCGTAACCACTTTGGTCGTAAGTGGGGTGAGAGAGATGAGAGTAAGGGTTGAAATCGAAACTATTGACTGAGTGTACTAAGTCAGTTTGATTGGTTTGACGGGGGCCAGAACTGTAAGGATCAGAGTAGGGATCACGATAGGACATGGCTTCTTCTGGTAAGATTGTGAATTTGAAGATTTACGTTTAAGAATGGCTAGGATATGGTCGTTGTGAAGAGTAGTGGTGCGTTGTTTAGTGCGCAGCTTGTAGGGACAGCTTGTAGGGAGCCTGCCTCTGCACTGCCATATCATGAGCGTTTAGCCGCTTTTGGACAAATTTCCGAGAGTATACAACATAGTCAAACAAAGATTTGAGATTCGGGTGTATGTAGTTACATGCCATGACCTGCCCCAGACAATTAAATTCCTGAGTCTAAAGTGGGCTCGATGGCGAGTTCTAGCGGGGCCTTGAAAAAAAACGTTGTGGAGAAGTCGATGGTTGTTGCTGGTGCCGTTGGAGAGGTACAAAGCGGCGGCTCGAGGCAGATACTTGACGAGTGTCGCCACGATCAATAGCTGGCGTACCAAGCCGCGCTTGGGGAGCAGGCGGCGGTCCCATACTCCCTAGTCGACTTTGCTGCATTGTTGGATGTCGCGAGGGCGGGGCTTGGTGTTGAACCATTTGTGGTTGCATGTTAGATCTTACATGATCATTGGGTTTGCCATGGCTGAACCGGCTTGGTCGAATGAGTTCAGGGGCTACCTGAGCATGTGAAAGCGATGTATCTGGGGTGCGAGAGGATTCCAGAGGATTATATGCGAAATTTCTAGCTAGATATCTGAGTAACAATCACGGATTACGTTGGCCATTTACGGACCCGATCTGTCGCGACATTGGTCGAACATTCCTTTGATTTGTTCCATACTGAGGTGACGAGGCAGAAGGCTGTATTTGAATTAAGGGTCGGGAGCCCTCTGTAGTTTTTTGATTGACAGGCAGAGTGATCCGAGAGGGCGTAGTAGAGCTATGGAGAGGGCTGGATCCAGTTCGAGGTCGACTCGAAGGATATTCATATCTGGAGACTCTTTAGGACGTGCGATGGTATTACGATCGATAAGGTAAAGCTTACTGGTATGCCGGAATGCCTATTTGACGCTTACCATTCTGATTTGTCACATTCAGGGATTCATGCTCATCTTCTAAACCAAGCTTTTGAGACCCTGTTTGCTGTTTGAGCCGATGATTCTCGTGAACTAACGCCTCATTTGTCCTGGGGACAGCAACTCATGAGCATCCGCTGGGAAGTACAGTTGAAGGTTGGACCTCTTCAATTCAGCTATATCTGAGCGCAGTTTTTCCAAAACGGTTCGTATTTGCTGGTGTCTCCCGCGAAAGAAACGGATCTGCCGGGACATGACTTCTTGTTGAAACTCAAGGGGCTTTTAGAGACACATCGATATTTAGGGTCGAACCACACCTTTGCTGCAAAGGCAACCAAGTCCAACGCCGCAGGTATTGATTTAAACCAGTCTGACATTGGCGCGTCGAGCTGAGGGCAGAAAAAAGCAATCAACTTTGGGGGTTCAGCTGATATAGGCTTTCCAGCGGAAGAACCTCCTGTTGCAACGGTATAAGAAGTATCTCTGTGGAGCCACATGACGCACAGCTTTGATCAGGATCTAGAAGATAGTTGCGAGAAAGAGCTAGATTGGACATGAAAGAACAGACTGAGGTGATTATTGCAGATAACATGCCCGCATTCAGTAAGCCAAAATGGTATTGATTTTCCGGGTTCTGAGGCATACGGCAAGTGGCATTTTGCACAACTCACAAATTCCCAGAAATCTAGGTCAATGGTGTTTTCAGCAGCCATTAAAATGAGAGTGTTGATTAGGGTTCGAGATCGAAAAAGACTTTTGATCCTTGCTTAGGTACACGTGATTGACAGGACTTCACGCGGAATATCGAAGACTTTACTGCTTTGCCGTATGCAGCTTATCTCAACTCGAGATTGGACGCTGAGAGACCTACTCAGGCAGGGTTTTCTGCCTGTGCCGCGATCCTCTTTCAAAAGCGAGGGTCTCGAGAGCCAAATAAAACGCCACGAAGAATTTGGAGTCCCTTTTATAATTGAAGGATGGCACAAGCACCACCGTTGGTCGGAGGAGATTTTTAGCATTGAATTTTGCCTTCAATATTTCCAGGGCAAGAACGAAAGTGCGCCGATCTTGAATACTGGTTTCAAATTTCTGTCATTCTGATCTTTAACAGAAATAAACGTGCGGAACGTACATACTCGTCAAGACCAAGTCATGCCTTTTGGCTACTTCGTTGAAAAGTCACGTTCCATGACCTACGTAGAGCCTGAAGGCATGACCCCAGTCAGCTTGCATTGTTCCCGAACTAACGTTAAATAACCAATAGAAATGGAACGGTGGTATGGCAAGGATGTTGAATGCCCACAAGAATGGGAGGAATGGCTTGTGAAGGAGCGAGTCCTCCCAGATAAATTCTTACCAGAAGGAAGTAACGACTTGTTCGCTCTCCGGCCAAAGAAGGTACGTGTTGTGTGCCTCTACCATTAGGATTGCTCTTGACTCGTTGATATAAGAATGGGCGCTCAGATATTGAGACATTGATGTGTTACTTTGGTGTTGCCGATACCTATACACCATGTCACAAGGATCTGTGTGCTTCTTCTGGTCAAAACCTGATGTGTTACACAGAGAACGATGGTTCCTCGTTTTGGTTCATGACGAAAAGCAGGGATTGTAGCGAGGTCACAAAATATTTCCAGTCTCTCAAACAAGAACTTGACCATGAATCCCACGTTATGTCCATATCCGATCTGGTAAGAGCTCCCTTCGACGTATATGTTACGGAACAGAAGCTTGGGGATTTGGTGTTGGTCCCTCCTCGAAGTTGTCATCAAGTACTCAACTCCGGGGGAATGACCATCAAGATGTCCTGGTCGCGGATGACATTGGCTGGGCTAGCTGCGGCACTATATCACGAAATGCCTCTGTACCGAAGGTAAGATGCTGTGTCCATCGAACAAGCATTTATTCACCTGGATTACTATTATCTTCAGGGTCTGCCGACCAGAAATTTATCAAATAAAGAGCACCATCCATTATGCACTTTGCAACTACACTCAGAAGCTGATAGAAATGAATGCACACTCTTTCGACACCGTTGAGAAAAACACTGTAGCACAAGAGCTAACAACTGTTCTTCATCTCTACGATCACATTCTCATGGAAGAATATTCTCGCGAGGGAACTATCCGAACCGATAGTAGGGGGCAATTTAAGAGTCCGGTATCACTACGACTAGCCGATGAAATGCAAACTTGTGGCTTCTGCGGGGCAGATATATTCCAAAGCTATTTTCGATGTCATGGTCACAAACATGGCGAGGAAAATTTTATTGTATGCCCAGGATGTTATATTGAGGGTCGTACATGTGCATGTCAAAACATGAGAGAACAGGAGCGCCAAAGTTTTGATGTCCTTTTCAATGCCCGTTGGAATGCTCTTCAGGCCTTGACAGGCGTCGGTCACTCGATAAAGTCTTTCAAAGGAACATTATCTCTACAAGAGCAGAGGCGGTGCGCGGCAGATCGTTTCCAACCAACTATTGCACTTACCATCCAATGGATAGTTTCTTTGCGGAGCCATCCGAACGGAGTGTATTTCACGCAGCTTTTCTACTATCCAAGATTAGGGCTTGTGAGGTATGGGTAGATCAAAATCTCATGATTTGCAACTGAGGGTCTGTAAGCGCCAACCTTCAAAGCAATGCCGGATAAGGGGTGAATCTCATGCCGTTCCCTCGTCGTGGGCACTTAATTGCAAAAAGTGCCATGCATCCAGATGTTATCCGCATCTTCTCCAAGAATCTATGATGCACTCAATGCGTGCGCTTCTCCTTCAAGAGAAGGACCCGACCGCAGTTGTTTATCATGAAGATCATATCAACAAATTTCCTGATTATAAAAAAGAGAAGGAAGTGCTACTTGACTCGCAGATGGAAGGATCAGCACCCAATTTCAATGTTCTCATGACCTATAATGCCATCACGTTTCCACTATGCCAGCCTGTTAGCCATAAACATGCAAGCCTCGGTTGGTACGATAAAGTGCCAGAAAGACCTCGTCAGACAACATCCGGAACTTCAGGAAAGGCGAAGGAGATACTTACCCCAATGGATGTGGATTCGGAAGTGGAACATGCGCACGTAGCTCACTCTTCAGGGAGTGACTCACAACGGAGCATGAAAAATTACGCCTATATCGAGCTCAAGCGACCTAAACGTCGACGACTGACCTCGTCAAAGCTGCATCCGAGCTTACAGCTATCATCTGCCAGTGAATACCAATCTGATGATGATGATGATGAGCTCGATTCAGTGAGTCGTCAGTTTACTTTGCGACCAGCCCAATAACTTGAAATCTTTAGGATGACGATTACTCTAGTCGAAGAAAAAACAAGGTCGCCAAGCCATCAGGTTCGAGACGTAAATATAGTACAGTCTAGAGGATTTCTCCTTGACCTGATTGTCTCTCCTTATAGGTACTTTAGACACTGAGGCTCATGGTCGACTATCCGCAAAGAGTGAGATATTCTTACTCAGACGTTCGAACGTCTTTCTCAATTTTTGTCTGATACAGATCCAAACATCTCCCTATCTGAGGCTAGTTCTGTCCGGGGGGTGAAGAAACCCGTGTTCGCCAGCGCATCAACTAGTCATCAGTCCAGTAAAAGACCGTACGTCTCACGTAAAGATAATGACTTGAGAGGCAAAGGCTTGGGTGTATTTCCGATCGGACCGCCCCTCAAAAAGAGATGTCGAGAAAACGAGAAGAACATGGCTAGTGGTGCCTCCGAGTCAAAGAAGAAGGGAACGCAGAGTTTTGCTGATTCTCTTGGTGCAGCGATCAATCAAGCAAGACAAGGTGCGACTGAGGTGCAGACCAACGGCAGCTCCTCCTCAATTCTGGATCACTCGCGAAGACATGAATCTACTACGGAAACGGCAGCAGCACCATCCAAGATGGCGAGTTTGACGAGTCACAATAGTCAGGTTAAAACGCCTACTCAAAATCAAGTTCCTATCTCCGTCAGTGTTGCTGATCTGCAGGATATGGTTGTGAAGACAGCAGATCGAGTCGTTCGTCAGATAGTGGGAGATGCACCACACACGTTATTGACGAGTCGTGCTGCAGTGTCAATGATGACTGGATACGCAGCTTCTGGTCAATTCATCAACAACAACACGCAACTCCAATTCCCTTCTGTATGTTCAGCGTATCTCCTTGTTCATTTTATTTCCGTCTGAGATTCATTCACTAGTTGAATCATTTCGCTGAGGCATCGATGATGTCTGCGCCGACAGTCAAAGACAGTGAACATCAACGAACCTTGAAAGACAGAACCCAATCAGGCAGTCATCATCAAATTCAGATTCAGTCTGAGAGGCAAATATCCCGTTCTGTCGATCATCACGCACAGGTGCAGGCAATACGCAAAATTCTTTTAATGGAAGAAGACAGTGTATAGCGATGAAAGATTTGATGAGAACTAACTAGTAGTCCTTCAGCAGGATAGATCACCTTGCTTGGCTCTCATCTAGACTCGCAATCAAGGATCCGATTTTGTGGAATATGATCCGATTTTGTGGAATATGTGTACCCTTTGGTTTACCCTCTTGTTTCATCACAAAGTATTTCCATATATGCATCCATGTCTAAATGGTATAACTCGTAGCTTTAAAACGGTCACATAGATCTGATTAGAAGGAGGGAAATGGTAAGGGGTCATTCGACTGAGAAGCGGGTAAAAAGCTAGTGATAAAACCAGTATTAGGCGAGTCCAATAAAGGGTATATATATATATGGGCACAAGGAGCGTTTATGATGACGAGAGCCGAAGATCGTGTCGTAAAGCGAAAGAGCTTTGAATATGCAGTCAAAGCCGAGGAAATGGTAACAGTGATAGCCGTAAAAAGAACCCAAGCAGAGGGGGAAAAGGGGGTAGGGAGGAGGAGGAGGGGAATACAGCCGTCTAACATCGGCAGGTGAGGATCTTCAGAAGAGTGCTTTTCCGCGGAGGCTCGTCTAGATCTTGGCCACGATAGTCGCTACCGTGGGCTACACCTGTTTGACTAGCCTGAGCACGAACCTGACTAACAGCGGGCGGTATTGTGCCAGCGCTGGGTAACATTGGTGACGCACGAGGATATTGCTGGTTATTAAAATTCGCGTTCGCAACATCATAACCCTCGTATCCACCATTGACATATGGATGTGAGCTTCGTTGGGGCTGACCAACAGGAATATTAACTTGTGCGGCCCCTGATTGGGGTGTTTGTTGGCCGTTGGCACCTGGGATCAATGTCGGAGGAATCTTCCGGGATTTGGATCCATGCCGAACGAGGGCCGGGGAAGGGGGGATGACAGGACCTTGTGAACGTCGACGATCTTCACGTGTATCCTTCTTTCGATCGACACCTGATTGCATCTGATTAAGGACGGCACTCTGACCTTGCTGCTGATAGGTTGGGTGAATACTCTCAGCCTTGAGTACACCAGACTACATGACACTTACGCCCGGAGAGACCTCCCATCCTCGACCATCTAGAATGTAAGAGAACCAGCGAATCAGCAAGAGCTTAAGTAGATGATCGGCTCAGTGCACCATTTAGAAGGTTCCAATCAAACACGCCATCTTCTGCATCCCCATTGTTCTTCATAACCTTCGCAAATAATTCTCTTAGAAAGTCGTAATCAGGCGTCTCTTCAAATCCTAGTTTGCGGACATAATTCAGATAGATCGAAAATTCTTCTGAAAATGGATGATTCCGATATTACAACAAGCAGCCAGGTAGCACCGAAGCTCGGATACATACCAGGGAAACCTTCACAAAGCTCCTTGATGGGCGTCATCTGCTTCTTTTCGCCAATCTTCTCGTACTTTTGCTTATTTGTGGCAGCCTTAAGGCCCTGCCATGGAAGGTTGCCTCGAAGAAAATACATGAAGACGTGGCCAAGGGATTCTAGATCGTCTCGCCGTGACTGTTCTAGAAATGTAAACATGAGTATGCGAAGCGACGACACGCAAATGACACACTATACCCACCTCGACCAAGATGCGTGTTGATGCTCATGTATCGCGCAGTGCCACTGAGACTCTTGCGTTCCCTGTAGGGAATGTGTTGCTTTGTCTTTGGATCTCGGTATTGCTTGGCCATACCAAAATCGACAACGTGGATCACTAGATGGGGTGTATGGTTAGGAGCAACATTAGAAAATGGAATAGGATCAACCATTCGTTCCCTTGGTACCAGGACGACCTATTAGAAAATTGTCGGGCTTGATATCACGATAAATGAGGTTCTTTTCATGGATAGTTTGCACGCGAGTGATCTAGGCGAAGAGTGAGGAGGGCTTAAGTAACTCAGGTTTCAAAAGAGACCCGACTCACCATCTGCCGGGCAGCCATACATACGGTCTTGATTGAGAATTTACGTCCACACATATCGAATAGATCCTCTAAACTCGGACCAAGGAGGTCGATCACAAGAATATTGTGCAGCCCCTCCTGGCCAAAGTGATAAATCTGTGGAATACCAGCTATATTTGGCAATGTGAGCCGAGATGTCACAGGAGGGGGAGAGGTAGAAACTGCAAAAACGCACTGCAGCCAGCGAGAATACGATACGACCGACATTCATCACGGAGCTGAGGCGCTTCTGCCTTGCGGGGTTCCTAGATAGAGCAATGGAGTCTAGAGTATCAAGTAATGGATGTTGTGAACAAGCGTACAAATTTGATGGCAACGGTCTGGGAGTTGAGAAGGTTGGTCCCTGCAGTACAAGAACACGGCAGACAAGTAAAAAACGAGGAGAACATTGCTTAGAAGAAATAATCAGCGACAGACCTTCGAAAATGACACCAAAAGAGCCTTCGCCGATTTTGCGGCCAACGCGGTAGTGGATGCCTACAAGGTTTGCAGTGGTAGCAGCGTGCTGGCTCATGGAGGAGAGGAAAAGACCAGCCCGGCCGGTGGAGAAGAAGAAAGCCCGGCGTTAACAAAGCGCCTCAAGTCCCATCACCAGGCCAAATATGTACACTGCACAAATAAGATTCACCAATACTAGTATTACTAGTATTGTACTTTACAAGCAATGGCAGAAATACCCAGCACCACAGCCAACACCAGCTTCCTTATCCCTGACTGCCGCCTCTCGGCTGTCCAAACCTCCGCACCCACTGCCTTGTACCGTTCCCACACCGGCCTGAGCGAGAGCCACCAGAACAGAGCAACGGGCCCTGGGAATGTCGCTATGATCTTGCCTTGCTTTCTGTCCGACCGATAGTAGCTCATGCACTCTGTCCAAACCGACTTTTGTAGTCGCCCCTGCAGCCACTCATTGTATTTATCTGTCGCCTCGCTCGTGATCTCAAAATACTCGGCTTTTCTTTCTAGTACAGGCTTCATGAGTTGCAAAGCCAGTCCGATCTGTTTTCAAACGGCATTTGAGCGTCCATTCTGTCTGATAAATTGGCAATGACGCCACAGCCCTTACCTGTACTTCCTGGCTGAATATCACGGAGGCATGTCCCGTAGCCACATTAGGCCCTAAATAAGACTTCAGGACCAAAAATCTCAGTGTACGCGCCAGTCGATCTAACACCTACCGAGAAGTAAATACAAGTTCGGGAAGCCCGGCATCGAACTTCCCAAATACGCAGTAGCTCCACCCTGTTCTTTGAAGTAATCGCCCACCATCTGGCCCTCACTGCCCTTAACATTGAGCAATTCAGAGGCTTCCTGCGATGCGCCGCTCAATCGGTTACACAGACCCATTGAAGGTACAACCGAATTGAGGACGGAATAACCCGTTCCGAAGATGATAATATCCAAGGGAACCACTTCTCCTGTCTTGAGCCTGATTCCTCCTTCCACAACCTCCTCGATACCATCCCAGTTCAGTGATACATTGGGTCGATGGAGAGATTCGAGGTATTTAGGATCAATGATAATCCTCTTACATCCAGGAGCTATACGGAGTACCCATCTACTATCAGCGGCCCAAGACGTTATCAGCATAGAAGAGAAACCTTACAATAGCTTGGGATCAGTTTCTCGACGTATTCCTTGGGAGCTTTATCCCTTATATATTTGCTCATAGCCTTGATTATCGATGGGAAGCACGCTCGACGCCTTATCATTAGAGAGCAATCTCACCATTTTCGCAAGTTTGTTCAAGAACCTCAATTCTTTAGCAAAAACGACAGCACCCAAATCAGCCTGCAAAATGCAAATCAGCCATCATGGACATCTTTCCAATTCCAATACCAGTTTCGTACCCGAGCCATGAGGAAACTGCGGTATAACCGCATTACAAAGGGTACGTGGCGAAAAATCCATTTCACCATGTCAGGATATTTGATGTCATACTAGACAACCCAATGAGCTCGACGAACAAAAAGTTTCTTGAGGGAACAAAAGACAACATACTCGCGGCATGAACCACTGAGGCGTGCGGCAGAAATTGATGACCTTGACTGAAGGATCCGCTGAGATCTCCGGAATGAACTGCGCCCTGATATTCTCTCCCTCAGATTCAGATCACACAAAAAAAAAGGCTAGCAAATGTACTCACGCAGAACAGCCGTTCCCAATCACACCCACTTTCTTCCCCTTGAGCTCAACGTCATGCCTCCACCTTGCTGAATGCCACATCGTGCCCTTGAACCTCCCCAGCGTCTCTTCCAATTCTTTCGGGAACATCGGGTTGAGAAATCCACCTATCGCCCAGATCATGATTTTCGCCCTTACAATCTCCTCCTTTCCACCGTCATCTCCGTCTCTCACCGTCACTTTGTAATTCATTTCCTCATTATCCCATTCTGCAGATTGCACAGCAGTAGAAAGGCGGGTATGATTCTCGAGTTTATATTTCCTCCACAATTTCTCCCAGTATGCCTGAATCTCAGGCTGACTGACATAAAAGGTGTTCCAATCGGGATTAAGCTCTGTCGAAAGGGAGTACCAGTGGCCTGGAACATCCGAACCGCATCCCTAGATAGATTTTTAAAAAAGTCAGATTAGCTTTCTGCTCGCTGATGACAGGGGCCTCTCAATGGTAACTTGTGAATCGGACCACGCGAAGAAAAAGAAGAAAGGGAAAGACTTGCCGGGTAGGTATTATCCTGCGATCAAATTGAAACTCTTGTACACGAGAAGAAGAATCCATAAAACTCACTCTCCAAGTCCCGCCGACGGCGCTTGCTCTTTCGAATATCTATTGAACTCAAGTCACACTCCGTAACATGAAAACGAAAACTCACGGTAAAATTCTCATAACCAAGCTGACATTTGAGCTGGATAGCAGCTGAAATTCCTGCAAGTCTGTTGGCCCAGGGAGAGAGAAAGCAGTTCAACGAAATAACTCTAAAAAAAAAACAGTCTAAGGCGTACCCCGCACCAACAATGATAACGTGAGGACTCTGATTGATCTCTTTTGAGTCTCGGCTCGCCATCACGACAAGTGTCCTAGCGGGCATGATCACACTACGCTTACAGTTCCAGAGTTTATACACACTCACTTGTCACCTGTGACTGAATCCAAGGACCAGAGTTACGAAGTGTGTCAAACACAGAATAACCCCGAGGGAGATGCATATGATTTTCCGCAGCCACATGACACGCCGAGAAAACATTGTACTATACCGTAGTGTAGTTGTTTTTTCCCAAACTAGCTCAACAGACCAAACTAGGCCAGATGTCAATTAAAAACGATGGAATCGTGGCCATTTTTGAAAATGAGGTATCCATTGCAACAACGTTACTAGAACTACACGCTACCCACTACCTATCAAATTACCCATTAATCTCTATCCTATCAAAACAAAAGTGACGGCAAAAGCGCACCTCCCTCCTGCCCACACCTATACAAATGATGATGATGATGTCGTTGCGAATGATACATGTACACACAACGAAACAAAGAACGGAAGAAAGAAAGAAAAAAAAAGTGGGGGTGGGGAAGGGGTTAGCTGTTCGGATGAAAAAAAAAACAGTATCAGCTATTGAGACGAATGCAACACGACCAAGTCCGAAAAACCTCCGACTTATCGGAACTCGAAGCTTGAAGTTGAGATTTCAGGTACATGGGTTAGAGACAACTGTTGATATCTGTGATTGTCGAGGGCGCATTGTCAGTGCCATGAGATGTATAGATTTTCAATAGCGAAGCATACGGTTCCGAGTTCTGGTGGTAATAAAAGCCACTCATGGTTGCAGCAGGTGCAGGTCTTTTGACCAGTGTTTTCCTCGGGGTAGATGCTTGCCAAGTACGATTCTGCTTGCGACCGGTACGGTGGTCTTGTTCCTCGGAGGAGTCACTGCTTGAACCGGCGGCACAGGGTACTGCAGTGGGGTTGAAGTCGACGCAGACATAGTAGAAGCCTAAAAAAAAGTGATGAAGATTTTCGCCAATGGAGGGGGGGGGACCACAGCTGACCTGCAAAGCTGGCACCGTTGATATCCTGTACCCTGTGGTCTGGAACCAAGAATTTTTCCTTCCACCGCATAAAGACGGCGCCTCTATCTCTATCGTCGATGGTCAAGCGAGGGCGCTTAGCTTCATGCCTGACGTTACGGAATGCAGGGAAGCGAGACCAATGGACGAGATCTTCGTTTTCGCTAGCACCCCAATTTTGGGTTAGAAAGCCATATCGGCTGCCAATGATCTCGGCGTCGAAATAGGTTGTCAGCTCTGGCCAGTCGTCGGTGAGCCCACGGATACATAGATAACCGCACAAAAAGGAGGTGGCCAAGTCGACATCCTATATAGGTGGAGTAAGTAAGTAAGTTGAGAGAGGATGGGACAAGATCAACGTACGACGACGGTGACCGTAACGTCATAGCTATTTCTTCCGCTTTTCTGGGTACCCTGAAAGATGGCGCCGGGATAGAGACAGTGGGTTGCCCGTGTGCGAAGACGGATGCGAGTGACATCGGACAAGGGATCGGGGGTGGGGAAGAGAGGGATAATGGGGTGGGACTCTGGTGGGGGGCTGTGGAGTGGAAGTTGTTGTGGGCGGTGGAGTGGAGGAGGAAATGATTTTGGAATGTCAGTAGGAGGAGGAGGAGGAGGATCACGAGTAGCAGAAACAGGGAGACGCTGAGCAACGGAGGGCAGTCGTCGTTGTGAGAGTCGCAGAGGGACTGGCTCTCGGCAGTTGGGGCACGTGGTAGTAGGGACATCAGGCTCAGCTACCAAGACAAGGGCACGACAAGACGGACAAGATTTGGGCTGAGACGACCCTGCAACCCGTTGAGCCAGTTGAGCGTGGTGAGGCATAACTACACACAAGTCACACGTTGTCACATCTATGTCTACTCATGTGCCAACGTCGTACCCGTCCACTTTCCGGCTCTCCCTCTAGCATCCATTCCCTTCTCGGCATCGACATCGGCTTGCTTCACAAAGTTTCGCACAAGCGTGTACTTCCGGATCCCAAGTGCTGCACACTCAAATAGTCAGTTGTCCCCTCCCCAGCATCACACCAACTCACTCAGGAGGAAACCCACACCCACAACCGGCGTCATGACTTTCCAGATCGTGCTGATGGATCTTGCATATGAATCAATGACCAGTGCCCTCACTTCAGGATCCTGTCCATCAACCTAGGTCACCCGTCTCTTGTCTCACCGTGACAAGTCAACTTACTGCAATCGTCTTTAACCTATTCACACTTTGACTCAGCGCACTGGGGCTGGTGTCAAACTCCAACGCAGGGAACTGTCGGGCCTTCTTCGCCAATACCTACACGACCTTGTCAATCCTCGTTTTTCATGTCAGCTCTTTGAACTCACACTCGAGTAAATAGCTTGTCCAACCGAAATGCCAACCGTGCCACCCAGCATCCTATCATAAATCACTCCCATCAGAGACAACGGCGACCTCACCAACCCCTCCTACCTGATGAATCCAAATGTCGACGTTGTCGTAGCCATGTCTTTCAACGGCATGGCGGCCTGAAGTGCGACAACCGGCACCTGAAAACGGACATCGAATACGTCAGAGACAGGACCATCTTCCCATCTACACCTCACCTGGAACAGTCCTCCAAGTCCGATTGCTGCGATCATCGGGATGATTTCCTTAAAGGCACTGCGCAAAAAATCAGGGGTTCTGGAACCAACAACTCGGTAGGAAAACCACTCGCGTTGACGACGTCCCAGTAAGCATAGTCATCAAACCCATCCCCAACGTAAAAACTGCAAAGGACACCCAGATAACGGGCCGATAACTTCCCGTTCGCGTCACAATGAGGCCAGAAAGAGCAGATGTCATTGAAGAGCCAAGTGAAAAGGGCAACATCCTGTTTCACTTTCAGTGCCCAGAGGTCCATGATCACGTACAGATCACTCACTCCGTTCCGGCCTTGGTGGCGGAGGCGCCAAGTACCTGATAGTAGAGCGGTAGATAAAAGGCACCTGGAGGGGAACATCGGCTACCAACAGGATCTACCTTCTAAACCTGAAACTTACCACAGAAAAACGAGGTGGCGTGCAGGAAAACGCTGATCAGAACAAACGCCGTGGTCCTCGTCTGTATCATGGCCTGATCGGAGGTCATCGAGATGATTCCCAAAGTAGACTGACCTTGAATAGGCGTGGGGGAATCATCGGTGAGCGCGTAGTAAAGTATTCGTTGACCCCAGCCCCAACAAGCGTCACACACCCGATGGCAAGTAAAGTTATGGTCGAAGTACGTGACCCTATGGTTTTTCTATGAATGGGGAAGTCGACATCGAGGAGAATGAAGACTCTCACAGCCTTTTTCGCTCTCGTTGAAACCAAATAGAATGCACAAAATACCACCAGTAATCAGGAATAACCCGACAAAATCAAATTCTGCTACATGTTCACGTAAAGGTTTTCCTCGGCGGGGATTTAGATTGAGAAAAAAGAATAATATGAGACCGGCGATGCCCCCCGTGGGCCTGAAAATCGAGTTTGGCATTAGATTTCTGTAAACAGCGATATCTGAGATATCCCTCACAAATTAATGAAGAAACACCAACGCCAAGAGACGTGATCCGAGAAAGCCTAGTCAAATGTCATAATCAATCATGATTTTAGAAGATTTTAAACTTACACCGCCAACCAGCGGACCAACGACACTAGGTTGAAAGTCGTTAGGTATAGAATGATTTTTCAGTGATTCGATCCGAATACCTCGCAATAGCCCACGTAGCCCCAAGCAAACCACCGTATTTTCCACGACTGCGGATGATGAGTACTATGGGTGATGTAACTAAACGGATTAACGTACTCCTGCAGAGAAACGATATCGCTGAGCGTAATGTTTCCCTGATTAGTGGTCATCAATATGAGTATTCAACTTAGCATTATAGTTGTTATACGCACCATCTGAAGAAGGCCCCCTCCTCCTATGCCTTGTACAGCTCTCGTAACAATTAACCAAGTCTAATAGTGGAGAGTGTGTGGATAGATTTTCCTGAATGATCCTCGATTAAAAATTACCATGCTCTGCGCAGCGCCGCATAACGCTGAGCCGATCTGTAAAAGGCAGTAAGCTTAACATATACACAAAATGAGATTGATGACGCACTAAGAAAAGGAGGATACTCGAATACAGTATAGGCTTTCTGCCAGTAATATCGGACACCCTTCCATAAAACGGAGACAATCTGCCGACTACGGTGAAAACGATATTTCAAGGCGTTGTCAATATGCTTACGTTGCAGCTGATAGCATATAAGCACTTTCGGAAGGAATGTTAGAATCAGATCCGAAGGTGAGTTCTGACTCATCAAAGAAAATAAACTCACGTCCCTACCCAGCTATATTGACTTCCACCACCCAATTTGTTGACGATGGTAGGGAGGGCCGTTGTTACGATAGTCTATCGTCATCGTTCAGCGGTTCAAAAGTTAGTGAGAAGATAAGTGGACAGTGCCTGATCCAAAGCCGCAAGGAAAACACAAAACATCAAACCACTGAGTACCTGTTATTAGAATGAGGGTCGGTGGTCGGTGAAATGACGAGGATGAATGGCATAGATGTACCAGAGGCATGTTGTTCTCAGGTAGAATATATTCCTCGTTCGCCTTCCATGCTTCACGGATCTTGGCCTTCGTTTCCTGCACTTGGGCTTCCTGGCCGTCATTAGAGGTACGCTCCTTTGTGTTCGAGGTCATTATCTTAAGAGATGGGGGTGGGAAGAGAACGGAGGAGAAACAAACACTACAGCGTGCTTATAGCGTAGGATTAGTAAAATAAAATATTGCTCATGACAATCTCCATTTTGCCGATTCTGCCGATAAATATGTTCAGAATTAGACTAGTTTAATACGGCAGCCTCGGCCCTTCCATAAGGCACAGGCTGGAGTGTGAATCATTTTCAATTCCCGAAGCTTTCCTGAGAACTGCCGTTCGGAATACTGATCTCGGCTCGGAACGCTCGGAACGCACGTTTCCGGGGCACACTCAGCAGAATGACAGAATGACCCAGTGCCTCACCCCTCATATGTTTTTTTTTTTGCAACCTTGACAAAACTAATGAAATTTTTCTCAAGAACCTGTTAACAAGCCCTTGAAAAAATCACAGAGTACTCCCAAAGTAACATTGAGTCAAAATAAGAACCAAGAAAACAACTGCCTAATCTGTTCTTTTGAGAGTTTAATGACATAGCTACTAGGAGACTTGACTTGAATTTCAAGTCAACTAGCAACCAAATCAAGATTGCCAAATAAGTTATGCATATTACTTTTTGTTCTTACTTATAACTTGTCTGGATTGAGCTGTTTCTTGAACTTATTTGTCATGGCTGTCTTTAAGCCATAATATTTGATTTTGATTTTGATCTTGATTTTCTTTTCTCTGATTTTGAGTGTTAGAGAGATACATGACTAGTTACATGATGAGCACATAACAAGGAACACATAATCATAGTCACATAATACAAAATACAACAGAAAATACTAGAATAATGACTCATAGTAAATTTTGCCATTTTTATAATAGAAGCTTTTCTATCTTACCATTTCTTAATTTTTGTTTGGAACTCTTCCAATTCAAAATATCATGATAACCAAAGTCAAAATAACTTAGGGCTGGAACTTAAGTAGTAACTGGCAACTAGGCAAAAGTACATGGAAGATGTTTCAAATATTTAGAAAGAACCTAAGTTTTAATACCAACATTTATGACTTATTTCTAGAAAGAATCCCTAAGAGAACAGAATAAGGTTCTTCTAAAGGCAAGAACTTTTCTAAATATTCTGATAGTCTATACCAATCAAGTAGAACATTGCTGATTTAACCATAGAATGATTGTACTCATATAACTAGAAATAGCTAAGAATAATAGAACTTTCTAAAATGATAGACTAGAGATAGTAATAGCTTACTAGTAAATAAGAAAATTTAAAGAAATAATGAATAGTATAGTAGATAATGAATATAAAGAACTATTAGTGTCAGAATTGAAAACAGTGGACTCTATTTCATTTTACATTTATTTTACATTTATTTTTTTAATTTTGAACTTAGAGCTAGTAAGGAAGATGAAGACCTTATAGGAGCTTCTCATCATCCTTCTTGAATTATGTTTATAAGATTATCTCTCCTTAATAATAATTACCCAAGAATTATCACTTATATAAATATTAAGCTGGTCATTTCATTCTTAATGTTTATTCAGATAACTAGCAAAACATCTTAAAATATCTAAAAGATACTGAGGTTAATTTAAATAATGTTCTTATTATGATAGATAATTTCAATATTAGAAATAGAAATTGGGATCTATCATATTCTTATCACTCAATTGTTGTGGCAACCACTAGTCACAAAGATCAATAGGGACATAAGCAATAAATCTCAAAGGTAGATATCATTGTGGGAATTATAAGAGAACTCAACAAGGAGCCTTTACTGAATTGCTACCCTATTTATATAAATTACAGATGGTCTGTGCTACTAATAATTAACCTTACTCTAAAGTCCATATGTCATCTATGAGTGCACTATATATATACCATGAGGTAGACATACTATTAATATACTTCTTGATATTATCCTTCTAGTCTGCTCTTGTCCAGTCTAGGCCTATGACATCACATCATGTGATATGTCATGTGATCACAGTCACATGCCTCTTCATTGTCAATAAAAGAAAATCAAAAGAAAAGAAATATTAAATCAAGAAATATAAATAAAAGAAAAAGAAAAATGTTAGTATCCAAGCACATCATAACATCAATGTACTCTAATATACTCAGGAAAGTAGCTGATAGTCTTAATTTATATTTATCAATATCTATCAATCTAGTATTTACTTAGTATATGAACAACCCTCAAAACTCAAATTCAGTAATAGACTTGATGTTTCTCTGCACTAAATTAGGGAATTTAATAATCATCAAATTTTACTTGATTTATGAAACCCTTCTGATTATACTTCTTTATCAGTATCAATTATTATCAAAAAAGAATTTGATCAAGAAAAAAATAGACTATTATTAAGTAAACACAAGAGAACTCAATAGAGAGCTCTTTACAAAATAGTCTACCTTATATACTTCTACAGATGGTCCATGCTAGCTACTATGCACCCTATCCTAAATGACCATGTATAAAGTATGAGGTCAATATATGTTGTTCATGTTGTATGATATCATTTTGTTCCAGAACCTTCTACTTCCTTCTCTTAAGTCCTATGATTGATGCTGTAACCACACCATCAGATGTGACAGTGTGACTAATCACTTCTACCTCTAACCCCAGAGTTCTAAAAATTGAAAAAATGAAAAAATAAATCAAGAAAAATAAAATGAGAAAAGAAAATAAAGAAAAATTAAGTCCACAATCTTCAATCTTGACAATAAAAAATTTGTTAATAAGTTTAGGATCAAGATAAGTGATATTGATATAACTAATATTCTTGATATGTTAGGCACAGTTTACACTAGGAATAAAAGTTCATGAAGTTGGTTTCAGAAATGTATAAACTTGTGGAACAACCTTGGCTTCAGCTTATATACTATGCTATTTAACTGCTGCATAGTTGCAACTTCAGATGAAAGAAAGAAGTTTGAGATAGGAGTGAGTACTGGTTGGTGTGTTGCCATTGAATACTAGAGATCAAGTTTAATAAGAGTTATCTTTATTAATTATCAGACTAGCAAATTACAGTATAACTACTAATCTTATATACAAGGAAGAACTATAGAAGATGCTTGGGGTTTCAGTAATATAGCCTCTATTGCCCCAAGCAGAGGTTTCAGTGGTGAGATACTGACAGAAGTAAGGACTTTGCCATAGGAGACTGAGTTGAATAGAAGTATTCCTATTATAGAAGATGGAATATCTGGATAGTTGTAATATCACTGTGAGGACATATTGCAAGAAAGGTGGCCATTATGGAAGACAGGTTTGTATAATAGAAGTTGAGAAAGCAGTATTATCATAGAGATGTATTTTCCAGATGGGTAGACTTGGCATATAATATGATAACAATATACTATTTCTAAAGTATGATGGAATAAGAAGTTTAACAAGAATTTAGCAACCTATCATGTGTCTAAAAGGAAAGGAGACTATTAACTACAAGAAAATAGTAAGAATAGCTAAATAAGTCTTTTTTGACAATAGAATTCAAGAAATTGCTTTAACCAACAATTTATTACATGGAGTGCAAGAGCAGACTGTGGTAGCTACTTTGTAACTATATTAAATAGAACTAAAGAGAAAAGAAAAAGAAAGATAAAAAAAGAAAAGAAAAATAGAAAATGACAATAGTAAAATACTATTAATATAACAGCAAAATGTGCTCATATAATGCTTTCTCCAAAAGAAAAAGTATTTGGGTTGAACTCCAAAAATATAATGAATTAACTAATAGTATTTCTCATTAGATTCTAGTATTTGTTAAATCTTTTGCAGTTATAGAAAATATGACATCTTGATTTGATAAGATATGATCTGTATAAACAACTGAACTCTTCTCTCAAGAAAAATCTGAGTTGGTACTCTCCTATTGGAG
>Ga0157368_1000344_pt1 | contig 21986 bp, 31 predicted proteins | sample AttbisABBM3_FD_113146 | JGI IMG/M metagenome (GOLD analysis project Ga0157368, IMG submission 113146) | Fungus gardens microbial communities from leaf cutter ant in Botucatu, State of São Paulo, Brazil - Atta bisphaerica ABBM3 | ecosystem: Host-associated > Fungi > Mycelium > Unclassified ...
ATAATAACAATTTGCTTACACACTGAAGTCGACTTATTCAACTGATCATTATTAATTTCCGTTGTCCTCATGTCCTGGCTCAAAGAGATGGTTGGTGGTGAAGTGATGCCTCCATTTGAACTCGACGACCCCAAAGTCGAGGACCCCGCTATTCCTAATCGAATGGTCTCTACAAAGTCTGCCAACCGTCCCTTCTTAACGTACGTCTTGACAGTGGTCTTCTCATAGAGGAGCGCCAAGGAATTGAAAGCTAGAACAGTCACAAAGCGTACCGCAGGAGACAGGAAGCATTGCATGCTGAATGGCTGAAAATGAAAAAGGAACGAGACGACAAGATTGCTCGTGGTGAAGAAGTTGGACCTCTAGAATCAGATCCGACAGCTGTACAGGAAGTTGGACTGCTGGGATTGTTGAAATTTGTCCTATATACAGTCCTTGTCTTCTCACTGGCGGGTAAATTCATCACAGGAAGCTTCGTTTGGGGACACGAGAGCAAATGGCTACAATTGAAAACCTATCTACCGGTCCAGTCCAAATCCATTCAGTCCGAAAACCGTGGTTTTGATGCCTTTGACAGAAAAACGAGCGTTTATTCTCGGAGCGCATGCTGGCACAATTCGATGGTAGCGATTCGACCAAACCAATCTATCTCGCTGTAGGCCAAATGACTTTACATGATGATTGTCAGTTATTGAAGCGTTCCCCTATAGATTGACGGAGATGTGTACGATGTGACACAGGGTAAGGCCTACCATCCCGGTGGTTCATATCACATACTGTACGCATTTCATCCTCTGGTGTCCTTACAGTTTAAGTCATAAACCACTCAAGTGCCGGTGCAGATGCGGCTAGAGCATTTGCCACAGGTTGCTTCAAAGACCACAGGACTCATGATCTCCGTGGTTTGTCGGATGCTGAATTGAAGGTAGGTCCGGTCAATGTTTCTCCTCAATCACATGCAACATGCATCTCACATACTCTTAGAGTATTGAACATTGGAAGAACTTCTACAAAGACCACAAGAATTACTTCAAGGTTGGCCGTGTGTTGCACAGGCCAATCGATCCGTCTAGCCCAATTCCTGAAGATTGTGACCTGAAAAGGGCTGGGAGACAACATCAAGAACATGCCGAAAGAGAGAGGACTACCGCTGCCGAAAAGGCAAAGTCAGCGCACCATAAGGAGCTCTAATAAGTTCAGGAGTTTGAGTTCGCATAGGTATCCCAGTGAATCCCACGCCATGTCGAGAGCAATGTGACTGAGTCTTGGCACCTTAGGATGCCGTATCGCGACCCGCTACTATCCAGACGAATAATAATACCACAATATATCCAGACAATGTAAACGAAGGGACAGGTCCGTTTGAATGCAGGACATATCAAAATCACGTCGCGTGATGATCTATTGGATTAGGGTCGAAGTTGACGGCATCAGCCAAGGATGTTGCTGTACACGACGACGTGTCTGGTACGTAGCCATGTGTCATGAAGTAGTTCTTGATGATCGGGTAGTCGGCCATGGAGGCATTGGTCAAGCTTGAGAAAGGATGTTCTGTATATTTCCCAGCAATGATATTACCTCGCCAGGCCATTTCCTCCCGAAATGCAGCGCCTTGGAGATCACGGATGCATTTGTTGATTGAGAATGGCATCCCATCCCGAGAGACAGTGGGAAAGAACACAATGTAAGGGCTTGAGAACTTCTTATTCATGCCAACGAGAGATTCGATAAGCTGCCAGTCCGGTGGGAAGTATATGTGAGTCACGTAAAATCTTTCGATGGAGATGTGATGCACCTGGTATCTCCATGCACGAGGTCCATACTTTTCGGCAATCTAGAAGTCAATTCATCGTCAGCACGGTAATTGGACATCAGGAACGAGAGATATACATAATCCATGTGTACCTCCGGATGAGGGATCCGGGGCGCCGAATTTCCGTAAGTGCCGTGGTGAGATGAGTACGGTACTGGACTGTAAGAGTTGGTGAACTTGATGCCAGTCACTGAACCAATCTTCACGACAAACCTGGTCATAAGACTGACGACAGTGGGAAGCCGTCCTGCGAAAAGTGATTGGTTCAGGGAGGAAGCGTTGGTCAACCAAATTACCATACCGTCGGAGGGAAAGAGAATAGCGTCGGAAAGTTGTATATCTGCCATGATGGCCAGGTAATATAGGTAGCTGGTTCCTTTGTGAGAGAGGTTATGGAGAACCAGCACACCCCAAAGAGAAATGTGGATTGTGGTAGATGACTGATTCGATGGAACCAGCTGCAAGGGAGTAGAAAACCCAGTGAATACGGGATGAAAAGAGCTGGTCTCCAGTCGCTTGTGTAGACGGCGTATATAAATCCAAGATAACTACATGCCACTACCCAGATACCTTTCACCCAATCGTTCTGTGCCCAAAAGAAGGAGTGCCGCTTCATTCAGGTCATCAGTCAGGATTGTATATACTTTGGAACGTGGGATTGACATATGAAAGCTGTGCCCCTCACTATGAACGGAACTCACCAGAGAGAGTTAGCTTGTGCGTCATATAGTCAGCCATCACTGGCCACCAATATATGATGTATGGGGTCCAGACACTTATTTACCCGTTTGGCGTCGAGCCCTGCCGATTAAAGGCCGATTAAAGAGACTATGTACTTAAGCACAGGAGGAGCAAGGCCATCACGCGCTTAATGGATGAGGAAGATGAGTCACTTTTGCGTCGCGGGTCGAGCATCCTCGATCGAAAGATCCTATTTTAGGAAGACCTAAAATAGGATCCTTGTCCTCGACCAGCGCTTGAAACACCTTGGTAGCCGTCCGGTGATGGGAAATAAGATGAGTGCTCAAGATCCCCGTGCCCGTGGACGCTCGATGGTGAGCCCGATCGCGAGCCCGATCGCGGTTTAAGATGAATGACCTAAAGTTTTCGGATCGCTTGAGCCTGACAGTCAATCTATCATTTTAATTCGAGCACTTCTCGATAACCATGTAATCACATTCTTGTGGCCTGAGAACCCAACAGTCTCGCATGGCCTTGTGATCAGAAGGAGCCAATGGGTCGTCACGGGGGTGCTCGCATTTTCGATGATACATACCATTGTCTTGTGAAAGATATGACCCCAAAAATGGGCGTGTCCTACTTGTCCGAGATTGTCAATTTCCTGCGCGGTTCCAGGATACAATGAATACTAATATCCTGCTCGAGTGACTCACCTGGGAACGAACACAGTTTTGACAAATTGGGTTTGAGGCTCTGAAATGAAAAGATGGACATGAACACGATGCTGGGTGACTTCTCTTCTTGTGACGGAAGTCTTTGTTGGTCGAGAAAAAGGCCACAGGCGCGATGCACTTGGAGAGCACTACGACTGCAACACGGAGTATATATCCGGATTCCGCGAACTTGTATTCATCTGGCGAAGACATGTTACCAGAGAGGTCAAACAGCTCCAAGATAATTCAGATTCAGATCCAGAATGTTGCCAAACCTGTGACTTCGTTTCCGTTTAGCTTTCTTGAGCCAATGAATATTCTTTGAGACAAGGTATATTCTGTCCACACAAGTAGTGGAGAGCTAGATAAATCTCTACTGGAAGGAGAGAAAGTGACTTGAGCACAGAAAGGAGTGACCTGAGATTGTTTAGGGAGACTAGTGTAAAGTGCATCACGGCTTATCGAGAGTTATCAGTCAGCAACGGCAGAGAAAACAGCGATTTGATCCAATTCTCTTGCAAGAGGGCCTATATCATGAGCAACGGTTTCCCGGGTGCTCGCCTACCTCAGTACTATGCTGCAACCGCTAGGCAAGGAGCATAACAGCAGGATATGACCCACTTGCAGGTTTCTGCAGGCCGATTCGGAAAGTACATCAAAATCTTTAAAGTTGAATTGAGTAAAAAAATCATACTTGCGACAAACCATGTGAGAAATTTCAATTAGAGGTTTTCTGGAGCCGGGAAGAACTAAGAAGCCACTGACTGCATTAAACACCGTAGTCCCAACCGGGACCAGACGACGACCATGTGTTCATCGATAGATACAAACAATAAATAGTAGGTCAAGATTACGAGAACCATGCACGTAGTTCAACCGAATCCGCTTAAAGCTCCGGCTCGCTCTCGGAAGTATTTCCTGGTAATCGTCTGGCTAATTCAATCATTCGTAGAAGAGAGAGCATGTCCTCTTCCATAGGATATCTGAGACATACCTTCGTGATAAGACGTATAAAAAAACCAGGGTCACTTCACGCGTTGCAGAAAGGGCAGATCTCAGCATTATTCTCTCATATAAGGAAACTTCTTGGAGGGATCGAATCGTCTTATGAAAGCCCTGAGTTGTGAACAGATAGAAAATACATGATCCTGGTGTTAAAATGGATGTAGTAGCAACGGCGGGCCGAGGGGAAAGGATGGAATGAATAACAATGAAGGAGGCTCGCGTCAGGATCTCGGTGGAGCGTGAGAATATCGATCGACGCGTTGTGTAATTTGTGGTGGTTGGTTCGGCAATCCCTGTTTCCAAAGGTCGCCACTCATGGCAAGCCCTGAACAGGACTTTCTTGTCTCTACTTCTCTCTCCCCGCTTTACTCACAACAACCTATATCAGTTTCTATTTGTGCTTCCCGGGAGCTGCCTCCACCATCAAACACTTCTGTATCCGATGTTCACCCAGAGCACGCGTCTTTCTCCACCGTTCTCACCACTTTTACTCATGGAACTATCGTGCTACGCCTGCTGCATGGGGGTTTCATTGTAGAGCTCATGTCACTACCTAGCCAGGTTACCCCTATCCGTTTCCTCTTCCCGGCGGCAGTCTTGCCAAATGTTGGACTCTTCTCAGTGGAACCTGACGCACTTCATGTGCTTGCAGTCACAAGTGCTGGTTCCCTCTATCGTTTAGCCATCTCTCTCGATGAAGATAGCTTATGGCAGAACCAAGGCGATGGCTTCCGTGTTCAGGAACATATTATTGCCAATTTTCCAGAGGTCCAGAGGCCGTTGGTCCATGTTGAAGGGGTGGATGCAGTTACCATCGCATTACCAAATGCTTCCTTGCTTCGCCTTGAAGGTGGTTCAACATTACTTGGTGGTGCGTGCTACGAGTTCTTCCTGTGCTACGAATTAAATCGAAGTGTAGATGATTGGTCTGAAACAATTTTTCACCATGGGTCGTTCCTCTCTTCGCTTACCTCTTTGTTGCCGATGCAGTCTGAGCCTGTTGGAAGCGGCGATATCGTTTCCATGGCAAGTCATCCTTGGCCAACCGACCTCGGGCATGTCTGGACCTTGTCACGCGATCGCACCTTGCGCCTCTGGAAAGCCCAAGTTGGTTGTGTTGCGAGTAAAAGTCTTAGTTCTCATGGACGTCGCCATCCGTCAAATCCCAATTCGTCCACTAGTGTCGCAAAACAACCCCTTCTTGATGCTTCGCCACAGCCGTTGCTCAGGGTGTTTTCACTGAACGAACGAGTCTATGTACTTGTCTTCATTCCTTCCGCTTCCGCCACATCCGGGGGAATTTTCCGATTGTTTGATACATACGGCGATTATTTGCATGATGTATCGGCATTTGAGTGCTCAGGAAGCACTGTCCATTCTTACTTACAGGACTTTGCCATTCATGGAAAGGATCTCCATACATTATGGGAGAGACAAGGAAGGTCAACGGTAGAGTCGACTGAGCTCCCGTTGGGTGAGGGGGAGAACGAGGAATTCCGACCTAAATGGGAGGTCGCCAGCTACATCAATGAACCGGAACTAACGCCTGCGTATATGGAGGAACAGCTCCTCACCCCCGGTTCTCTGACAAGCAAGTACCTTGAAGCCCTTTTGAGGCCCGGGGTCTTCTCTTCCCTGACCCTCAAAACTGCCATTGATCAATATATCGATTCTTGCCTTTCTCTACCTTCCGTCCCGCCGCCTCAACTTTCATATGCCTATACAACTGTCGAGGAACAAATAGCGAGTATTGTCGGTTGCACGGTTAATCTCAACCGCGATCCTCAGACAGGTGTTCCGCAGCATGCTGCTTATTGGATAGCCTTAAAGCGTGACTGGGAGGGTTTCATAGCACGGTGCCGTGAAATTGAACGAAGTGCTCGTTGGCCGTTAGCTCTCGGAATCAAACACCAGGATGTTGTTATCGTTGAACGAGAGCGTATTGGTCTTCTTGTCGCTGAAGACCTAGCTATTCAATTGCAGCGCCTCACCCTAAATACCCCTATTGATTTCGACTCGCAATACAATATCTTACCCATCATATCCAAGTTGCGTTCAGAGGTTGGCCCTCAGGTCATGTCAACAGTACAGAATTGCATCGTGGACATCCTACACCAGGAGATCCCATTTAGTTGCTCTGACGTTCTCCAAGATCAAGCTCGTCGTATCAGGTTCAGGGAAAGTTTATCCGAAGTCATGTTGGAATGGTTGACTAGGCACTTGCAGAGTGTTGGTGACTTGAAGGCAGGTGTTCTGGCCACTCTTGATATCATTGGCGGATTCGACCCTGATATCAAATCGGAGGAAGTGGATGATCCTAGTACTCCACTCATCGCGGAAAATCCGTCTGTATTGTCGACTGGGTTGACTATTGCGTATATTGCCACTGCAATCAGCGCTCGTTATGATCTATGCTTGTCGCTGGTTACGCTGCTCTTTTTCATTGCTGATGATCTGTCGACATGGGATCCTATTCTTTTAGGGGAGGTATTTGCCGTCTTTCGGGGTATTTCTATGCTGCGTCAGATTGCCGACCAGCCAACAAATTTTTCTGGAAAGCAAGATATATATATTACAGAACGGGCTGGATCGGAAGACGTTATTATGCAGATGCAGAATATGGATGTCACCCATAATACTCTTGCATTCAGGTCTTCGCTCATTCGTTTGCTTTTAACCCAAGCTGGATCGAACAGTTGTTTAACTGTTGCAGCCCACCGCTTCTTAGACTCAACGGGTTTACTACGATCTGTCTCACCATCCAATGCTACTCCTCACGAAGTCCTTTTTTGTGAAAGGGTTCGGCTGCTCGGCTTAGTCGATGTCGCTAGGGATCTACTTACCTGGTTGCCCCGCACTCCTGGTACCTTATTTGTTCTCGCATCCGTCTGGCTTCAGCTCGACAGACTTACGGATTCCGTCGTATTATTGGAGAAACTCGCCTCGAGTTTCGGTAGGTTTCTTGTCCTCTCGTCGCCTCCTCTGAATGCTAACCGATCTTCTGAGGTCCTGACTGTCCGCTGACACCAGAAGATCGTGAGGCGTTGTTGACTGTCATACCCTCCACCAGGGTTTTTGAGTCGGCGTTCACCTTTTATATTTACGTTTCCGAGATATTCAAGAACTATTCATTGGTTAACTATGAAGTCTTGTTTGCGCAGCTGGCTATTTCATCGGCACCGCCAGATATTGATACATCTCATTTGTGGTCTCGTATCATCAAGGGTCATTCTGACCTCGGTAGGTATGATGACGCATATGCCGCACTAATGGCGACACCTTTCGACAAACAGTAAGCACATATTTCTTAGAGTCCTCAAATGATACATGCTGAAGTAAGACTTTAGAAAACGAGAGTGTGTCAGTCAGTTGGTTTACCAAATGTGTGAAAATAATGCCATCGACGCGTTCATGTCATTTGCTTTTGTTGGTATTGTAAAAGAAGTCGAGGCTGCGCTCTTGTTCAAGACACAGAATGCTGAGCCTGACTCTCGCTCCACATATGCACATATACTCTACAATTGGCACGTTCGGAGAGGGAATTATCGTGATGGCAAGTTCCCAATTCCTCTTGGTTGCATTGTGCTGACTTCCGAGCACTTTAGGCGCACTTGTCATGTACCAACAAGCACAGCAGTTAGGCTTTGCTATAGTTGACTCGAAGTCATTCACAGCAAGAGCAGAATTACAATTGGAAGCTATGATGATTGCCATCAACGCTTTGTCACTGGTAGTTAGTAGCAATGCGTGGATTCTCATGCCCAAGTCCACAGTGAGAAACAGCGTCTTGGTGATTCTCAATATTATCTCGCTAATTTTGTCTCAGAGCCGATTACGGGGCAGTGATCCTCAAATAGTTCATCTCTCGGACATGCATTATCAGTGCACACTCCTACGGGCTCAAATCGATCTCGCCCGCAGGGATCCCGGGTTATTATCCTCTCAAGGTGATTTTACCGATAATTTTTGTCTCCGGATTGGCTCCTGATGCAACATCAACACATCTATATTCAATAGAGTTCTTGCTACCTCCAACCTTGATCGTGATGCGTTTGGCAGCATTGGGTCTTTATGAGAAGGCCCTAACAACAGCTCGCGCGCTCAAGGTCGATATGACCGATATTTTTGCGGAACTAGTAGTCCATTGCCTGCGCCTGACCAGTAACCCAGATGATTCTATGTAAGTAGTGACCCTCATTATCATTGTGAGGCTGACTGATGTTCCACTTGGCATATATCTTTTCTAGGTACCAAGAACAAGGCGACTGGTTGCTCACAGACCAAGTTGCCTCTTGGTCGAGGTCACCTGCGGAGCGGGGTTGGGATTATCTTCGACGATCACTTGAGCGACATGATTCTGCTGAGACAGACTACCGGTACTCGAAGACGGTTTTAGAAAGCCTCTTGATACATGATCAGGGTTCTGTGGCACCACCATGGTTAATTCAAACGTTGAAAGTGCGTTAAGCTCTTGAATATTGCATCCATTCTTTTTTCCGGGTGACCATAACTGACGCTGGGGAATGAACAGAAGCATCAGCCTGAATATCTTATACGTGCTGCCCTGAGGTATGAAAGAGTGGATCTTGCTCTTGAGTATTCGCTTTCAATGGTACAAAAAGTAGGCCAACTTGTTGTTCACAGTACATTTTCTGAGATCTGTTTAGGACAAAGTTACTCTGATGCGGGAATCGCCGAGAACTGCGGGTGCAACGTGGCTACCTTACAATCTCTTTGATCAGGTGCTAATGGCAGCTGCTGAGGCTGGACAGTCCAAGCTTCTACCTCGTATGGCCGAATTGCGGACAGAACTCAACACCAGAGTTCAGCGCGTCCAAAAGCTCTCACATTGAGATATTGGCGTATTTGGTACAATCACACACCACACGATCTGTCATTTCGTTGTTCATTAGTATTCGTCGCTTTCGTGTCTACCATAATTGTTCTCTTACAAGTCTTTGCTTCAAGAGAAAAAATCTCGTGAAATACATAGAATTAATATATATTACTACATGACGCAAAATACCCAAAACAACAAGATGAATGAAGAACGAGACAACATGCAGACAGGCGGAAGCAAAGAAAGAGGCGGTTGAATGGTGTGTGTGTGTGTATAAGCAGGAGAGCGAATGAAGCATCTTCCGACATATGCAATGCTGACATAGATGATGAACATGGGATCAAGCAAAAAGATGACAAGAGCAAGCGACAAGCAGAAAAGAGTCGGACTCCAAGTGTCCTACGAAGCTGGCATTTGACGATCGTGATTATTTGACATTGGCGCACTTGGTCGGAACCCCTCCATCAACTGTGACCATTCACCGTGCCCAAAGCCCATCGCCGCGCCCCACATCGCCGTCTCGTCTGCTGTGTGTGTATGATAAGTGTTAAAACCTCGAGCGTCGTAGACTGGTTGCACAGGCATGCCGTATGCCTGAGTCTGATAAGCCGGATCAATGGCTGAGAAAGGGGCAGATTGGTGAGGCATGACACCGGTAATCATCGTATTCTGTGGGTTCTGAGAGAGCGACAAGTCAACCTCCGGGTGACCAGCCTGGTGACCAGGAGGATACACGACCATAGGTGACCGAAGGGCTGAGACATTATGCAATTGGCTAGCATCGTAATTTTGTTGGGGGGGTAGGCCATTACAATCAAGTGGAGGGCTGACAGAAGAAGAATTAGCAGGAGAATCCACAATGCCACGAATGCTGATTGGATCGGGATTCCGCTTTCCACTGCGTGAGTCATAGTACGGAAACGCCAATTTGCGGATGTGGCTGAAGATCTGTGCTTTTGATTTCTCGCGGGAATCATTGTCTTCTTGAAGCAAGCCAACAGTGTAGAGAGGGGAAAGAGCTTGGAGAATATTGGATGCCTTGTCGGCAACGGCACTGCCCCGGCATTGTTGCAAGGTTGACAGGGCTTTCCGTATACTGGCACGGAATAGGCCTGCGCCAGGCTGGTCGGGACTGGCGATAAGCTGGAATGAGAAAAACATGGCCGCTGAGAAGCAGTGAAACGGCCCCCAGTTCATGTGCGCTGGTACTGCCAAAGACGCGTTGGCAAGGATATCTGGTCGTGACTGACCCACCATGGTGATCAGCCGTTCCGCACCATTAACAGCTATCTCAAGACTCTGTGCTGCTTTACTGGCATCCACGCTCGGCGATTTTCCAACAAGGGTACTGCTATTGAAACTGTAAGGCCGATGGAGGGTGAATCGAATATGGTAATAGGAGGCGCGAATGATGATGCTTTGGACACCGATTCGGCGTACCGCTAAATTTGGAGAAGCCAAGCTCCGCGCTACCCGGAATTCATCAAGGTCAAGTTCCTTAGGCAGGCTTTCCATCCACTGAGTCAAGGCACGATCATTGGCCAGTACATTTTCATAGGGTACAGGTCGGACCGATAGTGCGTCATCAACGATGTCGCCAAGGATAAAGGCAAGGCGGAAGAGGGCAATGTTGGGAAGATAAAGACGACCTGCTTTGTCGAGGGTAGGATCACAGTATGAGGGAAGTTGGGTGTCAAAATGGTGTGTTGCAAACGCCAATGGCCTGCCAAACATGAAGGCTTGCCAGCTGGAGATAGGCTATTGAGTGTCGATTATTGTCAACGAGTAGCCAACATACCGTTCTAATAGTACAATGTGCCACCATGCCCAGCGTCGCCGCTCAGCCGTAGTCTGATCCCATCGTTTCTTCCACTTGCTGGGATCGCGGTGCAGGCCCATTGCCATGGCTGTCGTGACGAGCTCACCTCTAATGGTCCAAATCTCTTCGCTATCGTTCTTGTGCATAGTAAGGAAATGACAGCGGCAGAGGAGAAGCTCGATGAGTTCAAGTGTATAGGACCGTGTATCAACCATACGACGTTGCAGTGCAATGCCAGAAATCTCCCAGAGCCTGAGACCAATTTCTTCAGGCGGCTGTGAGAAACTCTCGAGGAGTTGGTGATTGGCAGAGAGATACTGTGTAGCAAGGGCCATCATGGCACAAGCCGTAGCAAGGGTGATTCGATCTGAAGAAGAACCACTTTTGAAGCGCTCCCAATGCTGAGCGAAGGAAGACTGGTTGATATGACGATATATCCAATTGCAGTACTCAAAATAGAAGTCGATAAGACCATTAATGACGTGTATGTTGGGGAGCATGGCAAGGAGATCGCGGTCATATACTGGAGGCTGAAAGTCCTCAACCTCGTGACTGGGTTGCCGGTTGTCGGAATCATCGATGTCCTTGAACTCTGTCTAGAGAATGATCTAGCAGGGATGCGGAGGCCATAGAGAGATAGAACATACCATCTCGATGTGGGTAGCGGCACTAGTGGGGCCTGCGTAGAAGCCTCCAGCGGTCTGAGTGCCAATGAAGGCTGGAGGCGATGATTTTGAATCTGGATCCAAGACTTCCTTCTTTGTAGTGACGGTGTTGATGGAGTCTGCTGCGCGGCGGGAGAAGGAAGTACGCTGGTGGGGATATATGTAGGCTTCGACGAGGGAGAGGGAGTTGCGAATGCGGGCGAGTTCTTGTGCAGGGTCGATGCGAGTGTATCTGGAGGCATCAGACAGGGTCAGACCGAGAACACAAGACTTACTGGGGGTCGTCGGTACGGGCAGGGTCTGCATCGGGGCCCCTGCCGTCCTGGTAGCACATGGCAGAGGTGCCTGTTGGGCAAGTCAGGGCTAGCTCTAGCATAGGAGAGACGACCGGACTTGCCTCGAAGAACACAGGATGAGCAGGGGCGGTTTCTGAGGAGATGTGAGCTGGGTAGTAGAGAGAGAGAGGACAATGGACCTGCCTGTCACACTTGAGCTTGGAGTTTCGACAAGGCTCACAGTTAATTGCCTTGCGCGCCCGCTTCGTCGGGGGTCGGCCGTCGGCGTTGTCGGAGCCGGGAGGGGGCGAAGTGCGCTGCCGCACCGTGCTCATCGTGGACCGCGCCGCCCTGGACCGCACAGTGGAGGGGGTAATGGACAGATGGTCGTCGGCCATGGCTTGGGGTTGGGAGGGGGAGGGTGTTGGGGCAAGAACCCCTCACATTTATCGCTACTTGATTATTTATTTTCTCCCTCCCCTCCCCGGGGTCCCTACAAAGGCCGCATCACCACCGCCGGCCAGCACCGGCCATTTGCCGGGACTTGGTGGACGGGGGTCCGAGCGGTTCGGAGACCAAGTGCGCGAGACGGAACACAGCAGGGGCCACATCCGCCCGGAATCTGCCGCAGTCGAGAACGTGAAACCTCCAGCGATTACATGTGAAATCAGTGTGCTGCATTCAAAGTCAATCCCCCCCTCGACTTTAATAAACTCATGCTCGTTTTTTCATTCATATCTATATCTTCTCCCGGAAGAATTCCAAAGTCAGCTGGGTCTCCCGATCTCGGGGTCCATCTCCCTGCCTTGTATGGCACTCATCGATCAACAAAATCTCCTATTCTCTCGACATGCCTCTCAACGTAGCGCGGTGGCGTGTGAGTCCATCACCTTCTGTAAACCGGATCCCTGATGAGTCCAACGTCCACCCGTTCTTTCCCCTGGCATCTGACACGACACACGACTTCTATTGCTTTCCAATCAACATGGCACCAACGCCCAATGATTTACCCACCTATTTATGCTCAGCAGTCTTCCAACAGGCACTCATCCCTCTCTCTATTTCACATCATCAAGAATGGGGTCCTTCTCTTACTAAATTGTCACTGAAGCAGGGTCCTGTCCTGTGGAGATGGCGACTAGACTCTAGAAATCAAACAACGAGTACCGAGACGACACCCACGGATCCTCGTCATGACGTTGATTTTTTTGTCAATATCTAGACAACATAACATAACGCGGATCATTTCAAAGCAGTCTCCCTCGCGATGGCCTCCGAGTCGGCATTCCCAAATGGCTCTGTATACGTAGTCAAGTGGGTTATTGACACCACCACCCCCAACACCAAGATGAACATGACGTCTTTGATCAATGAACGCCAACAATACAATACAGCGGTAGGTAGAGGTAAAAAATTGCCGGGGTAGGGTTAGGGCTTGTTAGAACGTGATCATTTGGGGAAATGTGTAGCATCTTCTAGAATGATGGTCTCAATAGTCTAGCAAAGCGTTTATAAACCATTATTACGTCGCCTCGTCAGAAGCTCTGCAAACAGTCTCCAGCGAATTCCAAAACTTTTCATTCGCACACATCCGAAATGACTGACGTATGCCCTACGCCATATTTCCCCTTCATTATTATTGACCGTCTGACCCCAAAATCGCAATCAACAGGTCAACACGCTGAAAGATCAGGGCAACAAAGCTTTCGCGGCCAAAGACTGGGAAACCGCCATAGGCTACTTCACAGAGGCCATTGGATCTGACCCTCAAAATCATATTCTATATTCCAACCGCAGTGCCGCAAAAGCAGGTAAAAAAGACTATACAAAAGCTCTTGAAGATGCCGAGAAAGTGAATGAGAGAGATATATCTCGTTCAGCATCAGCATCTGACTACTCTGCACAGTGTATTCAACTTAAATCCACTTGGGCTAAGGGATATCTACGCAAAGGCGCCGCGTTGCACGGTCTCCGTCGCTTTGATGAAGCCATTGAAGCGTATCAAGCCGGTATACAGCTCGAGGATAGCCCTGCCATGCGCAAAGGGTTGCAAGAAGTCAAGGATGCACAAGGTGAATTGTGAAACATGTGTTCTTGATGCTTGATTTCATGTCACAAAATCTCTCACAGCAACTGCTACCGGTGGTGATGATGGCCTTGGTCTTGGAAAGTTATTCTCCGATCCTAGCGCCCTTGCAAAACTGGCAGCCAACCCTCGCACATCAAAACATCTTGCCGATCCCACTTTTGTCCAAAAAGTGCGTTTTTTTCTAAAAAAAAACTGAATCCTTTCACCTCATAATGCGTTTTCAGCTCCAAGCGATGCAGAGGAATCCTGCTTTTGCACAAAAGTGACGTCCCTCGAATCCTCTCATCACCTTTTGATTGATTAAGCAACTCCACACACAGTGCATTGCAAGATCCCCGCATGATTGATGCTCTTGGCGTCCTTATGGGTATTGACATTCATGCTCAAACACGTCCTGAAGGTTCGAATGAGGGAACTTCCTCACAGCGAGAAGTACGGCCCTCGACACCACCGCCGGCAGCTGCCGCTGCTTCTGCCAAAAATCCAGAACCAGAACCTACATCCGCTCCTTCTCAGGATGTTGAAATGGAAGAAGTAGACGATGATGAGGTGAAAGCGAAGAAGGAGGCCGAGGCAAGTAAAAGAGCTGGTGCTGAGGCCTACAAAAAACGCGATTTCGATGCTGCTATCGAGTATTTCGAGAAGGCTTGGGATCACTATCCCAAGGATGTCACATATCTGTCGAACGCTGGTGGTAAGAGTCTTTGTAGCCCTTGACCGACATCGGCTCTCATTTGTTCTCGTCTTAGCTGCATACTTTGAGAAGGGAGATTATGACAAGGCCATTGAAACGTGCGAGAAAGCCGTCGACGAGGGTCGTTCGGTCAGGCATCATACTGATGTCTATTAAAACACCCTCTCTAATTTATCTTTCCCTTCAGCTTCGCTCAGATTACACTCTAATAGCCAAAACCCTTGGACGTATCGGTAGTGCCTATCAACGCAAAGGCGAACTCGATTCTGCGATCAAATTTTTCCAAAAATCACTCGCAGAACATCGTACATCCGAAATTCTCAATAAGCTCCGTGAAGCTGAACGTACCAAAGCTGAAGCAGATAAGGAAGCCTATATTGATCAAGAAAAGAGTCATATTGCTCGTGAAGAGGGGAATGTCAAGTTCAAAGCTGGTGATTTCGTAGGAGCCGTGAAGGATTATACAGAGAGTATCAAACGTGACCCTGCTGACCCACGTGGTTATAATAATCGTGCTGCTGCTTATATCAAGCTAGCCGCACTCCCTGAAGCCTTGAAAGATGTCAACGAGGCCATCAAGGTCGATCCTGGATTTGGTAGGTAAAGCCTAGGACCTGTCAGAGAAACTACTTAGTGTGCTTCTTAGTCAAGGCCTATATTCGCAAGTCGAACGTCTTGTATTCAATGCGTGATTACACCAAGGCCATCGAAGCCGTCCAGGAGGCTGTGGAACATGATACCGAGAAGCAACACACAAAGGAGATCCAACAGCAAGAGTTCAAGTGCCAGCAGGCTCTCTTCACTCAGCGAGGTAATGAAACCCAAGAAGAAACATTACATCGTGCAATGCGTGATCCCGAGATTGTGGTATGTCTGATTTGTCCTGACCCCCGCTGCATTCACTGGTTCTGTCTACAGGAAATTATGAATGATCCTGTCATGCAGTCAATCCTTCAGCAAGCACAGGAGAACCCTCAGGCTCTCCAGGAACATCTCAAGAATCCAGTCGTTCGTCAAAAAATTCAAAAGCTTATCAATGCTGGCATCATCAAGACACGGTAATTGACAACTTGTTATCGTTCGACAGAAGTTCTTTGGCTTTATTCAGGTTTTCAAGTCTTACTTACTATTGTGGTAAATCAATTGTCGCACATATCATTTAATCCTCCATTGTATTCGGTATCCCAAGCCACATGTATGCACTCACTCTTACCATCTCCATTCGACGTTCCCAATAGAACGACCTCTAACACCCTTGTATAGCTTATACGTCTCGCCGGTCACTCGCAGCTGATCAACTTTTAGGGCTGAAAAAGTGTGTGATTGTATCTCGAAGTGGACTTGAAGGGCATGTGGTAGGCGAGTTTTAGCAGATCTGTGCATCTCAATCAGTCAGAACCTAGAGAGACAAAGCCAGAATAGCGAAACAAGCGCAAAACACCGACTGAGTTGTGAAGGAGCCTCGTAAACTCCAAGTACTGGAAGGAGGGGCATCTGCAATTTCCCACTTTAACACCTATGTGATGAGATTTTCAGGGTAAGACTGAAAAATAGACCCCAGAATCAGAACATCAACCTTTTTGTTGGTGTTGAAAGCCCATGAAGTCCCTGTGTTATTGTGGATACCCATATCTGTGGCACCCACATTCCGGCCAATACCAGAACCTCGAGCGGCCACACATTTGATTCCTCTAACTCCCTGACCTACGTTCATCTCGATCGCGATGTTTTCAAGAGCATGCGTTAACCGTGATGTGAATGTAATGTCAAATTGGGCTGGAAGTAGAACGAGAAAGATCAGTGCTATGGAAAGGACGTCGAGACAAGAAGGTCGATCACAAACCTCCGCTGTCTTCTAGATCGAAAACTGTTCTAATAACGAAAGGGATCGGGACAGTGTCTCTCGAAGTATTGGCAGTTTGGGAACTAGATTGTGCGAATCGTGCTGCTGGAACTGAAGCTGAGGGTGCGAATCGATACTCCGCTAGAACGAAGCGGCCATCTGGTGGAATGAAAGAAAGGGACTTGTCGCGCACCCAACGCTGGAGCCTGATTTGAACCCCGCTTTTGAATTAGATCCGCGGAGAGGACGGATGAAACGACGTACCGCACACAAGGATGAAAAGAACAATCAGTCAAGGCTTGAGGATTTGTGAAAGACAAGAGACAGTCGGGGGTACCTGCACACGAAGCTAGTCAACATGTGGAGGTGGAGTTTTGAAAAAGGGAGTGACCTGACAATCTACAATTCGCCTCAATTTTTCCCCAGACAATGCTTGAAAGTGCAACGCCATTTCTGTTTTAATAGCAGTGAGAAAATCACCCAATTGATACAGTAAGAGACACGGTAGTACTTGTTCACAATTGCATTAAGCTCTTCAGCCATGTCAAAGTAGATTTCATTAGCATTATGTCGTACATTGGTCTTCCTCCATGGAATCGGTGACGAGAAGGGACCCCCGGTACCGGTATTGAAAGAGGCATTGATATTCGCACCGGCAACGCTCAAAAGTTTAGTCAATAGTGAAGGTGGAAGAACAATATCTCGTAAGGCATTGGACGAAGTTGTCAATGGCCTCCCTCCAGCGTCCAAGGTTTCTTCTAGAAGCTTGTCGCTTTCAGACACATGAACAGGAGTGGGGGAGATCATACCTGATACACGACATCAAAGTTCTCCCTCATGGTGGCGGCCGACACGGTGCCGAAGTAATCCTTCAATACATCCACAAACGTCTGCAGGAAGGCAAAGGCAAAAATCGGATCCACTAGATACCATCATCAGTCATACTGAGAAATTGCACAGGTGCTAATGACTTACTGTCTTCACTGATTGGACACAAGATTCTCATGTCACTACAGGATATGTGGCAACAAGCACTTGTGGCACCATGTGTCGGTGAAGGGACGTAAAGAATAGGGTCGATGTCAGATGCCCTTGATTCCTTTTGAAGGGCGTTGTTGAACGCGTCAACGTGTAGAAGCGGATAAAAGGGTTGTGATGACCTGAATCCAGACTGTATAATTGGTCGACTATCAGTGGCATTGTCAGATCAAAAATGAAACAACAGGCGACTGGGACTAACCCAGCATTATCAAGAAGAATTAGGCCGTCGATAGCCATATCCTCTGATCAAGCGGGAATAAATAATACGACGGCGATCAGTTCCTTGGTTTGTCCGTATTGTGTTCCAGATATCGCCGGGCACCTCAGTTCTCATTTCTTTGTCTACAAGCATACCCACATAAAGAAAAATTAAGGTGATTGCCAAGACCAGTCTAAGTATTGCGACCTTTCAAAAAGCTGGATAACCGCCTTTTCCCGCTGAAACCTTCCTTCACTACATCTATGTTCATGTACCTCCTTCCAAACTTTGACGCACTCATGCACTTCTGTCACATTGCTTAGCCCTACAACAAGTGGTGTCTTGGTAGCAGTCTGTCGGGCCGTATAACCGAGGGCAAGATTCGGCAAGTCCGGAGCAACTTTAAAAGCATCCATAACTGCCACTTTCATCGCATCAGGTGCTGGGTGCCATGATGGCGTGTTCAAAGTGAGCAAACCCATGCTGAGCGGCGAGCCGGCCAAAAGCTGCTTGACTTGAGCACGCTCATAAAAATGAGGCGCAAACATGTTGAAAGTCGAATTCTGTAGTGTGAGGTGGGAATACGACAGTATCAGATCCACGGGCTCCAGCGAAGAAGTGCTCTTGATGAGAATTGCAAGCCTCAGAAGGGTGGGAAGGGGATATCCTGAGGACTGTAAATAACTTGCAACTTTAAGAGAACAATAACAATACCAGTGATCCCTACGTTCTTAATGATTCCTTCTTGTTTGAGTTTTTGGAGCTCGGCGATGGCATCCAAAATTTTTTGGTCTCCTTCACCACGAACATTACTTGCATCGACTTCAGCAAGCCCGTATGCATCTGCATCTGCATCTAGCGCGGCTACGTGGTTGCCGACGAGCTTAGGCATGACTTGAGATGCCACAAACTCCACATCATGTAGGTATACAACATCAAGATATGTGGTCCGCAACCGCTCCAGGCTCTCTAAAACACATTGACGAATTCTCGCTGGATCATAATCAAAATCGTTAGGGCCGAAACGCCCACACTTGGTCATCTATCAGGCGATCAATATCAGATTACGATTGATTGGCAGAGACGAACGATCTGGTACGAGTGGCGAGGAAATTCGTGCCTGAGTGACGATAAAATGTTTCCAAGAATATATTCTGAAGGCCCATAGTATCTGGAAGTATCAAAAGCGCGGATGCCATATCTGTGAGATAATCAGAGGCAAGTCAGAGGAATAAATGGAAAACCTACCGTAGGCAAAGACGAACAGTACGAATTGCCTCTTGGCCCTGGGTGTGGATCTCAGAATTATAGAAGCCTGAGAACACTGCACATCCTAGGATTAGTGTAGGGAGACGAAGAGCACCGTATATTTTCGGCTCGATTGATAGTTATTCAAGAGCAATATGTGGAAATTATGTAGTAGCGCTTACAATTTCGTAGCCATCAATAGGCTTATCGTCTTCACTGTCAGGAGGGACCACAAGCTCTCTATGCCTGAAGGCGTCTGAGAGGATAATGCTATCAGACATGATCGTAGTTCCAAAACAAAATAAGAACCGGCTTAATCAAGCATCAGTGACAGCTGAATACATGGTAATAAGATTACCAGATTAGAGTGGCAGCTGTTTTCCCGCCTTCTGCTGTTAGATGTGCTCTATACAGTCCCTGTGCTCTATACAGTCCCATTGTAGTGCAAGGCAACAATTCACTTAGTCAACATCTGACTGTATGTTCAACTCCATGAGATAGTAAATTGAATTTCAAGGAAGAGGATGAGATGGATGTTACAATCAACTCATATTTTACAGATATTTGCTTTGCCTCATGTATCATCTGCATTGGACATTTGTGTGTTGGGGTTTGTTTCATCATTGTGTCTCATGTTTACTGTGCCTTGGGTTTTCCTTATGTTAATGCCTCATATGGAACCTCATATTCTCCTTGCTGACTTCACATTGTTTCCTCAAGGACACCTTTCTCTTTCTTCATGGTTATTAAGTATATATAGTTGTAGATACAGTTCTGTATTCTTATACTCTACCAATTTAGCATTCTCTCCTCTCTTACTTAAGTCTTTGCCTAAGTTACAACCTGAGCCAAGTCTAGGACCATAACATTTGGTAAAGTGTCATCAGGCTTATCTTGCAAAAGAAGAGTGTATAGTGGTTAGGCCATTGGAACATTATAACAGTTATGCCATTAAAGATTGTCATAGACCAAGTTCTGAAACATCTGAGATATTTGTTTTCTACCTACAGATAAAACCTCTCACTAGTTATAAGTGTTTTCTGTATCTATGCACTCTTGGCCATGGATCAAATTTCTATGTTTCATCACTTAGTTGTAATCCTGGAAGTTACTAAACAGATAAGATAAAATTTCCCTTTAATCATAGTATTTTATTATTTGGTCCAAATAAGCTGAAGCCAAAGGTTATTCTGATCCTGTCTTCTACATTCTCAAATAATACACTACTAAGTTATTATAGACTTCTGAGATACCTTATTGGATCTTAGATAACAAGATGTAAACAGCATCTAACAATAGATCTCTACCATCAGATAGTTGTACTATACTATAATTTAAAAGTAGTTAGGTATATGAACAGATAGAAAACTCTGAAACTGGTCTTTTAAAATTACTAATGGCCCTAGATGTCAAGATATGTTGGTTAGTATGTTAGCATTTGCAATCTTTGCTTATATACTAAACTATTGTCAGGCACAGTTCACACCAGGGTGGAAGTCCACAAGATGGACTCAGAGTTGTGCAGACTTGTGGAATGACCTTGGCTTTAGCTTATGTGCTGCACTGTCTGTCTGCCATGTGGTCACAACTTCAGATGGTAGAAAGAAGTCCAAGATGAGAGTGAGTACTAATTTAGTATGTCACCATTGAACACTGGAGATTGAGTTCAATAAGAATTATCTTTGTCAATTATCAGACTAGCAAATTACAGTGTAACTACTAGTCTTATATATAAATGGATATTATAGGAGATGCTTGGGGTTCCAGTGGTAAAGCACCTATTACTCCAAGCAGAGGTTTCAGTGTTGAAACACTAACAGGGGTAACTCCATCATGGAAGACTAAGTCAAATAAGAGTATCTCTGCTGTGGAAGATGGAATACCCAGATAGTTGCAGCACTGCCATAAGGCATGTTGTAAGAAAGGTGGGCTTGTATAATTAGAAGATGATATCACTGCAGAGATGTAATTTCCAGACAGGTAGACTTGCATATAACAGTATTTCCCCCTTAGGACTGAGCCTTCAAAGTCTTATTGAGTTTATTCAAAGTTCTATTGAGTTTATCTGAAAATTCCATGATGGTACCTAGGTCAACAAAATAAACAATGCTGAAATCCTTGAAATGTAGTGGAGACATGAGTAGCAGCAGCAGCTCCTGCTTCAACTAGAGGAAGTAACAAAGTTACATTGGGCTAAGCATACAGCTCAGAAAGCAAGAAAGGAAGCAGAAGCAAAGGCCAGGGAGGAAGCTGAGAGGCAGAGGGTTATAGAGGAAAAGAAGAAGAAGAAGAGAATGTTGGAGTATCTCCAACAACTCTGGGACAAGGTGCTAGCAGAAGAAGCTGTTTTATTGGAGGGTGCTGAGGGATCTCAGGTTATAGGATCTAAGCATAAAGAAGTCACCTCTGGAAATGAGGAAGGGCAAAGTCCCTCCAAGAAGGCTAAAGAAAGGCAACAAGGGAAATACCACAAGGGTGCAGCAGTCAAGATGGGGGGTACCAACCCCTGTGAGAAGTATGTAAGTGCTGGGCAGGATTGTCTGGTGTACCACTCAAGGTAAGTACTAATTTTTATGATTATTATTATTATTTCCTAATAATTTTCTCTTAATAGCCAATCTCTTATATATGCTGGGTGTATCACCCTCAAGCAGCAGTGTGTACTCTATACCAACACCAATACTCTAGCTATGATCTCCACTTATAGTGGGATTCTAAGTGCTATTGAAAAGGTACTCCGGGAACTTGTAGAGGAGTACTAAGGAGTTGGGAAGTCCCTCTAAGACTTGATAGAGAGCCAGGAGAGAAACACAGCCCAGTTGGAAAGGATTGGAGCTGTAATAGAAGAGAGATATAGTTTGGGAGAAGAGAACAGAAAAGAGGAGAGTGAAAATGAAGAGGAGGGGTCCAAGGATGGCCCCAGAGAAAGTCAGGAAGAGGGGACTCCTGTCAAGAACAAAAGAAGTAGACTTAACATTTTCTTATTTTCTTATTTTATTTTTATTTTATTTTTGATTTATTTTTCTTTATTCTATTTTTAGAACTAGGGTTAGGGTTAAAG
>Ga0157368_1000346_pt1 | contig 21946 bp, 28 predicted proteins | sample AttbisABBM3_FD_113146 | JGI IMG/M metagenome (GOLD analysis project Ga0157368, IMG submission 113146) | Fungus gardens microbial communities from leaf cutter ant in Botucatu, State of São Paulo, Brazil - Atta bisphaerica ABBM3 | ecosystem: Host-associated > Fungi > Mycelium > Unclassified ...
AGCATAGACAACACATGCTGGCCTCATGTTATACTCATGGTCATTTAGGGTAGGGTGCACAGTAGCTAGCACGGACCATGGGTGATGGTATATAAGGTAGACTACTTTGTATTAAGAACTCTATTGAGTTCTCTTATGTCACTCCAATACAAGAGTTGCTTCTTGACTTAACACTTTGAGTCTTGATTCATAACATAAATAAGGGTAGGAGATTATCTGTGGGTTAGAGTGGATGTGGTCAGAATGGAATGTGACACTACCAAAGAGTTTAACATTAAGTTCTACTACTATAGCTACTATTCTTAAGTCATGATGATTATAAGTTAGGGACAACAAAAAAATTGACAAGAAGTTCTATTATCTATAATATAATACTACTCTACTGAGTTTTATAGCATATGATTATAATATATAACTTGTCAGATAATGTGTTATATGACCCTTTCTACAAGTACTTAAACAAGAGATAGAAGGAGAATGGAATAGCATAGTTGTTAGACATGGTTTACACCTTGTTATCCAAGATCCAGTAGAGTATTTTGAAAGTCCAAAATAGTCAACTATATGTTATATAAGAACACAGAAGATGGATTGGACCAACCTTCAGCTTCAGCTTATATATTGTGCTTCTACTAGTCACACAGATCATATATTTCAGATCAGGACTTGGGGACTTTGAAGGGTGGAAAACTACCAGAAGGTGGCAAGATGTGTCATTGCTAATACTAGAATAGGAGTACTAGTTTTAGTCAATTTTCAGGATGACTACTATAGTGTAGACTACTGGATTATATACTAGTTAGTATACCTAGGGTAGTTATCTGGAATGTAACTGCTAGGCAAGTTATCCTAATCTCTAGTGATCCTCAGATGTTAGAGAATAGAGATCCATAGAGTTAACTTAGACTAGTAAGAACATCTAAGGTGGAATGGACAGGTGTGATCTGTACTAGAAGAGGTTGGAAAGTATAGGTGAGGATAGAAGGTTATCCATGGATTGAGATGGATGTGGTTGGAATATGGAATGTGACAATAGTGGTAATAGCCCTTCTACCATGTATATTATGCCTACTTCTATCCTATTGTAAGGTTGTGAGTTCAATCTCATAGTAATTCCTTATGTAGGCACAGACTACCACCATGCTCTGTGTAATAAATTGTTGATTTCAAAAAAAACAAAAACAAGAGATAGAATGTAATTCATGACACTAGGATAAAGATAAAGAAACCTTTACTCTTTATACTTTCTTTCTTTGAAATTCAAGTCATATAATAGTAGCTGGCATAGCACATAAGGACATCTGCTAGTCAGTCAAGTTAGAAACATCACTCTGGGGGATTTCTATGTTCTAGCTTACTAGGCTTCACAATATAAATATATAGCAATTACAAACATTATAATTTCTATTGAAACTATATGAAAAACTACCACTTAGATAGCTGGCAAATTGATTGTGTAATGCATATTGGTGGCTGTTTGAATGGGCGACGTTAATGCGGAGCGGATGTCAGACCATCAATACATGGTGCAGTCCGACTGCAAGCATTCTGATTCATGAACGTTGCAGACAAACTGATCAGTTGATTAGCTTGAAGGTATAATGTACATGTGATATATATATACATACATATATACATGTCTTCAATTGCTGCAGCTTGAAAGAAAGCCTACGCACCACAGTTGCCGATCACGTCATGAATCCAGGCTGTCACAATCCGAAACCGGTGAGCATAAGCCTTCGGCTCCGTGGAAGTCGGAATGTTTGTGCCGGCACCGGTTCCTCTCAATTATCCGTAAAACGGATGTATAACATGTAGAACACTGCCTCACAAATGGTCCGAGATTTTTGCCAGTTACTTGCATTGCGCAGTATTTTCACGTTGGGTCCCACCCTTTCTCGAATGTCTGCAAATCATACGCCCAACTGCACCCAATGACTTAACTAGTTCACGCTTTGAGCATGGCTGGATGTTCTGCCCTGGCTTACATATCAGTGTTTTGCCGAAACTAAAATGTAACCCCAGTATGGAAATAATGTGTGCAGTCCATTACAGCCTCAGCATGTGTTTTGTACCGGCTACTATCGTTCAGCAGGGGATTGTATTATGTAGTATTACGGAATAGGTTTTCGAAAGTGAACTCGTTAAAATAAAACCAGAGATATGTTGATACAATTTGAGTCATTTCCCTGGATGTGGAATCGCACCAGTCTAATTTGCCATATCACACGTTCACATGTTAACTGGATTGAGCCTGATCTCGAGACTAGAAAGGTCGAAGTTTCTGGTCAGAAGTCCAAAGAATCTGGACTCAGCAAGAAGGAAGTGGTAATTAGCCACGCTCACACGATTTTAGAGACATTCACACAAGGAAAATCAAGTAGAGGGTAATCAGTTCACCTGTTGTTCAGATCCTTAGCACCAAGCAAGCCTGTTCACAGTGGAGTCATATGGAACAGAAGCTCTGTTTGAACGAAGGCTAGGTAAGACAGTTCTGAATCATGAAAATAGTTTATGGTTGAATACAAATTATTACGAAATTGTGAAAGAAAGCGACAATGGGCGCGAGCGCCACGGCGGCACCACAAAGGAAAGCGATCGGGAGGTGTGAAGAAAGTGCATATTAGGCCCCAAACCAATGTCAGAAAAAAACAAAGCAAATGATTGATAAAATACTAGATGGCATACGAGATCGGGGGTCTGTGGATAGTGGGGAGGGATACAGCACTGGGGCAAGAAATATAGGGGGAGTATAGGGGAGTATGTGCTACATACACATGGGTAAGCACAGGATATCGGAGGAAGAAAATGCAAAATACAGCGATGTCAAGAGATGCAGAGAATAGAATGTGCTTGTAAATAAAGACAGAAAAGTGTTGCTGAAGTCCTTAAGGAGATTTTTAAAAAATGAAGAATGAGGCTTTCGTGAAACATGAATGATTGCACATCATCACTGCAGATCGTGAAGAGGCATAAGTCGAAACAACTCGTAAGTCGTCCAATGTGCGTCGGAAGTATTGACCAGGTCATGTCGTACAATGATCGGTATAACCTCTAGAGTGAACAACGCCAACTGTTGTATGTCGTCATAAAAGTCTGTTGCTGCGGCTTCGTGGCCTTCTTCACCGCCTTGGGCCCGCCACCGAGCATAACACCACCAGTGAGGACAGTGGTTTTGCCGCCATCGTACGGAGTTACCTCGGTCTTGGTGGTGTCAACATAGACATGAGACTGCCTGGCACGCTCTCGGCGTGACTGCTTGTACTGAACCGATTTTGGTTGCGAGAACCCTGAGCTAGAAGTTTCATATGAGAAACCCGAGCTCGAGTTCGATGATCGGGAGCTGCAACGCGAGGTGGGGGACATGGTGGAAAGCGGAGAAGTCGCGCGAATGGAAGTTGGGAACTTGTCGACTACAGGAGTGAGCCAGGCGGGTGCCCTAACATGATCAGCGATCATGGCAAAGAGCTGCTCGTCTTCCTCTGCATCAGTCTCCGAAAGTTGCTGAGAGAGGGTCTTCTCGGGAAGGGTGGATTGAACAGGGTAGCAAGGATTAGGAGTACAGACTGCAGGGGGAGACAGCTCGCCAGCCCATACTGAAATGAGTTTGGACTCGGAGCCAGGCGCAGATGCGAATCGGAGGCTAACACAACCGGGGTCAACAATGAAGTCAAACTCGCGTCCGCCAAGGGCATTCATCCATTGGTTCCACTGGATGTTGACGGCGATACAGGTAGCGTAGATGGGTCGGGGTGGCGTGGCAGAAGGAGACAGGGTGAGGCAACGACGGCCAGAACCACGATGAGGTTCCTTAACATCCCAAGTAGGGGCATAATAAGGAATGAGGTTAACCTCGAGAAACATCTGAAGTTTAGTGAGGGTAGAAGCGGAAAGGGAGCCCATGAGAGGACAAGTGAGGAAGGAGATGGCATGAGCGACGGTCTGAGAAAGGTTTGCAGAGGTAGAGGCCATGGGTGGAAAGATCGTAAGATATAGATATGTATATATATGTATCGACCGGCGATAGAGACGGGATGAGAGCGGTAGTAGCGAGGATCGTAGGACGGAGGCTGTACGAGGAGAAAGGAGAGGTTGGTCAGGGTACGTGAATCGAAAAGGCCTCGGCTGCGTAAGCGGAAGCACGAGTCAGTGCGGGTTTGGAACGAGGCCGGCAAACTTACCACGGATGAATATTCAATAGGAGAGGACCGGAGACCTGCATAATTATTGTGGCGATCTCTTTATAGAATCAAATACAAGGCGGATCTCAAGATCACCATCCCAAATCAGGCGTTGCTCCGTTACCTTTTGTCAACATTACAAAAGAACTGTTCCCCATCGTGTTTCGGATTGCCTTGGTTTCTCATATTGTACCTATCCCTATTATAATATCCAGTACAGATTTTGTTTCTGCTTGGATCTTGCTTCTTCGATTCCCGGGTCCAATACTGGTCCAACACTGATCCTAGTTTGCCCGTGATTAGCGAACGGATGACAAACCTATGAGCTTTGAATTATAGCATGACCCCAGTTAGCTGACTGCTCAACGTCCGTCAGTCTACATTCACGAGGCTGCTCTTTTTAGTACCATGTAGCAGAGAGGTTGAATCACACACCAAATTGTGCGCGGCTGTGACCTCGGCAGAAACCGAAGTTGAAGCTCCGACGCTCAAACCTTGTTTGCACATATCCACAGAACTTTCTCACTGCTCGTGCGCCCTTGAAAACAAAAGCACTTGTCGATTAACACACTTGCCAAAAACATTAGTAATGGTGCGTCTGTCTTCATCTGTTGACTTTTGCTGCCTCTGATCGTCCTATTTGCCAGCCTCTCGCTGCTGATTTGCTTAACCCCTCTCTCGAGTCCCAGAGGAAGCAGCACAAGCTTAAATGTCTCGTGCAGCAACCGAAATCATGCTTCATAGACGTTAAGTGCCCAGGTACGTTGACTGCAACCATTCTGCCTTGGAACTAAGCTCATTCCTTCTTTCTGGCCCATGTCCTAATGACAGGTTGCTTGAATGTCAATATCGTCTTTTCGCATCCCTCTACTGTTGTCCAATGTTCTTCCTGCTCGACGGTTCTGTCCCAGCCTACTGGTGGTAAGGGAAGGTTAACTGAAGGTGCGGTCTTAACCCAGGGAGATGATTCATGTTTGTTCACTTCGAATCTCCATTCTCATCAGGATGTTCTTTCCGTAGAAAGAACTAAACACACCCTAGTTTTTATTTCTGTACTATTTTTGAGGTCGTCGATCTCTTATGAATCTCGACTGCCACCAAAATCCCCATCATCACCTTGTTCCCTCTTAGTCTATTTGTGTTTTCTTCCTTCCACTAGCACTGTTACACGATTTCTCGCTTCTTTTGTAACCTGCTTATGGAGCAGTCACTGTCATTTGGATTAAGAGGGGTACTTGTGTGAATTAGATCGTGTGACAAATTGGTAGTACTTTATCGTTGTTCTATGAGTGCTTTCTGGTCAATCACTGCCTTATACTACTCTAGGCTTTTCTCTATTTATCTAGGAGATGTCTACGTTACTATGGTCATTTCGAAAGTTCTTTCATTCATCGAGTGCCATGACAATGCCGCCAACTTCTAGCTTCTCCCGCCAAGAACAAAGAGCATCGAATATAATGGATCATATCATAACAATGCATTGTTCCATAAATGGATGTTCCTATCTTTAGTTGACAGTTAACAGTTAACATTGTTGAACTCATACAACTCCGTAACCCTACATACATCAGTCAATGGCACAACTATATTATATGGGAGATAGAACTTTGTAGATGTCAAGGAAAAATTCATTCCTTCTAAGCACTTTGTTCCTGAACCCTAAAACGTACCATAGAAGATATCCCAATCATTGATTTCCTCAGCTAGATTTCCTCAGCTAGCATCCGACAACGATATCGACTCTCCAAAATCAAAGCTTCGCGGACAGACTCAAATTATGCTCTCCTGTCTCTGAAACCAACTCCTTTTGAGGCTCTCGAATGTCCGCACGTACAACACCTTCTTGTGTTGTTACCGCTATGAGCTTCCCATCTTGGGTGTAGATCTGTTCTTCCCCCCACACATATATTCATGCACACAGGGAGTAATGCAATCCCATAGCGAGAATAAGACAACGAGCATATTCATGCACGCATTGGTATTCCCAATACAATCCGAGTCAGCGCAATGATTGATAGCGGAGCAAAGTTCAAGTAAAGTTGTTAGTCTTTCTTTGTTTAGTGCGATATTTGGGCAACGAACTTTTCCGTGAACGACTCCGCGACCAGTCCCTGTTCGTGGGGAAGTCATCTGTATGTGCATACAGCATAATTTATATATGTGAAGTAAAGCACGAGAAGTGCGTGAGTGGAGCTCTGCATAAAGGATTTACCACTTACGACGTAAAGAAGCCAGTCCCCGCAGTGGAAGTCGTCGCTAGAGAAGAAAAAGTACAATCAAGTGGTCTCAGTAAAGTGTTTCAGGCTAGAAAGCGGATGGGCGCATTGACCTGTAGTACCAGATAGCATGGTCTAACGTTGACTTGTATGGGATAGTCTTCAGTCTGCGAAACGACAGGGGGTTGGCGGTCATAGGTACTCACCGTCATGCTGAGGGCTGTTGGCCCTCGACCACCTTGTTGGAGACCAAGACTTTTTCCAGCTGTGTTAATGCTGCGTTGTCATAATCAGAGAGAAGGGGAAGCACGTCGAAGTTCAATACTAAACTTACAGACGCATATCGGAAATATAGCCGAGAATGCACTAGTCGATGCCGATATTAAATCTCCCAAACTTAGCAGTGAAGCAAGCTTACCTTCTGGAAGGGAGCGTCATAATGCGGTATATCTTTTGCCTTCATCCAATACATATACTGGATCGTTCCATCTAATCCCATTTGATGATCGGCGGCAATCTTGATTGACAACGGACCATGAGCCTGTTGCTGTAAGGCAAAACATTTCAATAGATGTTGATTCCGAAAATCATCTCCCTGATAAACAGGGCAACACACCTCGGCTGCTTGCTTATGGACCTCTTTAATCCTCGGATCCAGGCCCTCCTGCCTAGCTAACTTCAGAAGCCTATCTTCTTCAAGTTCACATTCTTTCGGTGGTCGGACAGAAGGCATAGGGAATTGATGCCCCGGCTGCCAAGGCTCTGGTTTCTGGAACGAACAGAGCATGACGAAAATGACATGACCGTTTTGAATGGCTCTGACGACTCGAGCAACATATGTTCGACCATTCCTAACACGGTCAATCTCGTAAAGGATGGGGACTGCCGAAGAAGCACTAGTCAAAAAGTAACACTGGTGTATGTCGCCAGTGACATATATTAGCCGCTGTGAGGAAATTTCTGGACTGGGGCAGCATACGTGAAGAGACTAGAAACGTATCAGGGTGTGAAAATGCGAGAGGTAAATTTCGGAGCGCCCACGTGAAGAGAATATTGCGGATTGATAGCATTCGTTACTGATACTAGCGCTTGACTGATCACCTGGCTAGTCCCAAGATGAGGATTGAGCTGGACTTTCACGTCAAATTAAAATCAAGACTAACCCGCCAAAAACTCCACGAGCTCGCAGGGGTATCCAAAGCGACTTGGACCGGTAGATATTAGTCTCGATCCTCTCAACTTCTAGAGACCTCGAGATGTGTTCGTGTTCTACCTGGTTCACTTCACTTGACATTTCCTGGCTTCATCATGACGCGTCAATCCTGGAAATCATGAATTGGTGAAGTTCTAACCAACTAAATCTGTCAATTTCTCAGTAGACGGAACGGATATTGGCTTTGCCTGGGGTAGTGGGAATATGAAAGCAAGAGTCGATAAGTCGAACTTGACGGAATCTGGTTTGCCGGAGCACCGGTTGTCTGCCTTCAGACACTAGTGTCTGATTAGTCCGTGATTTGTTTGTTTCGTGATCTGGAAAGACCCGAGAGAAAAATTCATTAACCAGAGCATGGCCGTCCTGGGTGTTATTGTCGTGGTGTACTGTCGCAGGAGTTTTCGTACACACATATACAGCAAAAGCACAACAAGCCTACATTCGCATGTATTGTGAAGTTTCTGAAATTGTGACTCAAGGTTTGGAATCATATCCGCGCCTGGCTATTAAAGAGCTAACACCATCATCACCGGTCCAGTAGCTCTCTTGTCTTGTACCCCTGCATATTGTTACACTCCCCTCAGAAAATACGCCGAAGCCCCAACCCTGTCTCAATTTACCTTCGTGGAACTCTACCCTCACCATGTTCAGCCGATTTTTTTCTTCCATCTTCTCGACTACTCTATCAACCCATCCGTACCTCCCTCCAGTACAGACACTCATAGATAAGCCTTGATCTAGCACCTTATCTGCACTTGCTAATTATGTCCTGGGCGGCAAAATTATAATTATTGGCTACTCAGGATTTATGGTGAAATCATAAATAATGAATGGCCTATGCTTCCTGCCCAGGAAGCTTGTGATTTGTCTACCGACCTGATAGCACATTTCGGCTAATGGTGGTTAGCCATAAAAAATCAACGTCGGCAACAATATTACTCGGGTATCAGGTCGACGTGCCGGCCTAGAGTCTGAGGAATTTGTTTCGCATCAACTAAACGCAATATGAAAACGAAGCGATATCCTCAGAGCTCCTCAAATTCCAGAGTAAATCCGCATGTATGGCACGTCTGTAAAGAAACACCGTTTTCACTCTTTTCGCTAGGGCCAAATGAATGCCTGTGCTCCTCATCTTTCTTGCGTTGCCAGATGCTCTCCTTCGTTTTCCTCCGCAGCTCTCGCAAACTCTCTTCAAATTTCTTGTTCTTTTTCTTTTTCTTCTCGGACAGTCGTCGCTCATACTCTGCGTCGAGCGCTTCTGGAGACCCCCACTTCTTCCAGGCAAACTCCTCAACTTGATATCGCACATACAACAACATATTTGCGTATGTCGATTTATGCGGGTTGGCTTTCAGCAAGTGCGGCAATGCTTCCTCGTCTCGCATTTCGGGGTCTGTTAAGAGATAGTCCTACACCGCCGTCAGGAAAAATCAGCCAAAGTATTGAATTACATCTACTTGCTTCTTTACACTCGGTTTTTGTCAATAAGCTATATCTTTCTGGTTTGTCGTTCTGGCATTTCTTACAAACCAAACATTTGAAGACTTTTCGGAGCTGATGATCAATATCCAATGAATCACATTCCCTACATTTGAGAGACTGCGCGGAATCCAAAGCAATAGCTAAAATACAGTGGTCAGCGACTGAACTTGTAAAGCAGAGTCGAGCGCATACGAGGCTCCTGATCTCGTCTCGCTCTTTCCCTTTCCCTCTGCTTCTCCTTCCTGATACGCTCTTCATCCACCTCTCGGCCGTCCTCAACAAGAAAACCTCCTTTCGAATTGACCATCTTCGATAGGTCATATTCAAAATAAGTCCCAAGCCTTGAATCGCGTTTGAGAGGCTGAGACTTGGAGGGCCCTGTTTGGGACGTGGTAGTATCAAGTGGCCGCTTGTTGTACACGTTGTATTTATCAGATGGTGACCACTCAGATTCTTTGAATCGTTGTGCCGCCTTTGCTACATCTGCGTATCAGTGCCAATTCAATCAGATGAAGGGGAGCGGGATGACCTCGCAATCTATTGATTTCAATCTGTCGTGCTTGGTCAGGTGGTGACAGTAGTTGCATTGGTGTTTGTACTGGGGGCGTTGGTGGTGACTGAGCTTCCGACATTGTGAGATAACAATGAGATAACAATGAGATAACAATGAGATCTTCATAATAAACATCACGTGCGGGAGAAGTCTAATAATATCATCCTTTCAGAGTTACTAAGAAAGCATAGTGTACAAAGCAAATAAAGAGTGCATGAAACAACCAAACCCAAGTGAATATACATCTAAGCAGTTGATAGACGCAATACATGCGCTGAACTAACACTGGGAACAGTCATAGTAGGTGAAGATTGTGAAGGAGTCGGTTCAACAACAGGGATATTATCTGGGTTCATATCGTCTACTCCTGTCTCTTGCTCTTTGACTTCTTTCGGTGAAGAGGGTGTAGACGTCATATAAAACGCACCATTCATTGCACATGATTCTATGCCATTTTCTTGAGCAGGCGGCGTACCATCCAAATCCATATACATATCTCCTTCTGCAGTTTCCGTCGATGCTTCTTCATCTCCTGTAACGTTTGACGAAAGTACACGCACAGCATTAGTGCGACCGCTGGGACCTGCACCATGAATGGGTGCTGAACTTGATGCAAGAATGCCAATGTTGATCCCGTATTTGAGCTTACTGTCACTATCACTGCTTCGACCACGCCCACGCCTACGGTGGCTCATATGATTGCGTCTACCATCATCTTCGTCATCTGAATCCGAAAGTTCGCCGTCGGCTTGTCTCCGTGAGTCAAGTAGCCGACGCGGCCGCCGCTCATCCGGGTCATCCTCATCCTCGCCTTGGTTCTCGTCATTCATAAGATCATCAATGGGCATATTAGGTCGGTCTATAAGTTTGTAGTCGGGATCATGTTCTTGTATTTGGAAGGAAAGACTATACCTTGCATTTGTATACTTGGGGGACCACCGGCATGCCTCAAGTTTTCAATCACAATTCGCTTTACTCGCTCGAGATAGGGGCCAGTGTTCAAGTCATCCATATTTGAGGACTTGACATCTAGCTTATAGTCCGGGCCAAAGTACTCATAGTATTCATTAACAGGGATATCTGGAATTATTCGTGAGTTAAAGACGGTTACAGTGACAAGCACGGACAGTTAAATTTCACCTGGTGCAAGTTCAAAGCCAGCAGCAAGACCAGTTTCGTAGGCCCATGCACGGCTGACATTTCGCATTGTATAACCTCCACCTCCAAGCAACAACAATGGCTTGTTAAACGATTTCACAAATCGCACACAATTTGCGTGACCTGTTCTCCAAAATCAGAAGGAGGTTTCCAGGAGGAGAAAATTGATCCACCCCGCATCGAAAGATTGAGGCAGCCAAGTTTGTCTCCGGAAAGTGAGTCGGTACCACATTGTAGGACGATGGCCGATGGATCGTAGGACTCCATTACTTGTCGGATGACCTGGTGACTGGTCAATTGTGATGTGGGGATAGCAACGAAAATGCCCACAGGCTCAAACACAGATCTGTAGTTTTCATCTGAGATACCATCGCGAAGGGGGAAGTTCAGTGCGTAGTACTTGCCCTTCATCACGCCAACATCCTGATGACAAATCAGAGTTGATCAAGGATAGCAACACTTTCAAATCACTCACTCGTAGTTCACCTGTACCTGGGAAATACTCGCCATATTTATGGAAGCTCACAGTCATTACACGGTCAGTTGTATAGAAAGCTTCCTCAACACCATCCCCATGATGGACATCAATGTCAATGTACAGAACACGATTATGATACCTGACCGAGAGTTTTTAAATTGGCGCAAGGATCGACGGTATGCTAGCACACATACCGTAACAGCTCGAGGATTCCTAGTACAATGTCTAATCCGCGAAATTAAATGAGAACAAGCAAGAATGACGGGAAATCTGGCAACCTACCGTTCACATAGCAAAAACCACTCGCCTCACTTTTTTTCGCGTGATGCAATCCACCAGCCCAGTTGATCGCAATATCGCATTTGTCGCGACTCAGTCTAGCAGCTCCCTCTGAAAGGACATCGGGGGGAGGGAAGAAGCCAAGACGGGAAACCCAACTCACCCATGGACCCACCGGCTGAGATGGAGCAATAGTCGAAGAGACCATCGAAAACAGGACAATCATCTCCGACGTTATCTGGATTATCAAGAGCAAATCCGGTCAGCATATTTCCGGGCGTGGAGGATCATGAAACAGCTTGAGCGCACATTTGTGTTGCTCTCTCACATAAGAGCTCATGTTTGAGGGTATAATCTTGCTGAGAAATTCAACGTAGTCATCGGAGTGGAATTGAGTCATTTCTCGTTTTGTTGCAGGTTTTGCACGCTTTTCAACACCAATTAAGATACCCAGAGAGAAATGATATGGTTGTGAGCTAGGGTGACAAACATTGGATTAACAGCGACCTACAAATATTTCCATTTTTTCGTAGAGCCCGTAGTTCATCACGAGAGAGTGGCACATACGTATGCGTGTAGGCTTCATCCTAGGCAATCACCACCGAGCTAACTATCGAAGTCGACTCAAAATAATGCAGAGCATATCTTACGGGTGTCCTGGTCCATAGTGAAAACCACCAATGTCAGAATCGAAAAAGTAACACTAGGAGAGGTATGGAACGGGTCAATAAGCTATGCGCCGTGGCGCTGAAGCCATGGAAGGGCATAAAATGAGCGAGACTTACGACACGTTTCTTTTGCTCTCCCGCAATGGGTATCATACGTTCAGACATGACTGGGAGATGTGGGTGGGTAGGTGACGGTATTTATTCCATCCAAGAGGACAGCTAGACAAGTTTAGCCGCGAGCGGCAGAGCCCTCACGAGATTGTAAGGGTGCACGTGCCTCAATAGACATAACTCAAAGGGCATCTACCAACACACACGCGGTCCATAGCACTTGACATGAAGAGAACAAGTGGTTCGAGGAGATATTATGAACAGAAATATAAATACAGTAGGGGAACATGGTCAATCAAATTTTTGCTTTTCCTAAAGGTGCTGTGCGATCTTAATGATGAACCATTCAGTTAGATCTTGGGCCCAGGAGCAATGGATGATTCACCCTGATACACCAAGGTAGAGGGAGCATACCCAAAATCTTCTGTGAGCTTGATGTCCTGGTCCAGCTGTTTGATGAGTCTGGATTCAGGTAGCAGGTGATCTCTCACCATTTCTCCAGCAATCACTCGGATCTGGAATCGTGTAAGCTGCGTTCATATGGAATATCTGCTGGCTATCTACCATTGACCAATGATGCACACAATGTAAGCTGGCGAACCACAGCTAGACAAGCCAGTAATCAGTGATACCTTTCGAAGGACGGGACTAATCGCACCTCGCGTCCGAAGGTGGACTGGAACTCCTGCGAGTGGGGTGTCACTGCATGTAGTGTAATAGGTACCTCCATATCTGCGTTGGAAACCAATTCTTCGAGTTGTCTTATCGCGTCAAGTAGGGCTTCCTTCGCGCTTGTGCGGCTGGTTTCCATTGGAGTATTCCGGATACGAGTGTCATACGATAGAACATGTGGGGGAGGCTGCAACATACAAGCCGCAAGTAGGACAAAATGGTCCCTGGCATGGCGCAAGTGTTTACCTGCAAGATATCAGATCAATAACTTTCGATGCATTATGGCTGATGCGCACCAATAGTAGAGCCAGAGAGATATTGAGAGCTCACAGACAGCTGCTCGTCGCAAGTCAAGTAATGATCCAAAAGATCGACTGCTTGAAGTAAAACAGTTTTTGCAACTGAAAGCTGCTGCGACAAGGCATCACCATGGTCACTCTGGCAAGAATCAAGGGTATTTGAAGCTGACATAGATGAGTGGGAGAAAAGAAACTTGATTTCGCATAAGCATTGGACATCCAGCAAGTGCCAGGTGCCAGATGACATATTCCAGCCGCAATGCACAAATGTCCCTTCCTCCCTTTCTTCATCCAGTCTGGAACATCAGAATAAAAATCATTGTCATTCGTTTATGTAAACAATGTATACAATTATTCCTCCACCAAATTTCAGGCAGCCCACGAAACAACAGAACTGTCCGAACTCAAGGAGAGAATCAGATTCATTCTTCCAAAGCCTAACCTGCAGCGATCTCTGAGAGTGCACTGAGCGAGAGACAGGAAGCGAATCCAGGCGGCAACCGTCATCATCACTTTGGAACTTGGCAAAAAAAAAGTTCTGCCTGGGCTCCGATAGCTCTTTGCTGACTAAGCGCTACCCTACCGTTTACGTTGGTACTATTTCTCTCCATTGATATGCTCTCGACCATTCGGACAGCTGGTATCCTTTCACGGGTATGTTCTCTAGCTTCTCGAAGTCAGCAATTTTTGACGGAACTTCAGGCTGCAGTTGTAAGCCAGAGGCGGTGCCTCTCCATCCATGAATACCAATCAATGGACCTTCTGAACTCCGTGAGCTGGCTTCGCCGTTGTCGGTATTCGCGGTCCTGATTCTTCAAACACAGTATGGTATACCAACGCCAAAGAGTGTTGCTGCCAAAACACCCCAAGAGGCTTTCGATGCCGCCAACAACTTTGGTAGCTTCAAAAACTCATGATCTGTTATTATATTCCCCTAATTTTCCTGCAATAGGCACGAACAAACTTGTTATCAAAGCTCAAGTCCTCGCAGGTGGTCGTGGAAAGGGTAAATTTAACACTGGTCTACAGGGAGGTGTCCAGATGGTCGAGAAGTAGGTACTTTTAAGACAACATGAAACGTCAGCTAACTCTGTGCGTTCCGTTCTTTCTCAAACTAGTCCTCAACAAGCCAAAGACTTTGCCGCGCAGATGATCGGGTCAAAACTGATCACGAAACAAACGGGAGCTGGAGGACGCATTTGCAATGCGGTGTGTGCAAGGTGTTCATGTTGCTAGTGGCTCTGACCTCATGTCCTCGATTGACAGGTCATGCTTGCCGAACGTCGTGAACCGGCACACGAATACTATGTCGCAGTGCTAAATGATCGCAAGTCTCAGGGTGTTGTTCTTGTCACTTCTGCACAGGGTGGTATGAACATTGAAGAAGTCGCCGCCAAGGACCCTAGTGCGATCATCACCACTCCCATTGACTTTGAGAAGGGGCTCAGCAATGCTGAAGCAGTTGAAGTTGCCAAGAAGCTCGGCTTTAGTGACTCTGACACTCAAAACCAGGCGGCAGACATCTTCATCAACCTTTATAAGATCTTCAAGGCCAAGGATGCCACACAGATTGAAATCAACCCCATGGCTCTTGCAAAGGATGGTCAAGTTCTCTGGTAAGTATTATTCTACAAACTCATATGCCTTCTATCAAGTATCATTTCCAGCATGGATGCCAAATTCGGCTTTGACGACAACGCGGAGTTCCGTCAAAAGGATATCTTCGCCCTTCGCGATATCTCACAAGAGGAGCCGTCAGAAGTTGAGGCTCAACGAGCCAACCTCAATTTCATCAAGCTCGATGGTAGCATTGGTTGTTTGGTCAACGGCGCTGGTCTTGCGATGGCCACTATGGATGTCCTCTCATTACATGGTGGTAATCCTGCCAATTTCCTTGACGTCGGAGGGTGAGTTCTAATATTTTCTGAGTCAATTTTTTTTACCTCTCCTGATAAATATAGAGGTGCTACCCCTGAGACCGTCAAGAAAGCTTTTGAAATTCTCCTCGCTGATTCTGGTGTAAAGAGTATTTTTATCAACATTTTCGGTGGTATCATGCGCTGTGACTATATTGCTGAGGGTGTCATCAAGGCCACTAGAGAGCTCGGTCTCACTATCCCTCTCATTGTCAGATTAAAGGGCACAAAAGAGGATGAAGCTAAGCAGTAAGTCTTACCTAAGTTGTTTTTTTCCCCCTCCATTGGAAAGGATGTTGACGTATTTCTATAGAATGATCAGGGAATCTGGTCTTAAGATTGTTGCCTTTGACAGTTTAGATGATGCAGCTGCCGAAGCTGTTCAACTTGCTGTATAGATTTATCTGAATAGACGTTTTTTCTATGAACATGATGTATTCCCTTTTTTTTACTCTTGTGTGGAATTAATTAATACTAGATTCAATTTTGACGGTCTGATTTACAAGGTTATGTAATTTTCTGCCAGTCCTCCGTCCCCCATAAATTTGTCAATCACTTCCAAGTATGCTTTAATAACAAATTCGATATCAATTTTTGAACATTGTGGGAATTTTGTATCTGTACTGCAATATATACAACAGCAATAGACGACAATGCGGGTATTGCAGAGGAGGGGAGGGGATTGGGCAAACTTGTTTCAATGAGAACAAGAACAAAAAAAACAAAAACAAAAACAAAAACACTCCAAAAACTAATACACAAAAAAAAACGACCAGGCAAAAAAAACGACAGTTCACCATGCAGACCTAAAATTATACGCCGCCGCCGTATGATGATGTGATTGACCTTCTACCGCGTTCACACCAGGCTGTAACTGAGCTTGCGGCATATCCATTCTCGACTGTCCTCTTCCAAGCGTCCCTGCTGCTGCTGCTGCTGCAGGAGGAGGAGGAGGAGGAATGCCCATATACGCGGTAGCAGCATGATTTTGTTGTGGTACAGGCTGCATTGGCATCACCGCAGGACTACTCGCATACATTGCTGATCCATCGGGAGCATGCACATGAGCATGAGCATGAGGCACAACAGGGCTCAGATGGATGGGCATACCTCGTCCCCTCCCGACAGCAGCATTAGTTCCAATCGCAGGTTGCGGTTGTGGTGCCGCCATCGCATTCATAGGATGCCCATAATTCGGCGTCGCAAAAGGTACCATATGAGTCGGGTAAGGTGACAATACAGGCCGCATAACAGCTCCAGGATTTCCAGGCGCAGAACCCGGTGGGATCCATACAGTAGGTGCTGGATACACCCGCATAGAATGCGGTCCATGTCCATGTCCATTAACTCCCAAACGACTTGTTACAGGACTAGAAGTGACTTGATGGGGATAAATCACAGCCTGACTAGGCGACTGGTTAGGCATGGGAGAATAATCATACACCGGATGTTGCAATCTCATCGCATTCGTTGGTGGCATAGGGGAGTAAGGATATGGTGATCGTGTAGCAGGTGCATCGCTGTTTGATGGTGGACAAATTGGGTTCGAATTTCTATTCTGAGTCGCCGACGAATTAGAGGGAGGAGACGACGAGGGTACCTTTTGAAAAGCTTTGGTCACCTCATGTAATGACATGCGAGACGCAGTAGTCGGTAAAGTAGAGGGAGGTGTCTCTCCATCTTCAGATTTGACATCCTGGATAGAAAAATTCACCGATGCTAAATCATCCACAATACCCTCCAAAGAATTGACCGAATTCAGAGCAGCTTTGTTGGGTTGCGACCATACAGCTTTGAGATGCTCTGGATCTGGTGCTCGAACATTCCCCGTGTCTTTACTCAAAGAAGACCTTCCCCAGGACGTAGTCGTAGATGGTTGACTGGACGAAGAAGCAGAAGAGGTACTACCTATTGTAGTCTGTAAAAGGAAAATGCTCAATTACAGCTTTCATTCCGGAACAAGCTATACTCACAGATGCTTCCACGGATTTCGTCTCGGGTGCCTGGAGCTGATTAACTGCCGAGGCAGACGGCGGAGGTGATGACGTTGTCGTCGAACTAGAAGTCTCTGTACCCGTCTTCGTTCCACTCGTCGGGGACGACGTCACAGCCAAATTTGAAGGCATACCGCTTACACCTACATTCTCGTCCTTGATCACCGAGTCCCTTTTACCCTTCTCCAATTTCACTGAATCACCAGAAAACGCTTCAACAATTGGCTCATCCAACTCACTCGTCACAATAAAGTTCACAAGTGGTTTAGGGTCAGCTTCCACAACATCTATCCTCGAATCACGAATGAATGCCACCACAGAACCAGCAGGCATCTTTGGTTGTGGTCTCGTCGTCCGTGTTATCACTTGTGAGCTCGTCACAAATTCACCCTGAACCTGTTTCTCCATCAACCCTTTCTTCACATTCACATCTGACACACTTTCCCCTTCGTTCTTCTGTTTCTCTGCGGACACAAAATCCTTCTTCTTTTTCTTTTTCTCCTCCTCCGTGTTTGCAACAACAACAGCAGGAATAGCACCACCCTTCCGCCAACTAATCGCCCCATCCGCATTACATCCCTTCCCAAACCCTCCAGCGCCACCTACACCCCCATTCCCATTCCCTCCATACTTCGGCGCAAGACTGACCGTCCTCGGACCTACATGTGGCCCAGTTTTTTTGGCCCCAGCAGGCAACGACACCCTAATTCTATTCGACTTGAAATGACTTCCCTGATATGGCTTAAACAAAACGGAATCCACAGTGAATTCTCTCTTCTTCATGCCAAGCACTGGGGGGTCAAATGACAAACAATCATATCTCGGCGGATAGGGAGCCTGAGAAAACGCATATTGTTGTTTTTGTGATACAGGTTCGATTTTATGCGAGATTTTCGGCAAGTGGACTGGAAGAACAGAGGAGGACGATGTGTCTGGTGGTGGTGTGCACAATGGATCTGTTGAGGTACTAAGAGATTCTCGAAGCGCTTCAAGTTGTTCTTCATTTGCTTGCTGTTGTAGAGATTGGGTCAAAGGTGCAGGTTGCCAACGTTCTCGATGAGAAACATTTTTCGTGATTGAAGATGACGATGACAGTGGTTGTGGGTAGAAAGTCCGTGATGTAGGATGATGATGGTGTTGTTCTGTCTCTGATATGCCTGCATGTGGCCTGTTCTCTTTGCCTGTAGTTCCACTTGCTTGCATCCCATCAAGTGCGCCCTTGATTCTTGACATAACATCATTAAGGGCTGACATTGATGCCTCCACATGTGGCCGTGAACGAGGATGAGGTAAACCCGCCGCCGACACAATAAGCGTATTACTTGATGTTTGCTCCTCCTTGGCAATCATCTTCTTGTCCTTGTCTTTTTCATCAGCCTGAACGGCGACGCTCGTGCTCATCCTCCTCTTCCAAACATTATTCTCGGCTTGTGTAGGAGATACAATGGTGCTCGGCATATCGTCAAAGAAATCACTAGCTGTGGGTCGAATCTTATTCGTACCCGACACTCCTTGAGCCTCCTGTTGAGTCGAGTCGAGTCGCTTCTTTTCAGTTTCACTCCCCTTCTCTCCTTCCTTCTCGTCACCACCACCAACCAAGTTGCCCATATCCGAGAAATCTACAACTTGAAGATCAGTCATGGATCCCTCTACGATATCAGCAACATGATCCAATGCCAAAGGTGCTCCAACCAACGTAGCCGGAGCCAGTGGAGGTTCTGATTGCTGCTGTTGAGGTACCCGAGCTGGATGTGAAGAACGAGTCTGCGTATGCTTCTCAGGTAATGATGGCAAAGGATTCCCTTTCACTCTCCATGATTCCGTCTGCGAAGCCAGTGACGGCACCTCGGAGTTTGGTGTAGCGCGTGTCCCAATACTGAACGATGCTCGTCGTATTCCCAGGCTGGCAGAACCTTCGACAGGGTCAACCTCTGCTGATACTCGTTGTCGATCGAGTAGCCGACGAGGAAGATTTTTAGATAACGACACAGTATCCATATTGGATCTATGGTCCTGTGGTGGTGGAGGAGGAGGTGGTGGTGGTGGAGACTTGGTACTATCTATAACGTCCTCAATAAACATGACAATTTCTTTCTCTCGCTCCTAAGAAGAAATAGTTTGATCAAGATGGCCCGGAAAACTGTACTGAGAACACAAACCTTTGCCTGCTCCTCTTCCTCCCTTGTTGTCTTGCTCTCTTGTTCTTCTTTAACCCTCCTATCCTTGTCCTTGTCCTTGTCCTGCCTCTCCTTCATCTTCTCCTCCAGCTCTGCTGCCTTGCGTCTCGCTCTTTCCTTCTGCGCCTCTCTTTCCTTCTCCTCTTCGACCTTCCTCGCCTTTGCTCTCTGTGCAGCACTCTGCATCAAATCTTTTGTTACCTCATTCAAATCTGTAACGGTGGGTAACGCCATGACTGCAGAACCAGGTGACAAGACAGCAGATTTCAAAGATGTATAGGAAAGTGCAGGAGAAGGAGGTACTTGTCCTGCCGCTACTGCTGATGGTGGTAGTGGTAGTGGAGACGGTGGTTGGGAGGATGAGCGGATGGGTGATGTCGGCATTGTAGATGTTTTCAAGAGTGGGCGTAGCCTGGGGGTATCTTGTGAAGGGCGACGTGTGGCATGTAATGGAAGAGGTGGTGGGCCCATATCCGAACGTCTGCCACGTTCTTTTATTGGTGGTGCGATAATCGGTCCGCCAGTGGAGTTGGATCTCTCCGCTCTTGAGGATCTTGAAGACCATTCGGGTTTTGTGAGGAGCTGTATGCCCTTGGGGGAATCTGCAGGAGAAATTGGGCCATGGTTGTAGGAACTATATGGTTCTAGTCTGTTTGAACGCTCGTTAAACAGCTGAGGATGGGCACTTGTTAGGGATGTGGGACGACTTGAGAGGGCAGGACTTGTAGCGGTAGTGGTGGTAGTGGTGGCGGCAGGGGTGGTCAGCTGTGGAGGAGAGAAAGTTGGCGAAGGCTTGGATTTGGGCCAGCTGCGGTCGAAATCATCGACAAAACGATCTTGTTTGGTGACAGGCTGGTCGGATGGGAGAGTGGCTTCGACTTTGTATTGCCTGCCGTCGCCGAATTCAATGACACCGCCAAGAAAGTCGTCACTGTCCTCCTCCATCTGTGAAAAAGTAGAAGGATGTGTCTGATGCAGGAGAGATTGGAGCATACCTCATCCCAATGGTGTGCGTTTGGATCGAGATGAAGGCCTCGGAAAGTATCTGCCTCGTGGGACTGGTGCTTGGGGACAGAAACAGATGGGTCATGTTTGGATGAGCGACCCTGAGCGACCTCCGCAGCGGTAGGAAAGTCGTTGGTGGGTGCAGGGAGGGGAGTGGACTTGGGAAAGCGCCATGCAGGTTTGGATGGCTGGGGAAGAGGAGGCACGGAGGGTAACGGTGGGGGAGTTGTCGAGGAGGGCGTCGTTGATGTCGGCCGCGACCATCCAGGAGCCGTGGACGCTACGGCGCCAGGAGCCCCGGTGAGTTTGGTGGACACGAGCCGTGAGTGTGCATGCGCCGTTTGGCTCGGGCCACTCGCTACACTGGGCTTGGTGACAGCAGCAGCAGCGACGGTAATGTTTTTGGCGAAAAATCGCCTGTTGATGTCGACCGCCTTGAATTGTTTCGGTCGTGCGTCTGTCGGTGCCATGGCCTATTATCCCTCCCAAGTAAGGCAGGGGTTACCCTCAATCCAGCTTAGGTAATATATACCCATTAAATTGAGCCTGCATAATGTTCCAAGAACCTAGTTACCTAGCTATCATATCACTGGAAGTGAGTATCTCTGGAGTTATTCTCTTCTTGGATTATGGTCCTAAATATTATTATGGAAGAGCTATATGGCAGAAGCAGATACTGTAAGGAGATCAGTCCTTTTGTGTTCTCTTCTCTCTCAGTCACCAACCTCCTAGCAGTCAGAGACTATGATGGCATCATCATTCTCCTCATGTAAGCTAATCTGAGAGATTAGAATGTATGCTAGAATAGCTGTCACCTTTAGGAACCTTATTCTGTTCTCTTATGTTTTTCTGGAGTTTTGAAGTATAACTATGTGCTTCTGCTCTAATAACAGAACATAATCTTCTTAAGGGACCTTGAAACACTATGTGATTTGATAACTCAGGACTATTAGATCCAGTTCACACCTTGTTATTGTCAGGTAATGAACATGCCCAGAAGAAGAAACCATCCATGGGAAAAAATGTCAGAAGAGTGTGGGAACATTCTCTGATACATGTGGTTCCAGAGTGGCCCTTGGCTTTAGTGGATGAGCTATGCCTTTGCTTGTCATGACAGTCATATTTTGGATGGAAAATGTAACAAAAAATAAAGCATTATGAAAGTCAGACTTCCAAGCATGGGCACTCAGTACAGTGCACTACACTAGGTGATTTTCAAGCTAAGGAATTATAGAGTATTTATGTCAGAGTTGCAAGAAGTGGACTTGGTTCTTTTCTCATTTTCTTCCTATTCTCTTTTTCAAGTTATTTCCTTTTCTCTATGTTTAGCACCTAGGATCAGGATCAGTGATGACACAGGTTACATGGCACAGAGAAGATTCTAGAAGGATGATGTCATACCACATGCAGACCTCATGACTAACACATGGTCATTTAGGGTAGGCTAGAAATTACTAGTATGGACCATGAGGATTCAGTATATAAAGGTAGACTACCCTGTACAGAGTTCTCTATTGAGTTCTCTTGTGTTACCATAATACGAG
>Ga0157368_1000347_pt1 | contig 21819 bp, 19 predicted proteins | sample AttbisABBM3_FD_113146 | JGI IMG/M metagenome (GOLD analysis project Ga0157368, IMG submission 113146) | Fungus gardens microbial communities from leaf cutter ant in Botucatu, State of São Paulo, Brazil - Atta bisphaerica ABBM3 | ecosystem: Host-associated > Fungi > Mycelium > Unclassified ...
GACTTCTTGTTGAGTTCTCTTGTGAATTCCCCACTTGATATCCCATTCTAAGAGATTTACTGCCTTGTGCAGTCATTTGTCATTGTGATAAGTGGTTGCCACAACACCAACCTCAATGAGAATCCATCCAGATGTGAATGTCAGTCAGATAGTATGATACAGAGAACAAGTGAAGGAACAGAAAAAAGAGGAAACAAAACCAATTGAAGTAGAAGGAGTCGAAGAATAGAAGGTAGAAAAAATTCTAAACAAAAGAAAAATAAGAGGAGTAGTAAAGTATTTAGTGCAATAGAAGGGGTTTACAGTGGAGCAAGACACATGGGAAAGGGAGAAAGATCTAGAAAATACAAAGGAAGCAGTAGAAGAATTTGAGAGAAGAATAAGTGCTGAAGTAAGAAGACAAGAAAAGCTGGATATAATGGAGGAAAAAGACTTTAAAAAAGGGGAATTACTAGGAAATTATATGGCAAAGATATTGTATAAATGGGATAACAGAAAGTTCAAGGAGAAATATTTGAGAAAGTTGGAGAGGAACTGGCAAAAATAGAAGTCAGTTTCTCTAGAGAAGAAACCTTAAGAAGGGGGTAATGTCAAAGATGAAAGTGGTGGACTTAATTTATTTTCCTTTTCTTTTCTAGTTTTCTATTTTTAGAACTTAGGATTAGGGTCAGAGTGACAAGATCATGTAGTCACACCAGATGATATGATCACAGTAATAGTCACAAGTCACATAAAAGAATGTAGAAGATTCTGAAAGGATGATGTCATACAACATGTTTAACACATGTTGATCTTAAGGCATACACATGGCTGTTTAGGGTAGGCTAGAAGTAATTAGCACAGACTATGTGGTTTTAATATATAAGATAGACTATCTTATACAGAGTTCTCTATTGAGTTCTCTTGTATTAATTCAATATAAGGTTTTATTCATTGATCCACTCTAAGGTCTTTGAGTTGTAACAACACATGTCCAAGTTATGATAACCATGAGATAAACACCTGTAGAACATAAGGTAGTAATAAGTACTCTACAGTCTATTCTAATCTAGCAGAATAATACTGAGATAAGTAGAAAATGATAGCAGTCATATAGCTGGGAATTCTGATAAAAATGTCCAGAAGGTTATCTAGAAGGGCAGGGTGTCAGAGTTCAAGACAGTAGACTTTAACTATTTTATTTTTCTTTTGTTATTTCCTTTTCTTTTATTTTTATTTTGGGGACTTAGGGTTAGGGTTAACATGACATCACTGTCACACCATCACACATCAGTCACATGACAAGGTCACAGTCACATGTCACATGGAAAAGCATAGAAGGTTCTGAAAGGATGATATCATACAATATGTTTAACATATGTTGATCTTAAGGCAAATACATGGCTGTTTAGGGTAGGCTAGAAGTAGTTAGCACAGATCATGGAGTTTTAGTATATAGGGTAGACAATCCTGTACAGAGTTCTCTATTGAGTTCTCTTGTGTTAACCCAATACAAGGTTCTACCCATTGATCCACTCTAAGATCTTTGAGTCATAACACAGGGAGCATGGAGTAATAATAATGGTTGTAGCTGGGATATGGGGTGGTGGTATTGCAGGCTTGTAGCAGGTTTCTTAGTAGTCATTGAACATTACAGGCTTTCTGTGGAGTTCTGAACTGGCTGCAAAAAAATGTCAAGTCCCCTTATAGCTATTGCTATCAATAAAGATAATCAGTATGAATCAGGGAGAAAAAGTAGCCAGTGAAAGCACAAACATTAACAATCCAAATAATTTATCATCCCAATCCAGGTAGTGACTTGACATGTCCACTGTGACAATTCCCACACATCTTCCTAAGTCAGAGGTACAATACCTTGTCTGTTTTCTCTAACAATGTGTTACATGACCCACTGCTACCTTGTGAAGCTGCTACCAGCATCAGCAGGTGACATCAATTTGGATCATTTTCCTTTTCATGATCTTTCTACTTCTCGTTCCTCTTGATGCCCACGCTTAATCCCTACACATTTTCTTTTCCATTCTCGTCTTCGACGCCACAGGGCCAGGATCACAACTCACCTAACACATTCCCACTCCCTTATGGAGCTTCTAATACATAATTTTAACTGGGTTCAATTCAAATTCAAGAACTCATCATTGCTCCGATTTATAATTCTGCATTCATTGGACATCACCACAAATTTCTACCATCCTTGGAGCCCGTTTCCTCATCGTCTTGTTTGAAATTACTGCACAAAGATTACTCACCAACATCGTGTTAGTCTAGACTTACACTGGATTTCGATCAAGAAATTATCTTATTACTTCGTTTATCTGATTTTGCATTTTCATATTTCTTCATCTTCTTAAATATACAACTTTAATTTCTTTGGTTTTCACGTTCCTCAATATCCATTCTCTGCTTCATTCATTTCCGTTATGATCTCTTTTGAGTGCCAGCCATCTCTCCCGATAGAAATAATGAGTCTGTCAACTATCACATGATCATACAGTCCGAACTTTAATTCAAATCACGAACCCCGCACCGCCGCAACCGCCCCATCAGCGCCTAACCATTTGTAATAGGACGATATCACAATAAATGTGTACAACTATACCACGATCCTCGGCCCCGTACATGCCGCATCCACCGACATTTCAAAAGGCTCTCTCACTTAGTAGCATTTAGGCTCAGCGGGTGAAGACTTATAGGTGAAGCATTTATCCGCCACCGCCACCGCCCTCTGAGTCTCCAGAGTATGACAGGAATTCCCATGCCCTGGTTATTTCTTTTCTTGGGAGGAGTCCCATTAGTAATTTAATATGTCCATTCGATTCGATGAATCAATGTATGTTCAGACTCGGAAGCTTTTCCTAAACCTCACCAAAAGTCTCATCGAAGCGAACCGTCATCGCCACTCAGACGGTAATGTCAATGATACGGTGATGAATGATGCGACCTGCAAGGATGATCACTGATCGATGATCCCTTCAAATTTTCCGGACGATTGAACGAAATCTTGAGTAATTCTTTGGATAATCATAAAGTGTATCGCGCACAGAAGGTTGATGCACTTTTCTACAGACCATAAATTCGACCTCGGAGACCCTAGACGCTACTATACAATGAATGAATAATATATGTACACAACCTGCGGACACACTTTTATTTATGGAGGGCTCGCACATCCATCTTCATTTCCTTAAAACTGGTTTTTTGCTCATAGGAGCTTATATGAGAATCGGAAACTGTTCCTCTATAGACCTCCTGCAAATATAGTCACCCCTTTCAACATCAAGAGGGATCATTGTTCCATTACTACCGGAATACGGGCTTTAGCATCCATTTGCATCATTCTTGTTCGCGACTTCAGGTGCCGGGTCGTAACTCCAAGGGAAAATATGAACTCCCCGTGCTCTCTATCTTGGTCATCCTGAGTCATACCACAACGCTGGGACAATTGCCTACCCTACACAGACTAGAGACATCGAACTGGGGAAGGGTTATGCTTTGAGCCATACGAGGCCAGAATCGGGTCGAGATCGGTTGAAGGGGGAGGGAAAGACAAAAGAACAGGGAAGCTGTTAGAGTGTCTATAGAAGATAAGCGAAGACAACGAATCGCCGTGCATGAAGGTGTTAATCCGAGGGATTTTTGGATGAGAAGACTCGTGGTCGAGGGGTAAGAGAATGCCGTTAATCGAGTTTTGGATGAGGATTTAGTTCCCATGGCACTTTATCCATGGCACTGGATCTGCCCTTTGAAGGAAGAAAGAAGGGTAAGGGACGGTAAAGATGGGGACGGTGAAGAGAGTTTAGGTCGGGTTTAAAACTTTTCGGGGACAATCCGGACGGATTATATGTAGTAATGCGGGTGAAAAGTGACTATGTAGCGCGAAGAAGAGCTGAAGCACCTGATAAGGCTTTCGAAGCATAATGAAGGGCAAGGACCAGGAATGTAACGAGGGTACTAGAAAATAAGAACTAGAATTTAGTCAATCCACAAACCACGATCTTACCAGGTGCGAAAATAACTCCAACAGACATATCCAAGGTATTGAGGAAAGCTGCCTCAGTTATGCCTTTCTGAAATAACGCTAGCTGGAATGGAGATAAAATGAACTTTCTGATTCTGTAGATGTCGGAAATTTCTGCCTGAAGGAGTCGCGGTAAGAGCTTCTGACCAATTCCTCGAACGTAACCCAAGATACTGGCAACCGAAGTCTTGTCTGACAAGAAGCCAAAGCCAAAGCACGCGAGATTCCGACGATGTCAATTCTAATGACGGAGAATAAGTCCCTACATGAGCTTGCGCCTTGATGGTTTGGAAGCACACGGAGATTGCTCAGTCGATTCGAAGCAAACATGGTCATATGCATTTCCATCCTTGCTTGCGCGAAAAGCGGAAGTCGTTACCAATTTCATGTCAACTGCGATCCCGGGGATCGAGAGGAGAGCAGTTTTCGCTGGAGAAGAAGGGTCTCGAAAAGGGTCATCTTGTGTCCTTTATAGCCCTGATCACCTAAGACGGATTCCTACCAGTACGGCGACTGCTTCATACCATAAGCTTTCGTCCCAACCAAGAGAGAAATGTTGACGTTTGGTCACACCACAGCAGGTATAATTTGGCAAAGTGATCAATTGATCTGACTGAATGACACTGTAGATCGATATCTGGCCCCACGTGAAGCATGAGGCATTCCAGAACGTATGGAGACTGAAGCAGGTAATTATGTCGAAATTTTGAAGGAGGACTCAGAAACAAACAAGTGCAGAAATGCAACTCCCATCATGGTCAGGGCTTGCCGCATAGATCAATAACGTGCTGCTGAGCCTTCTTCTGTTCAGAACCGCCCACACCAGGGACGTCTTCTGGAGCCTCCCCGTCCAGGTTTAACTAATGGAAATGAGGTTATCAGGCCACCGCGGTCAAATAGCCTCGGAGAAACCTACACGACCACGATCTGCACCTGCATTAATCAGGAGAACAGCGGCTTGAGCGTGAGCCGAGTCCATCGCAAGGTGAAGAGGTGTGTTTCCTATGATAGAAAAAGTATGATTGTCAGGCATTGTACATGATGTGGATATTTGTAGGAGATTAACCAATCCGATCGCCGGTATTGAGATGCAATTTTTTCGAAGCCGTTGACGAATCCAATAAGAGACGGATAAAACCTACAGAACCCGTTGTAGCTGCACGATGCCTACGAGAAGTGGGGTAAGCAAGCGCATGTGAAAGAAGTCCTAGGAGGCGCACTTACAGAGGTTGTTGGTTGGCCTTGTCCCTGGCATTTATCTACTCCGTGGTGGGAAGTCCTCGGTTATGAAATATCGCGTCAAGGATACGTACGTCGGCACCCCTAGAAACCAAGAGCACCCCAATCTGAGAATTTCGTCAACATTTATTAGTGCTCTAGTTGGTCAGGACATCACATCATTGTGAGACTTCGAAGCAGCGTAGTGCCTATGAATCGCTAAAGACCAGAGCTTGCTTAATACTTTGAAGACAAAATACAAACAATGGGGTTATTCCTTTATCATTTTTCCTTCGGTTACTTTAAGCAAAACAGGAGAGAATGAGGAATTCACAACGGACCTATTTACGTCTGCGCCAGCACCAATCAATTCTTCGACAGTCGACTGATGCCCAGCGCTAACTACAGAACCGTGAGCCTTCATAGTGCCATGCGCAATTCGTAATTACCGACCTGCAATGTGAAGGGCTGTCCATCCACTGTTGTCAGGCCTGTCGACTTCGGCTTTTTGTTCTAGAAGATACCGCACTATATTAATCGAGCCCGTTGATGCTGCCCAATGTAATGGAGTACGTTCATCCTAGTGAACTGGGTTGGTGCAAGTACATAGGCTCTAAAGTAATAACATACCGCGTCTAATGAGTTCACGAGTCCCGGACTTTCCGTAATGAGCGTCCGGAGAAGTGAGAACTGATCTAACTCGGCGATCCAATCATTAGTTCAAAATGTTAGAATCATATACGGCAGCTTACTTGTTTGTGCAGCTGAGTGGATAGATAGAGACATTGTACCTTCCCTGTGGAATGAATGTACGCTCATGAGGAAAACTGAATTTTCTTACACGATAGGAAGCTACCTTCATCCCGAATGATAGTAATGACGCATTAGACTAGACCATGTGATACGTCACGAGGCTTAAATTAGTCATCTAGGTAAGTTTGTCGTGGAAAGTGACTTTTCCTTGATGCCTTCACTTCTCAGACAGACAGAACAAGATAAAAAAAATACTTCCCATTCTCTTCTCCCATTCCTCCAGTCGCAATCTCAGAATACGCTCACCAGACTTTATCAAAGGCCATCCTCATGCCTTTCAATATTCCGGTCGTTCCATTCCTGAGCTTACTCCAGTGCACTATCTGATCCATGTATCAGTCTCTTGGCACCTTTAGAGAGGCAAATAGTCATGAATCTCCTTTGGCTCGAGTCGGCCATTGCTACTTCGACTATGGTTGCTTGGATTCAGCATGATGGACGAAAGTGATTATGGACATCTCATTTTTCGCGACTTGAGCGTTGAGCGTACTACAGACTCTATGAAGATGCCTTAGCAAATCTTTCTCGCTTACATATCCTTCCCAATTCCACTGTGAAGCTAGCCCTGAATTTCACGTTCAAAACAAGTATGCGTCAAGCGCTTACCGGAGGGTAAAAGGTAATTTACTACTCTTTGGACTGGGCTAACACGAATCTTTAGTGGAGCAAGTGGGAGTTTCGGTGTCTTTGCAGAAAAGGACGATAAACAGTCTAGACCAGACCTTGAAACACTAGACAGTTTTGCCTTGGAGCGATGGGAGGTACGAATCAAGAACTGAAGCCACCCAATGCTGACCCACGGTGTCAGACAATATTACACTACTTGGTATCTTCTGGAACTGGTCAGAACCCAACAAAACCGTCGCAGGGCGTTCTGTTTTTGCTTCAGCGTAGTGGACTGATGGGCAGCTTCTAGTAGGTCCTACCATTACTCTTTGAGATAGAGATAGACTGCATACTTTCATCAGTGGGGGGCCTTTACAGATCACGTCAGCAGGCTTTCAGTTCTTGCTTCATTCTCCGCACACGCAGCTCTGGGATCTACTTCTTCAGTACTTGCACTTAGCCGAAGTGAGTCCATACACGGACATAGCTTTTTGATTGTATCTGACGTCAACGGAATCCAGGAAAGGCATATGGACCTAGTTGAAGTTCTAGGATTTCTATTTATGCTATCCACCATGGACCTCGGACGAGTAACTCGTGTCGTGGTGCACCTTCACCTCCGCTGATAGCTTGAACCCTTGTGCAGGAATACTCAATTGAAAATCTGAGCACCACTCAAAAAGCTATGCTTGAAGACCTCCGTGATTACGGTCTGATTTGGCAACGAAGGGTATATGCCATTGTGGAGTTTGACCCTATCCTTCTCTTCTGACTGCTCTCTTCAGCCTAATTCGCGGCGTTTCAGCCCGACTCGACTTGGCACAACTCTGACTTCGTCCTCGCTACCGCTTCCCACGACTACCGGTGCAGATTCTGGGCCTAAAGAAGGGTTCATTGTTCTCGAAACAAATTATCGAATATACGCCTACACGGGTATGTTTGATTTTTCGACTTTCAACAACCGTTGGCAGCCATTAACGATATACCAGATAACCCCTTGCAAACTGCTGTTTTGAATCTCTTCGTGTCACTCAAATACCGCTTTCCAAATCTGGTTGTTGGCATGATTACAAGGGATAGCGTCAAAAAAGCCTTAATGAATGGCATCACCGCCGACCAAGTGCGTGTTGTTCGCCTTGTGGTGAAGCAGACACTGAAAGTCCCTTTGGAAGATCATCAGTTACCTGGTCACACATGCGCATCCGCAGATGCGGAAGAATGTAAGCACTCGGATGTTTCCCTCTCTTCGCTCTGAGCTTATCATCCATCAGAATCCTCTTCTACCGGTCACCGTCCAGGATCAGATACGACTTTGGGAACTGGAGAAAAACCGGCTCAAATCTAGTGAAGGTGAGATTCTCCAAAAATTTGGGTGGTATCGTAGAGCTGACCAAAGATTTTACTCATCCTAGGTTATCTCTATACGTCCTTTACTTCACAAGCCGACTACGAATTGGTGCTCAATTACGCAAGACAATTGGACGTTGTTCTTTGGGAAAACGCCACCAAGCGTTGCTTTTTCGGTAGTTTAGACGGTCATGCTAGGATTAAGGAATTTATCGAGAGGCGAACGCAAAATTCTAATTCATAGGCGCAGCTCTCAAATAGTTTAGCACCTTCCGGCTTCGTTTGATTATGTGTTCTTGTGATATCATAGACTTCATGAATGATATCCTACGACAATTGGCGTGTTAACTAATACCCTTTTTTTCAAACTTGAGTTCGGGAGTGAGAGGGTGAGGGCGAGAAAAATGCAAGACTCGGTGTCACTACCAAGAATATTCCAATCCATTTGTAGGGTATAGAGCACATGTGTGTGTAACAGTTACACCAAACAAAGACAGCAGAGTATACAAGAGAAAATAGGAACTCCAAGATATTCAACTTGACCAAACTATGTGGCACGGCATGATATGACCAAAGTGTATCATCACATTTCATCAACATTAGCGAACTCTGCTGAACCGGTCATATTTGTAGGATTAGTGGTGTAGGATGCGGTATCGTACGAGATATTGGTTTGAGGCGGCAAGGCTTGAAGAGCAGCCGGTGTGTCCATGACCGACACGTCAGTCGACGACCAGCCTGAGGAAGAACTATAAGAGTGGTTTGAGGAATGGTGCTGGTGTTGATGTGATTGGTGATAACCAGAAAAGGGTAGAGTAGGGGAAGGAGTAAAAGACGTGTCAGCATGGTGGTTCCGGCTGTCCTTTAAATTTTCGACATCGCGCTGATGCCAGCCTAACCCACGATGACTAGTATCTCTACCACTTTGGCAATGTCCAGGGAACCGATGACTATAACTCGGCGACATGCTCTCTGAATCTCGTCTAATGCTTGCTGCCTCCTCATAGGGATGAGCCGATGTTCGTATCCGTGCACGTTGCTCAAGGTAGGGAGTCGTATGGTTGGAGACATCATGAGAACCGAGCCACCTGCCTGTTGAACCGTTCAAGCTCGACCACGATTCAGTGGGAGATAGGTGGCTGGTATCCCGTCGCCTGGCAATGCTGGGATGGGAAGAATGGAGAGCGGGCGTCCAGGAAATATGCTCCTGGCGCCCGGGTAAGGATGATAGAAGGCTGTCGGCCCCCGAACTTGTCCATCTCTCGGCGGTGTTGGAACGTCCGTATACATTGTTATGAGAGAGACTGTGACAATGGGACAGTGGGTGAATTGGACTCCCTGTAAAGGTATCATCAACAGGCATCAAATGTACCATGCAAGAACTCCAACCGGAAGCATCTGGAACATGATACACAGGCTCTTCTGCCTTGCACTCTGGGGTCGTCGGCAGGTCTTCAGCTTCGCACCTGTTGGTCCTCGTCAGCGGGAGCTCCTTTCTGGTTGGGATCAGGGAGCTCTTACACTAATCTCGGTTTCCCATCAGGTCCGATCTCGACTTTTGGTGGGACTCTGAAGTTTGTTAGCCGGAATATGTGTGGTGGCATATAGAGGCCCATGATATCGGACCGAGACGTTGGGCGCTTGTAGCCAATTATCAGATCCAATGGTCATCTGGCACTAACAGAACTCACTTTGAGGATGCCGGAACGTATGTCCTCCGAGGTATAGTATGAGATAAGGTGAAGGTCAGAGCCTTCAATCGTGACTGTTATCGTCTGCTCGGCGACCTTCGTCAGAGAAAGGCAAGGGATGGCTGGATGCTCTGGCGCACCTTTTTAATCAAACCATTTGGTTTGAATGTGCCTTGGTCATTACTGGATTGACCATTGGTAAGGCTCTTATAGGATAACTGGTCTGGAGAGTTACGCCTGGCGAGATTACGACTTGATGGGTCGTCTTGTGGATAAGGCTTCTTGTGTCCGCTGCGACTACTTGACCTCTCATTGATCTCCCGATAGACCTGGAGAGAAGAACATCAGTTGATGGTGCATTGAAACATCCATGGAAACTGACAAGAAAGTTGCCGACTATACGTGATGGAGACCAGAGGAGCCCATCTCAAAGAGGAAAGTCAGAGTGCGGAGCTCGCATGGAACGAAATCATAATATACCAGTCCAACGTTTGATGCCGCTTTCCTCGACACTGAAAACAAAGACTGCGCCACTCTTAATCATTGTTCTTCGCTCAGAGTCATTCAGGCGACGAGTGATGCGCGGTATGACACCCTGGCGCGCAGCATGGATGAGTCGGAGAGCATGTACGGTGGTCTCAACATAGCCGATGAAAGGAGGCACGTCGGGGTTGCTCGTCATTATGGGATGTCTAAGCTTGAGGTTGTCGGACAATCGAGAGTGCTGGGGTGAGCTACGTGAAAGTTGTCTCTCTTGCTTTATCAAGTGCTGAGTCGTGCTGTTCCTTGCATAATCAGAAAATAATTTAGACCGGATCGATGGTAGAGGAAAGCCACCTGTTCGTATTCAGGATGCCTTGCGTCGGGCGTCCATTAACCTTCCCCAGTATGAGAGTACGTGAGCCGAAGCCCGTTAACTTGGCATTTATCGGCGCCACCGCCTGTCAGTTTGGTATTTTTGCAAATGAAGCTGATTTAGTCCAACAGTATATTCGACCCAAAAGACCTCCTGAAAAGGAATATCTCGTTCTCTGCTACGAAACAATACAATATGGTGAGAGATCTAAGAATGGTCCCTTCATGTAAGAGATCTCGATGGGTAACGTTGTGACCACCCAATTCACTTCAGGCAATTTAAGTACAGGACTATTCCCAATCGCCCACCTGCTCCTTGCCGGGGCTGAGCAGCACTTTCGGCCCTGGTAGAGGCAGTGCAGTGGTCCTCGAAGCATTCAATTGATCTGGTCCATGGACTTGTCTGAGAATGACAATCTCTCTACCACTCGAGATTACGTGGCTCCTCCCTCTCCGTGGACGAAGAATCATCGATCCGTTAAACTGAAATTGGGGCCCAACCTTCTTGGGGAGGTACATCATCTCCGGCTGACTCAGAACACCTGGTATCTATTCCTCCTAGGTTGAACGGCGATTTGCCATTCTGAGAAATGATGTCTGAAGACAAGGTTATGGATGTTGTAATGGCACCCAGTCCCAGGAGGTGCTGTTTCCCTCTACAATTTACCAGGTCAATTACTCCGAGGCCCAAGGTCACAGACAGCCGAAGAACTCGTTTACTTGGCAAAAATTACGTATTCGTCTTCTTTTCCAGCGCTTTCTTCATGAGGCACAGTCTTGTTCGTCCCCAAGATACATGTCAACTGCTTCCATCTTACTGCCATCCTCTGGCAGAGAAAGAGACTGGAGGAAGGATTTGTAATATATCTCAAAAAACAGGGTTTTTCTAGACTAAATGATATCTTTTGGGGGAACAGATGCCCCAGAAGTCCAGGTATGAAGAGCACCGTGGAAGAGACCAGGTTCCCAATCTCTAGGCCATTCTGGACAAGGCGCCAGTTCGCTATAGAGCTTCGGATAGATAATGCGAGTTGCTGTGGACATACAGCGTTCATACACTGTCATGAGGGAGTCAGCCACATGAAAGAGTCTTGAGCGCTCAATTATCTCAAAAAGAGAGTATTTGGTCAGCAATGGCATCAGCCTTCAACAGTCCCTTAGCTCGCAGAAAATCACAGGCAGGAAACGAAAAAGGAAGGCTGACAAGATTTCTCAAGTGCTTCGTCATAGAAAGAAATCAAGGAGCCATATTTCTGAAATGAGAATTTACTGACCAGTCCTTAAACCATACTAGCCCCATTCGATTCAGCGCGCCAGATCCCCAATGCGAAAATCCCAGCTGGATGGCCATCCACATCACACATCTGTCAACTCCATAGACTTCGAATGAGGCACGGTCTGCAGGGAATAATCGAAGCTTATTCTTTCAACGACACAGATACTGGCTTGGGTGAGGTATTAAGGATTGAGTCGGCTCTTGCACAAGGTGACCTACAGGACGGTAATAATACACCAGGCGAGGAGGGTGTTCACTGCCTAGCAGGGAAGTAGACCGGGTGTTACTGTGCGAGTGGATGAAAATTCTTGTGTTGGTCGAGGTCTCCGAGCCTCTCACCTGGTCGGTCGGCATCAGAAATATTCATTTCGGCTTGTGTGCGCCTTTTGAGGGGCGCCCATATGTGCAATGGAAGCTTCAAAAAACCGTGATGATCAATTCAAGCTGTGTCCGTGACAATAAAGACAGGGAGGCGACAAAGTCGGTAGTGGAACAGGTAAGTAGGGAACCGAGATCAAGCGGATGGGAACCAAAGTAAGACACTAACGGCTAGGTTATGTTATAGAACAAAGAAAAGTGGAAGAAAAATTTTTGAGGCCTCATTTGATGATAGGTGCAACAAGCCTCGCTATTTTAGAACTAGATATGGGAACGTCTAACGCGGACATGGAAACCAACAACCAAAATCCATGAAGAAAAAAAGCCTATTCACGTGATGATAGCCTCATGCCAAAGACATGAGTGCCCATCGTGAGAGCATTCAAGGATAGGGTGCAAAACACCTGACTCAGAAGTAGACCATTGGTATATCTTAGGAGAAACGAGCCTAAGTCATGGGCGCGATTCTGCCACTTACATTTCCAGAAGCTTAAGTGCACTTGAGAGTTGATGATATGATGTGGACGGCTGCCAGCAGCAGCTATGCGGAAATGCCATAAAGGCGTATAGATGGTTGTGATCGCCGCTGCCTTCAAGAACAACATCGGAATCACTGATCGATGGGAATGGTCTCAGTTTACAGAAGCTGATAGGAGATTTCTTCAGACTCGCCAGGTCGTTTTCAACAGCACATATCTCCGGATTGTGAAAGACTCGTGCGAGATTCGAGGGTATACTGGCATCTTTATATTCCAATAGATTTTAATCCCACTATTGGAGACCCAATTAGGACAGATGGGATCTCAAGCTGCCTGTGTGAATTTTAAATGATGGCGATTTGTGCCCCGGAATTAGGTAACAAGGGGTGGTTCTCATTACACTAGCTAACCACGTAGATGATCAGGGAAAGGATGAAGGCGCCATGATCATGTGGTCAGCCTGATTCTTGTATGTCATAAGCATCCTCTTTAATACTTGTCAGTCAGATGCGTGTACTGTGACCTGGGACGAATACTTGAAGTCAAGCCTAGTTGCTGAAAATTCACGATTTGATATGAATATTCATACGGATGGGATATGAAATCCAGAGCCCTTCAAACAATTCCTCATGAGTTGGACAAGGCTCCTAAAGCGTCGGAAGTCAAATTAGACATTGCATAAAGAAGCCTCTGATTGTGTTACAATACTAGTACTGTGTTGTATGTTAATCTTGTGATGAGTATGCTTGTTCAGCTCGCGATCGTCGTAATTTGCTAGCACTTCCCCAGTCAACTAAGGTGATCTCATTTTCATCAAGTGGCCCAAACATCATTATCACCCATGAAGACTGTCTGAGTCCAGTTTTTCGAGTGATTTCTGGATATCGTCCGCGATCTGCCGTCGAGGACACTTCGCCGGGGTAGCAATTGCAAAACTCTGATCGGCCTTTGGGTATTCATTCAAATGTCAGAGGATCGGTGTTCTAGTCGGACTCTGTTTTCTTAGCCGAAGTGTAACATTAGGCGCTTCAATTTCGCGGAGTTTGATTTGGCTGCCTGAAATACACACACAATTTTGGTACAGCATTCAAATTTTTGAAAGTGATGGTTTCTGAGCCAAAAGCATGCGTGAAAATAAGCTGAAGACTCGAACTATGCTGGATCAATGAAAGAAGATTTTTCTGATTTTTGTACGGAGCAGTTTCAGAGATTTTTACACGGAGTATCTTTAGAACTTTGTTTGAAGTTGAGTTGATCATGATCAACCGTGATCTCGATTGTCCCACAAAACCATGTGATTTTCCTGATCTATTCTGTATTTGAACGATACTTGGTCCGCAATCAAAAAGTAAAATAGTTTTCGCGAAGAGACCTTGGCTTCATCGAGGGGACTCTTTTGTTTAATGACAAAGTCATTTGTACTCAGGAATAATCATTCTTCTCCTTAGGTGTTGATCTAGCTATGGCGACAGAACATCAACGGGTCCGTCAAAAGCCGAATGACATGAGTAGCGTCGCACGGTCTGTACAGTGGACCAAAGACCTAGACCTTGCGTCATTGAGGGTCAACCAGACAAGCTGAAATATCTCAAGCGTCATACTCATGTCATTTTCTTTAGAGAAGGGTGCTATATCAGTGCGAGTCAAGTTAGGTTCGGTCAACAGATTGGAGTATCTGTCGGACATATCCGAGATGCCCTTTACTCCTAGTGTCACAAATAGCCGCTCAATTTCCTTTGCACATGTTTCTCTCCTCCCCACAGATCCATGCATGAGGTAAACTCCGAGCTCACATAGCATAAGTGAGTTCCATGTTTTTTTTTTCAAGTAGCCATTGCTAAGTTTATGCTAGAAGATCTCAGACCGTGGTACGTGGGTTATTTTGCAGAAATCTAGGATCACCTGGCCCGATTTCCTTTTAATTTTCATATGATTTCACGGAGATGTCTTACATAGCGGTAACTTCGTTGAGTACGAACAACGGAACGATATCCGTCGAGGCTCGATGTTGCCTCATGGTTATAGCATCCTACAATTGACAGGCAAGTTTCCTAGCTGTTCAACTCATCTGGAATGGGTGGACTAAGACTGTTTGTTTGAAGTGAGTAGTAGGAGACCAAAGTCAAGTATAGGTAGCTGATTTCGACTAGCTGATGAGACTCGTCGATAAAGGATTATAACATGCCCATACCCTGATTTTGGGGAACATCAAATCCACGTTCATAGTAGTAAGAGATACTGATAAATTGGTTGAACAGTCTGCTAGCCGCTGACGATGCTTCGCCTCCAAACTGGATATTACTTTTCATTCTTTTCCTTTCAGTCAAGTTATCGCACCGTGACAATTGAAATATCTCTCGCAGTTGTTGATTACTTTACTAGTCACCGGGCTTTGTCACGATAGAAGTGAGAATTTTGGAACTCAAGGCACGGGGTCCTTTGATCGATAGACCACTGACATGGGATTTGACGATCCGCGGCGACAAGAGTAATCTCGTCATGACATATAATCACAGAAACGTCAAACAGAACTTGCTATTATATGTGTTCTCCAAGGACTGCTTCCGTTTTGTGCCAATTTTGCGGTTCTCAGAAAAGGGAACGAGGTACTGTGTCTCATCGAAGAAAGAAGCTCCTTAGTTGACCTTCTTTCCTCTGCACGGGAAGAGATGGTACTTATTTGTCACACTCCTTGCTGTCTCTATTCCGGTCGTCTCCGGTAGGAAGATGATGGACTTCGGAACATGCAACAGAAAGCTAAAGACTCCCCATCAGAACCACAAAGGAAATGAAATGCATCGGAGACTATCTTTCAAGAAGAATATGAACACCTCACCGCTGCACACTCTTAGTGGAGTCTTCGCGGCTAGCTTGAAGACTCATGATTTTTGCTCTGCTAAGAGAAGAGAGCTTCTGACTACGAAAACAGCCAGAAGCAACCATTCCCAGCATACTTCGTAAAGTCTCACAGCTACGTCTTCCAGGACTTTTTTCTCAGTCTACTACCAGTTAGTATTACTTGCCAATGGACATGGCGACTTGTGGTCATGTTAGAGAAGACTTCTTGGAAATTAGATTTCCATTGTCTTAATTCCCGGAAAGTGCGGCTGGCCTCGGGGTAGCTTCGTGTGCAGAAGATTTCTTCATTCTTCTTGAGTATCATCAATGTAAGTTTACCCGTCCTTTTTATACCGAGTTGGAAAGCTGAAATTCCTAGATATCTCCAAAAATTTAACCTCTGTTCAGCCAATCCTGAGTAGTCAACTGAGGTCATTGATGTCATTTCAGACAGGACGACCACGCGTATTCAATGGTCATATGAATGAGGACTATTTCCGTTCAAGGAACAATTTCACGGCTTGGTAGATCTGGCGTGTTTTTGAAACTATATCGTTGGACAAGCCAACGACCTCGGTTTACCCCTGAAGTCACTTTCCGTCCACATAAGTCAAAAACCAATGATATGATTGTACATATCGTGACATGCTCTCTATCTCACCTGAAACGTGTGAGACACAATCGATCACTCTCCCCTCCCGTGTACTCCTCATGTTGAATCTTCCCTTCATTGATCCGCAGAGTCGGCAGAAGATTCATGGCAAGAAACTCCAAGTTTCTAGTGAATCACCAGTGATTCTCTGATGATGCTTCGTATTAACATCTACCATGAGGTCCGCGATACCTTCAACGGTTGTACCCGAGACAGTAGGCATTGGCCGGTCGACAATTCGGTACAGCTGGAATGGTCGGATTCAAAATGATATGTGATAGACCATTCTCTATCTAGCTGTGAGCTCCAGTCGTGCGGTTGACACAGGGCCAGCGAAGTCAGGAGGTCTGCATTGTGGGTATGACTATGATGCCTCAAGCCGATATTCGCTATCTTTCACATATTGTATCATCTGAGTCACATCGATTGCACAGCTATTTAAATTAGACGAGGCCAGTTCGGACCGTAAGTCCTGAGCTATTAAGCTTTCTTCACATTGAGGCAAAGTTTGCTTCTCCACATGTTTCAGTCAACAGTAAGAAATCATCAACGATGATGACGAGAAATTAGAAGGTGGTCTAGTCTAGAAGGGTGTTATCTCTGGATCATTTGTAAATTATCTTCACAAGCCAATGACTTGTTTGGGACATATTTGGTTCCTCGCATGTTCGCCCGTCGCCTGGTATGCCTTCCTCTGCGCTCCCTTTGAAGGTGCCATCCACTCCCGCTAAGAATGGCGAGAACGATAAAGAGATGACACCTCTAGCCACGAGTAAACAAAGCTCGACAATCAAGTCAGGCACAATTGTCCCCAGTGATATTTCTAGTCCACATGAATTGACTGCATTCGTGAGTTAATGAATCGTGTGTGCATTCGAGCTTCGAAAGCTTAGATGTATGACGAAGTCAAAGCTTCCTTTATATCTATATGACGTCGCTGACAATGTGCCCTTGTGTAATAGGTAGAGACCTTGCTTGAGCAATTGGACACCAAGTTTGATGATATGTCGAAACAAATTCTTGATCGTAGTATGTATCAAGATCATTTGAATATCATATACTCTTATTTACGACTGTGTATTAGTGTCTCAAATGTCTAGTCGAGTAGACGCCTTGGAGGCGTCCATTCAAGACATTATTAACGGCGATATTGGCAACAACGTGAGCACGAGCGTTCCACAGTCACCGTCCCCAGCTCCATCGGCACCTGGTATGCGTAAGAGTGAGAGTGGAACTATCTGAAACGTTAATACTACTTCAAAAATGAACTTCACGATGGAGATTCTTGTCAGTGTATTTGCATTTCTGATGTGGAATGACGATACTTGAATGTTTAAACATCACCAAGAGTATACAATCCACCTTTGAAAATAAGCATTCAATTATTTTCCCTGCGCTCAAATCGGCCTTTTGCTAATCAATCCAGCTATCCATCTTGTTGACCCATATATCGATGATTCCTTGCGTGCTCGAGCCAAGCTTTGTTCTTGACGTTCCTCGAGTTCTTGCCGTAATTGCGATGAAAAAGAAACGTAGTAAGATCTTGAAAAGTCTTGTGGAATGCAATGATGCGGCAAGAGTGTTCACTGACATAACGATTCCGCAGTTCGGAAAATACTCTCTCTTTGTATGAGTGTGGTCTGTCCAGCACCACATCCTTCTCCGTGCTTGCATATAAATACATCCACAAAGATAACAATTATCTAGAGATGCATAAGCTTGGTTTGGTTCTGAGCACTTTATGTTGAATCCTTGTATGATTCTGTTGAATAAACATTCTGCTTATTCATACTCATAACTGTGATCAGCACAGCATGACTCAGCACTCACAATACAATGAGCTGTTCAAGTGCCATCTATTTATGCATTTATATTAGTACAGTCTACATGTTGCTTACATAACATATGTAGTTTCTTCTTTAGAATAGTTTTTAAATCAACAATTTTTTACATATATTATTTTTTCTTTTCTTTTCTTTTCTTTTTCATTTCTTCCTTAACTGATAAGAGGCATATGACTGTGGTCACATGATATGTCACATGATGTGGCATCATAGGTCTAGAACATAATAAAAGGAACTAGAATAATAATATTAGAGTATATGTCTACAATATGTTATTTTCATAGTATATATATAGTAGACTTATATTAGGTAAGAAATATGTCCAGAAGAGGAAACTATTTGCAGGAAAATTATGGAAGATGTTGGAAGAGTGTGGGAACATTATCTGACATATGTGGATATGGATTCTAGATGATCTTGGCTTCAGTGAATATATCATATCTCTATACATCATAATAGTTATATTTGGAAAGAGAATATTACCAAGAAGTGGAGTATGAAGGAAGTCAGACTTCTGAGCATGGGCACTTAAAACAGTGTACTATACTAGTTGATTTTCAAGCTGAGGAACTATAGAGTATTTATATGTTTTAAATATGAATACTAAGACTATCTAAGAATTAGAGAAAACAAACAACTACTCTGAGTATACTAAAGTTGTTGGAAATTGAGTCAGAATTTCATGGAGATCACAAGGAGCCATGTAATCAGTAATAGAGTAATCAGACATGAAAGAGAACTAGGTAGATTCATACTGAAAGAGAATAAGTAGATAGGAAGAAAAATACTCTCTTTTATAGATGTTCTAAGTAGATGATATTAGAGAGGTATTATCTGTGATGTAGTTGGATAGATCAGATGTATTTGGATGAATATGTGACAACTTATAAACAACATATGTACTTTAGGGTAGGTTATATTATAGGGCACAAACCAGCATATAATAGTATATAGAATAATAATATATCAGTGACTTCTTGTTGAGTTCTCTTGTGATTTCCACAAAACTCTTTCAATATTGTTACAAACTTCATTTAGCTTGTATCTCTGCAACCAGTAGACTAATTTTCACAAACTAAGTTACACTGGAAAGCCCCAAATGAGAGCTATCTATATATATGTAAAATGTAAAAAAGTAATAACAAACAACTGAAATATCAGACCATTAGTAACTGTAAAGTTTTTTTAGCTATTATCTTATTATTATGATATATTTGAACTCTTATATTTTATTTTTATTTTATTTTATTCTATTTTATTTTATTTGATTTGATTTCTCTTTTTCTTTTCTTTTCTTTTCTTTTATTTCTTGGATAATAAAGAGGCATGTGGCCAAAAAAACAAAGTCTGACATAACTAACAATAAAGACTATATAGATATAAATAGAGAACCTCTGAGAGAGAGGTCAAACTCCTTGAGTGCCAATTTCTCCAGTGAAACTTCTACTTATTCTAGTGTCTTATCCATTCCTTATGTTGAAAGGATAGAGATTCAAAACAATGACTCTTCTTGGGTAAATCAAGTTGAGGAGAGCAAGTAATTTGCAACATCACAAGAATTGAGGTTTTCTTATGCCACTCTAGGCTCCCAACTTATTAGTATCTTCAAATATGCTTTTTTCACATGTAGAGAGTGCTTCAATCAACAATTCTGTAGTGCATAACCCCTAAGGCATCAATTCTGATACTATTTCATATCCAAACAATTAACTGGCTAAATCTAACTCTTGGAATGGAAAAGCTCTTTAAATTTCCATATTTAATACTAATGAATTTCTTAATATTGATATAAGCAATATCTCTACCTCCTTACTCAGAATTGTGAATTACATTCAGAGAAGGGACATCAAAAGAAAATCTAATAAAGATCTATCTGCCTTATCTGGTTTCAGTTTAGTAACCTGGATCCTCATTTCATCTATCTATGAGTCAAGGTGGGATAACCTCAAAATTGATAATCATAACTCTTTTTATCAGACTGTGTCTAGCAAATTCACATAAAAACTAAACCTTTTAATTCTGTGCAAATGAAGATCAAGATATTCAATGGAAAGAAAGTCAAAATCTCAGTCATTTCTCCTCTGATTTCTCCTTGCCTTATCAAGAATAACAAAGGAATGAAAAAGAAGGTTGCAAACAAGGATGTTTAGAAATTTACTTATCCAAAGACATCATCATATGCTAGTGTTGCTAGTTCTAATGTAAAAGAAATCCTCAATCTAAAAGAGAACTTCTCTAATCTCTTAGCTAAGAAAATTAAAAAGGTTCACAAGAAGATTAAGGATCAAGACAAGTCCAGGCCCAAACTCAACATGACAACAAAAGGTTTCTCACACCATCAAATAATTGTTTCTATAAACTTGGAGAATATATCAAAAATTCTGACTAAATCAAGTGAACATATAGCCAACATTAATAGATTACTCAAAAACATCAAATCAAATACAGTAGCAGACTTTATTTGCTTGGATTTCAGAGATATAATTACTACCACCAATACCATTGCTACATAAAGTGATCTTGACACAATTGAGAAATATATCAAGGATATTGACTCAATCCACTCTGAGAACATCAGTTCTCCTTAACTTCCTCAATCAAAGTCATATCTTAAAATCTTAGACATCCTGTATATCAATAAAGTAAATGAAGCACCCATCAACTCTGGCTTTGCTGAAAGCATCATAAAATCTATGCATGTTTTTGATAATATATGCCTTACTTCTAAACCTTATGTCATCAAGGCATCTTCCAAGTTAGATATAGCTGTAGTGTGGATTGATATATGAAATGCTCAAAGTGGAGTAAATACTAAAAGCCTCATCAACAGGTTGTTCAACATTGGAATGTATGTTGCCACTATACAAGGTACAAACATGAATTCTGGCATCCCCTAGTACAAGAATTGTTGGAGATAGGAATATATAACCTTTGCTTGCTGTATTCATGAAGCCAAATATCCCAAGTGTAATGGTCCCTATAAACTCAAATATCACCACAATATGGCTTAGTGTTGCAAACCCAACTTTAAGATTAATCCTCTAAGACTAGAGACTCCAAAGGAGGTACTCTGCAATCATTTTTTCAAATACATCAACTGCAAAGAAGAATACCAAGTGGATAGTAATGCATGTTTCTTCTAAAAGCATTGGTTCAATCATAACTAGTATAATAAAAAATTTCAAGAGCTTAGAGAAATCAGAATGAACTCCATTCATTCAAGTATAAATGACACATAGAAATGATTAGCAAGAATCTCAAAGTCTTTTCACAAAATATCTATAAGAACCATCTTCTTACTGAGTTCATCTTAGAAAATCAAAAAGAATTTAACTTTTTATTTATTCAAGAACTGCTATGGTCCATAGTCAGATCAATTTCTAGTCCTGCATTGGCAGAAGGTGAAGGAGTAGTGGGTATACCAAACTATCTAGTTTAGATCACTTTTGCAAGACATTCAAACTAATACAATGAATATTTAAGAGTTCTTACTTATGTCAATTCAAAACTCTCTACTTTACAACTTTCTCACAGAAAGGATGTCTATAATTACAAGGATATTAATTTAATTTCCTTTGCTAATGACCACTAGTCAGTTTTAAAATATCTTAAGGATATTGAAGCAAATCCATCATCATCATGATGACTAGTGACTCAAAAGGAATTTATTCAAGAGAAAAAGTTATTCCTTCACAAAGGGAGTGATAGGGAAAAGGCTTTCATTGATCAAATTTAAATCAACTTTGGAAGCATCAACTCTTTAGATATTGAAGATGTTCAATCTCTGAAAAAGACATAGTAGTA
>Ga0157368_1000348_pt1 | contig 21765 bp, 19 predicted proteins | sample AttbisABBM3_FD_113146 | JGI IMG/M metagenome (GOLD analysis project Ga0157368, IMG submission 113146) | Fungus gardens microbial communities from leaf cutter ant in Botucatu, State of São Paulo, Brazil - Atta bisphaerica ABBM3 | ecosystem: Host-associated > Fungi > Mycelium > Unclassified ...
AGGGTAATAGAAGCTATACTACTGAGACCTCAAGCATCTTCTATAGTTCTTTCTTGTATATAAGATTAGTAGTTATACTATAATTTGCTAGTCTGATAACTGACAAAGATAACTCTTATTGAACTCAATCTCTGGTGTTCAACAGTAATACACCAATCAGTAATCACTCCCATCTTGGACTTCTTCCTTTCATCTAAAGTTATAACCATACAACAGTTAGACAGCACAGCATATAAGCTGAAGCCAAGATTGTTCTACAAGTTCATACATCTCCAAGCTAACTCTATGGACTTTCATCCTTGGTGTGAATTGTGCCTGACATGGGATCACAAGAGAACTTGACAAGGAGTCCCTGATATATTCCTATATTATATATATATATACTACTATTACAAATCCTATCCTAAACTACATATATTGTCCATAAGTCTACCATATCATTACTACAAGATGAATATGCTGCAATCATGTCCTTAACATCATTGTTCTAGTTCCTTCTACTATATTCCAGACCTATGACATTACATGCCTCTTCATTGTCCAAGAAATAAAAGAAAAATCAAATCAGAGAAAATAGATAAAAGGAAAAGAAAATAAAAATAAAATATAAGGGTTCAAGTGTACCATGACATAGAGAGCTATATATGGTAGCTATTGTTCTTAAATACAAGAAGTATTTTCTAATAATAATGCTACTGTGCATACTCTAGGTTGTTGGATACTACAGAGATTGTTTTTTGGAACTCCATGAGATTGATAAGGAATAAAGGGTTTGGTCCTCTAGTTGAAAAGTGATTGGAATAGAGTGTGATCCATACCAGAAGAGGGTGGAAATGGTGCAGATATTGGATGGTATGTGATACTACAGCTATATATATCTAAAGACCATGAGAAAAGAGAAAGGTGTCCTTAAGGAAACAATAAGGAAGAAATAAGGAAAACATCAGGAAGCCTCTACTGCTACATGAGATGCTGACTGATAATACATAAGGAGAATACAAGGTGCAGTAAATATGAGTCAAAGATGAAATGAACCCCAACATATGTCCAAGTCACGGCACATATGAAGCAAACATCTGTAAAACATGAGGTAGAGATTGTAACACAGAACCTCTTATGATTTCCTAAAGATAAATTGTATATCTGGTACTTCATGCTAGTAACCCAAACCCAAACAGTTGGTTCATTTCATTAGTTCTTAGTTTAGATCAAAGAATCAGTACACAATAACTTTGCAAACAACATAAGTCACTTGTCTTACTTTAATTATTAAGTATGGGTCCTATAGGTCACCCAATTGGAAAGGCATAGGAAATGTATCCATCATCTTATGAATAAAATAGAAATGGCACAGTATGGGTAATGCAATACCACTGTAGTGTCAGCATTGTACAAGGACCAATCTGGTTAGACTTTGCTTATATGTTCAAAAATTGACAATGTCAAAATGAATCCAGGCCAATGTCCTTTTCACCAACCAGACATAATTTATACTGCCATCCCAACGATCTACAAACTCAAGTAACCTGCATGACATTGGCATCACGTAACCGTGAGTGCTAGTGCAAGGACCCAGGACTTACCATACCCAAAATTGACGATAAAGGGATTGTACAGAAGTGGAGTCAACAAAAATCGCCTTAAAATGATCCATGAAGCCGGCAGAATAGCAAAATACAATGTGGAAATCCGAAAAATTGACCATTGCCCTTTGATATCCACAGCAGAAATCTACATAGTTTTCAAACAACCCTATACAACCTACATTCCAGCCAATAGTGTCCAAGGTCACATAGACTCTACAAAGAATAGAAACGAACAAATGAACAACACCAGAAGCAGGCATCAGACGCGAGTGCTCTGACTAGCAACAATAAGGACAGCGCAAATGAAGGAAGAACTATGCCGTACTTCAATTCACACTACTAGTTGGAGATGCGTCTAGTAGCACGCCGGTTTCTGTAGTACCAGAACCTTGTTTAGTCTCATCTGGTTCAACTTGAGATGCTCTGCCTGAGCTTGATATAACAGGAGTGAACAATGGTAATCCAGTAAAAGTGGTAGAAGAAGTCGGAGAAGTCGAAGAGGTCAGGGAAGATGAGGTCGTCGCAAGTGACGAATCGGATAGGGGCAGAGAATTTCTCTGATTGACGGATGATGGAGGACCTTCAGTGTTTTGTCCTAAAGAATTATTACCACCGTGCACGAATGAGCTGCGGCGATGACGATCGTGCCGAGAACCGAAGACAATGCCTAATACAATCCCGAGTATAACAACGTTGCTGAGGAGTACAATGAGTGCAATCCCCTTTTTCGTACGCCAGAACGGTAATTTCAGGCGGCACTCGGGTAGGTCATCCTTGGTCTCAGCACTTTGGAATGGGTAAGGCTTGTACGCCAGTACGGAGACCTTCGAGCTGTTGTCTGCATGATATAATGGCCGAAGAGAAATTGGTGGTTCTTGATATTCAGGTGGTGGCGTACGCACGCAAGCCACTGGTACAGGGGGATGAAGATGTTGGTCGAGGGCTAGGGGGCTTGGCATGCCAGCACTGGAGGAATTCTAGGGATGGAAGGAAGAATGAACAATGAGATTGGGGGTGGCAAAAGACAGGGACTTTTTCAACATTACCTGGAGCGAACGGGTAGTTTCCTGCTGAGTTGGCCTGCCCCACCGTTGAGCCTTGGTCATTACCATCCTGACCGGCTGAGTAGATGCCATTGAGTTCATGAAGAAACAGAGATAAAGAGAGGAGTGGACTCGTGCAGGAGCGAGCGTAAATTTAAAAGAGTGACGAGGTAAGGGTATAAACCAAGAAGAACGGAAAATATCACATTTGTAGATGCCGTTGGAATGGGTGTTTATATATCAAGACTAGACGATTTTTATTTTTGGTCACGTTCCATCACAAAGTGGTGGCTTCAGGGCTCCTGGTTTGATTACCCTGAAATTGGCGATTCCCCAAGCTGGGTACGGGTGCAATAGTATGTATGGCATGATGAGTGGACGCCATTTCTATGGAAGGGCTTCTCTCTCGGGAAACTCGTTAAGGTACCAGGTATGTGCTGGGAGAATTAGGTAAGGTAAGGCTCCACGATACACTATTGATCACCTAGCAAGATCTCAGAGTACCAACAAGTTGATTTGAATCGATTTGAGTCGATACCAAAGATAACTTGAAAAAGACATCATTTGGATATGTATCGAAATACCCCTTCACGGTTGGGGAGAAGGACGGCCCTGGGAATTGAGTTGATGGGTCCTGGTCAAACTTAAAGTTTCGGAGAAATTCGGTAATGATTATATAAGCATCTCGAACCAACCAACCAACCAACCAACTGCAGTCTGTGCCTGCATCAATAAAAATCGACAACACTTTTTTGTCCATTGCCTATCGGCTTATGGAATGAGATGTCAGCCCTCCACATATTTGGATCAAAAATACAGCTATTCATGTACGAATCTCTCCAGCAGAAATAAATGACCTTTGATAGATTCCCATGCGTTATGGGTCCAACTCTGATAGCCACATACACCTCTCCAAATGTGTGCAATATATCCAAGGAGTATGTCACTACCAGACGCCAAGTAGGAGCATAACGTCACCATTGACAGTGTGCATCTTTGTGCTTCTCATTGAGACCAATGTACAAATTAACTATCTCTGACATACTCTTCTTGGTCACTCACTCACGGCGGAGTCACAACTGTCTTTTTTGATGGATCGTTTCATGAACTCCTTTGCCGGTTATTTTCGGTCTATCTCATTCACCTTTATCCGGGGATAGTTAGATGACTTTTGATTAATATGTTTATCCAATAACGGCTATCCCCAGGCATCACGAAGGAGCGTCGGCGTCGCTAGATCCATTTTGCCCAAGGTGTCACCCAGGAACCGGATGAGAGACCGCTCCCGATGTTGATAGCTTTGTAAGGCGCTTTGTAGGCTGTTAGATAGATTCTGCTGTGTGACCATTTACCCAAGCACTCGGGAATGTTTCAGGCGTCTTTGATCAGAAGATGCATCTAAGACTTCTCAATTTGACAATTAATAAAGGTCTTCTGTCATTGTGGAACTGACAATGTGCCAGACGTTTCATCTTGATCAAAGGACCCTGGTACAGCCTACTTCACATACCAGATGAATACCAGATGAATAAACATCAAACTAAGAGTGTTTGAGTAATGATAGAATAATGAATAATGTTGAACTTGAACTCGACATCACAGCTCGTAGAAACATGTTTCTTGTGTATGTTATCCAGGGGGATCTGTTCAGTAACTTAATACCTGACCATTGTGCCGGGCCTATTGATAGGACGCCCCACAATCTTTCCTGGAGACAAGTGCACCTAAGAGAACAATCCCCACCGAAAGAGGCGCATTGGCCGGTATAAAATAATTGTCTAACATATAAGATTGTCTCTTAGCACCAAGAACACTAGGACTGCGATGGTGCACCAACAAGACATTGACTACACCTTTTCTCAGAAGAAAGAGGGGGGGGTGTAGCTGAAGAGAATGCAACAAGTCGATCCTTGCAAATTGTCCTTTAACTATCCTTGACGGTAGAGATCCGAATTTGACGTGGAACCGAACAGTATTAAGATTCTTTGCTGAGGACAATCGGTGGATAAGCAAAGTATATTTTTTGAAAGTTCACACGCAGCGTCCAGATACATCCCACATTCCCGACAACCAACACAACGAGACATTGATGACCCGATTCATAGAATCTGTACCGAGAAATTCATCATCTACACCCTCTCCGACGTCGTTATCCGAATTTCACACTCATCTACAGCCACAACTCTCACCACTCTCACCGACATCGAATGAAGCAAAGGTCACAGGTCCAGTCCAATCCGATTCTAGCAGACTAATGTTATCTCGGAGACTTCGCCATGCCTCTCTGCGTCTTTCCCCGACGACACCGGCACGTTCCAGAGCAAGAGATAATCATCACACACGAAACTCCTCCAGTATGTCTACGCCAGTTCCTGAGCCTTCGCAGCGTATGGGGCAACCCCAGCTTCCCAAATTTTCGAAGATCAGCCCAGTGATTTCCCCTTCACAGTTTCCAATGCTTTCGACAACCAGTCCTCTCTTAGAAGTTATCTCAACTCACGATGAAACGCAGGGATACAACATTATTCCTTCACTTGTGACTAGAAAGCACAAACCTGACTTCGAAGAAATTTCACCGTCTTCAGGCTCTATCGCTTCCACAGGCATATCACCCTCTCTCATGTTGCAACACTCACAACTTGAAAGGCGAATAGATGAGGCAATGAATGCGTTTGCGCATGTCCGAGCCTCCGATTCTATTCTTGCAAAGACTGCGGGCAAGAGAGAGTTGTCGTCCAGCAAGAGCGATGAACTATCACCTCAAGAAAATCCTATTAGTTCCCGGTCACGAGCTGCTTCTCAATGCTCACGAGAGCCAGACAGCCGTCTGTCACTGTCATCTTCACATAAGTCCAGATCTCGAAGAAGCGCCTCCCAGCCTATGTCATTAACCTGCTCTCGTCAGTTACTCGAACGACATCCAAACCAGCTCTTTGCAATGCAAATCTCAAGTCAGTGGCACGATGATAGAAGTACAAGGATGCCATCCCACACTTCTCTACGCGTCGATCCAGGACAACCGGCTCAGCGTGACTACACTCCACCTGGTTCCATATTGCTTCCACCCACCTCGGAAGCTGCTTTGGACAACCAGACAGAAGTTCTCGAGCGCCCTCCCCAAGATCTTACAGTAGGACAACTACAGACACTTCACGCTGCCACAGATCCTGAAGATAGAGAAGGCACCAGAGTCGCACTGTCTAGTGTCTCAGAATCCCCAAGGCGTTCCATTTCACGATACGATTCTCCAAATGTTCCTGATCCCGGCTCCAGTTCAGATTGTATGACAACGCCTATGTCTATAGGACCACGTCGGAAAAGACAAGAGAGCGTCGTGGCCCCTCAAGATGAGACCACGAGTGATCATTCTAAGTCCTCATCTGCACGACTACAGCAACCTGTGAATCGTGTCACGGGTAACCTCAGGAACACTAATGGGAGATCACAAGGACGGTCAATGAATGGGACCCATACGAGTAGAGTTTCTCCAACAGCTCAAGCTTTGCTCTTGGCTAACCCGCCGCCGAAAAGGACCTTGGATTCTGTGCGTAATCAAGTTGCTACTGAAATCGCATACCGTGCCGTGTCTAAATCCAGTGTGGTGGATGGTGAGCTGACAACCTGAAGTCAGTTTTGTCATTGAACATTGTGTAGGTGTGCGTGTGGCAGTAACAGACGCTTCGTCAGCTTGGTCGGGTCCAAATGACATTCCCTTCATTCACCTTATCTCATCATCCTTCAATGCTTCATTCGTTCTTTCCTCCACACCCTATCTATTCATAATCACTGCTACATCTTTCTCTCCTGGGTCTACTTCGACTTCCGGCTCCAAGTCCGAGAATGGTAGTCTCATTGCGGCTCCCGCTGCTGGTCTATTGTACATAACTTCTTCGTCATGCAAAATAGCTTCGCGTGCTGTACATCTTACCTGTTCCAAATTCATCGGCCGCATCACATCGTCCTCCTATACCTTTTCCACGCCAGACGTGGACACCGAGAAAGCAGGAGACGTGAGCTTAGGTTTAGCGACCAAAGAACTTGAGTGGATGGCTCGAATCAAAGAACTCCATTTCTCCTCATTTGATTCGGACGTCATACATTCGATACTTATCACTGCTTCCCGCACGCCACTCGATCCTGCCGTTCCTCCACCAAATTCGAAGTCTATTAATGTATTACTAGAGGAGGCTCGAGCTCAATTAACTAGAATTACACCTCAACAGGCGTTGACGGAACTGGTGGATACTGGTATGGATGTTCCAACAGTATTGGTGGATATACGGCCTCAGGCTCAGAGAGAGGAATTTGGTGAGATACTAGGAGCGTTGGTCGTAGAGAGGAATGTGCTGGAATGGAAGTTTGATCCGAGATGTGAGTTGAGGTTGGCTATAGCGGACAGGTATGATTTACGAGTTATTATGTTTTGTCAGGAGGGATATACGTCGAGGTATGTGCCCAATTCAAACTGCTGCCCTTGAATTGCTGAAGTTGTTGGTGATTTATGGTTGATTGAAGTTTGGCTGCGCGGTCGTTGCAGCAGTTGGGATTGTTGAATGCGACCGACATAATTGGAGGTTACAAGGCGTGGAAAGACGCTGGACTGCCTGTCAAGATCAAGCCACGTTCCGTTATGTTTGTGCCCAGATCTCCAGTTCGAGTGCCCTAACATAATATTATATGAGGATAGCGTTTGCTTTTTAATATACCTAGCCTTGCTGATTAGTTTTGGAAATTGTCTCTTCGGTATAGAGTATATTAAAACGTGATACATTAATTACTCAATATCAAAATTCTGTCCATCCCACACATAATCGATAAAGATATTCGGCCACCATTTCACCCCAGCCTCCCCAACACCTAATCCAGTACTTGCAAATCCCCCACCATTTGGGTCAGCATCCTGAATGACACACTCTGCATCATCTCTTACAACATCCCCGCTTATTTCAGCATCATCAATCATTTCCTTCGCCAGCGCCACCGTCATACCTTCCATCATGGCTATTTCCATAGTTGTTTTGGGACCTTGAGTTGCTAAATGTGCCGTAAGTCTGGCACTGAATGCTTTTTGAGCGAAAGATGGCGTGTGAAGCACAGAAAGGCCTGATTTGAATGTGCGCATTTGAATTTGCGGCGACGTATAATGGGGTAGAAGTGGAATCACCTGGAGAAACGTCGATGGTGGGAGAAGAGCTGAAAGTTTACTTTATGAGTTCCGCATAGAAGGAAGTTCGCAAAGGTTCTGAAGCATACCAACCCCTCGAGCACGGTTCCATCCTCCCCAGACCTCATCCAGAGCAACGATACCGCGGTCACGCATCATACCTCTGAGTACCTCTGCTAATTCCCTGGCAAGTTCGTTGACCCATTTCTTCTCATCCGTTATCATATCATTTGTAACTGCAACACTAGACACCTGCAGCCCGAGTTGCGCAAGGGATGAACGAATGAAGGTAACTTCTTCCGGAAGCTCATGTAGAGTAATTTGTGAACTGACGCCCGTAATGGCCGGAGACGGGGATGATGATCCCGGGGTTGAATTACTTGAAGGGTGATTCGACTCGGTAGTGACGGAAGTCAGTTTTTCGTTCAATTCAGCTGCGAGTTGAACCATATCTCGCGCTTTAATCATGAGTGCTTCTAGGTCTTGAAGTGCGTTCTTGAGATCTGTATCCTGTCCTTGAGCAGACGATTCCACAGATTGAAGAATACCGGCTACAATAACTGAGCATGACAGTGTGTACGATGGGCCAAACCAATACTTACTGATTCCACTTCGAGCAGTGGCACTACTATCGTTGCCGAAATTCGTGGGTATGGTAGGCTTGTATAAGGGTGTTGCTCGAGTCTGTCAGGAGCTCAGATTTTCTGGGGAAAAAATAGATGGGGTAGTGTACCTCCCAGGCTTTGCCTTTCAGACTTCGTTTCAGAGCCGTATAGAAGACTTTGTCACCTCCCTTCCTAAAGCTGACTTTGATCAAATTTCCGCCTGTTGGGTCTTGATCTTTGTCATCAACGTCAGGTGAACTCGGTCGTGTGGCTGGTGTAGATTTTGCAGTGGGCTTGGAAACATCCGGGGACACGTCAAAAAGTTTCGTCTCGCAAATTTCGCATTCTACAAGCGATGGATGGTTGAGGAATGTGCAAGCAGGACAGGCAACAGAGGTAGTCGGAGTCGAAGAAGATAATGAGACGGCAGAACTGGTGGGAAGATAAATGGAAAGATGTTTTGATGAAGTTGATTGTGCCGCAGAAGGACGGACGACGCCGCAAAGCACACAAACTTGTGTGCTTGAGGGACTACAACCCGATACGTTTCTATTCTTGTTTCCGCAAACGTCACATTCCCAATTGATCGGGCTGGTGCCGTTGTGGTCACCTTGAGTGGCAAGAGGGCCATCAGATGATATAATATTGAAGTTCAGGCCTTTGCGTGCAAGGTACAAAGTAACCTTGGGCGAGGAAGTGAACAAGCCAGCATAATAATCCGTCCGTGTGACATATATGAGATCAAGTGCGAGCGAATTATTTTCCGGATCCTTGTTATCCACGTAGAAAAGTCTATGGGACGTAATATAGACGATGCCTGATTGGTGAGGTGTAGATTTCTGGGGGCTGCGGTGTCTGTTATCTGGTTGTGTACAGCGTATCCAGGGCTTGCGTACCCGTCATAGATGCCTACACCTTCTTGCATTGCCAAGAGCTGCTCATTTGTGTGTAGAAGGGCTTGGACGGGAATTGTACCATCAACCAGCACAGTAAATCTTGGCAGAGCCATGACAAGACAAGCTGTAAATTAACGAGTAATTACCTAATCAAGACGAACATCAGGCATCACCTCCCATTTCTACCACGTAAGCTTATGAAACTTGCAGTCACAGTGACTCCACTTATCTAATTTTTGCTCTGCCCTATTTTCTGTGCTGGTGTCAATCTATTTTCCTTCTTGTTCTTGCAAGTACTTCTCCTATGGCATGTCCTGGTTCCGGGAAAGGTGTATGTTTTATGCCTCTTTGACAAATAAATGATGATGTAACAACTATCATACATCCCACCATGTTCAACTCCTTTAAGCGTCGTTTGGTAAGACGTCATGTAATAAAATGCTCTACCAGTCTAATTACGATGTAAACAGCCTAATATCTCAATCTTGTAAGCTGTGATCGGTATCTGTTGTCAAGAATCTGAAGCTGCGACCCATAGCCATAACCCATCCTCTCAACCGTCCACCAAAGCTCTTTCACTTCTTCGAAATTCTTTGTCTGCTCCTTATCCAAGTGGAAATCCTACTTCAGCCCCATTACAGTTCAATCTTGAAGTGGTGGAATCACCCCCGACGACTGATCAACTTGAAACTATTCTCTCTTATTTTTCGTCCAAAGCTGTGTCCCCCAGTCATGTCCTAATTTCGGCTCACCCTTCTGCGCCATCATTCAACGACCGTCCAACTACTTTGAGTGGAATCGTGCAACTTGCCCAAGATAATCCTCAGGCAGTGAAATGGCCCATTGTCGTTGACTGGGAAAATGGGAAAGCGGCAATTGGCGATATCGCAGGAGTCAAAGCCATCCTGGAGCACTTAACAAAGAAGAGAGATGGAGAAGTTCAGGAGGATCAAGTCCACCAGCCGAAGGGATGGCTCACATGAGATGCAGGGGCCCCCTGACTGTTGATCCTGAGCTGGTGATATGACAGCCATCAGCTTTCAATCCGGTTACTTTAGTTGTTGTTCATACTGTTCCGATAAGATGCCTTGAGGGTTATATGTCTTGTAATAGCTGACCCTGGAAAGAATGTGTAAGCTAGCTTACACATTTGATGACCCTGAGGGTGACCGGACTAAACCCATTTGTTCTTTTCCTTTTTCTCACTGAGTGGGCTTGAAGCCACGCCCTCGAGCATGAATTCTTCCAATGAATACGACGAGAAACTGCTCTCGCAAGCACCTGAGGTGTCCAAGGCAGATATACAGGTATGTCCACCTGTTATTAGCCACCCAATGCTCACGTCCATGTCATTGTATATTCAATCCTACGACTAAATAGGATGGCTACAATACAGACCTACTTCGAGAGCCTACTGTCAAACGGGCATCTACAACGCGGGCGGTACCTCTCCGATCCAACTCCGGTTCCCTTCAAGGACAGTACCAAGACCTCGAGTCCTCCAAAGCTACTCTACAACCCGAAGAAAACGTTGTTAAGCTCCGCAAACCGTGGTGGAGAACAGTCAAAGGAATTGCCATAATGGCGGGAATTGCCATAATTGTGATCATTGTCATCGTCATTCCTGCTGCCGTCGTCACCTCCAGGAATAAATCTAGCAGTGATGGACAAAGCGGGCTATCATCGTCATCTCCGATGTCAGAGACACCTGCTCCATCCAGTATTGATTCAGCACCAGGTGTCAGTCAAGGCTCTGCCAGCAATAACAGTGGTGAAAGTGCGGACCAAGGGTCTGCTGCCGACGGTCCTGTTGCGGGTTCAACGCCCCGACCCGTTTAACGGCTTGAGTCGTCGAGAGGTTTTGGTAGTCGTGTTGAAGGATATCGGCTTGCAAATATGCTTTTGACTGAATTTCTGATTTTTATGGGCCAAACCAAACTGTTAATCTCACTTTCTTTCTCGCGATAGTTTTCCTGACCCTGACCCTCTTTTCTTCCACTGTTCAATAAAGTTGGAGGTAGTCGCTGTTTATTTTGCCAATAGTGTCTCTTAATATTGTGTGTAAGTTCGGACATCACCTTATGTGCCTCGTAACTTATGGGTCTCAACTGTGCCTGTTATACTGCAAAGTGGTCTGATTGTGTCATAGACCAACATTGGCATTCCAACATTTCGAGACGTCGGTATTTCTCAGCAACAAGGTTGTTCCTGCGTAGACAGCTGGGAAAAGAATATGCTATTTCCGCCACAATCATGATCTTGCGAGATCAGTATCACATTAAATGTCCATGTTAAAATGTCGCCAATACGACACTGAAATGGGTGCAGAAAATCAACATCTGAGCAGGACAACATTTCAAAGTCTGTGCTAATCCGTTCGAGTCCTTCCAAAGAGGAGAGGGTGTGCAATCAAGATATACATGGAATTCACTTGTGAGATGGATCACAAGGTCCCATCGCTTGAAGAAGATACAAGGTACTCCATACCCACACACTATATATGTGTACTTCACTTAGATTTCCCATGCCTTTTAAGTACCTACTTTTCCCTTAGTATCATCAGTATCATGTTGCAGCGGCAAGGAATCAAAAAGCGCAGGCCCTGGAATCTCACGTACGTCCGTGTTCATGCTAATTTTCTAGCGAACGTCGAACCGAGCACCATAACTGGATCCTCGATCCCGAGTTGGATGGTAGAAGGCCTATGTTGTCATTGTTGCTACATATGGTTCCCGATCCTGACGCCTGACACAGCCGTCATGTGTGATAGAAGTGTAAGAGCGGAAATCGTGTTGTTGTTGTCTAATGTGGTAATTGTGTCCGTGGTCTTTTGACGGGCTAGGCTCAAATATCCGTCAATAAATGGTATCCGCTGGTATTCATCACGGTCAAATGTAGATTTGGTAAAGCCTCGGCCAAGGAGATCATCTGGAAGAGGACTACATAGGTTTGCAGGAGTGATCTCTGTGATTTCACGGATGCTGGATGTAGTATGAGATTCGACGTATTGCCTTGCTCTCCGTCAAAAATTACATCACCCTCCAGCGCTGAGACGGGTTGAAGAAACTGCCCTAGACTCCAATAATAACAATGACCTGGCAATGTCTAATAAACATTCAGCCCGCATCTGCCTGATACACGAATTGCGAGGTTCAGATTAGGCTAGAGCGATGGGATCCAGGATGTTGTCAAGCATCATTGCCTCGCGTGTCTCGGTGCAGCAGCTGACATGACATTTGGAAGTGAAGGAAAGTAGCTGTATTTGCTATGAGCTCAGTACGATTCATACTCACACAGGCAGCGGTGTATATGATTTCATGGAATTGTAATAAATTAACATACATCTATGCTGGTGTGAGAATCACAAATGCACGTGGCAGGTTACAGGGTCCTATACCTTGCCACATCCTTTTCGTCTGGCTGGCTGCCGTCGACCCCGTTTTGATTTCTTGACGACTCAGTGGGTATTAATAAGAACTGCATGATCGACAGGCTCGTTTTGATATGTCTTTCACCGTAGAAAACCTGCGCCATGCCCTCGTTTTTGTCCAAGGTCTTCGGGCGAAAGAAGGACGGTAGAGGCTCACCTCTGCCCCAGGGGCGTACATCGGATGGCTCTCTCCTGGACGGAAATTTTGAGGCTGTGTCCCCAGTAAACACGCCCAGTGTTGCTGAGTTCCCGGAGAACGCGCTCAGGGGAAATAGCAAGGAGAAAGGTGTCGCGTCGGGTCTCTTCAAAGTCAAATCACAGCCATCGCGGTCGTATTCTTCCGAGACAAGTAAGAGGGGGAATCTCCCTCAATTGTCTCTCGCTCTTCCAGTTCCTAAGGATGATGCACAGGCTTGTGCCTTGGGTGTCATGTTCGAGGTCGGTCCTGATGCACAAATCCTCACAGACGACGCCATCGGCAAAAAAATTCTGACTCCGTCGGAGGCCCTCATCTTAGTCCGGGCATGTTCGCAAGCTATTACTGCTCGAGGTCTGTTCCTTGTCTTCATTTTACGTGTTAACTCTAACCATGGAAGTGATCGTTTACCAGGTCTCGAGACGCTTGGGCTTATGCATCCTCACTGGTATTCCGCTTCGCCCGATGTTCAGCGCAGACTCATCTCGCTGTTTATACATTCTTTAAATCCTAATAATGCAATCACTATTCTTCCACCCAGCCTTTCATCATCATCATCATTATTTGAATCAGAAATCAAGTATACCCGATCACCCCATGATGTTGCTGCTGTCCTTCGTTGGGGGTTGCGACATCTTGAGCTTAATGGAGAAAATTTTGGGAAGAATGAGCATTGGTACAGGAATTTCTCAGAGGCTGAGCGGAATTCAGAGTATCTTCCTGGATCCTACTCGAAAGACCTCGCCTCTCTAATACCTCCGGATCATCTTGAGCTTCTTAATGCTATATTAGATCTCTTCTCTTCTTTGGCTGCTCATGCAGAGAGAAATAGCACCTCCGCGAGCAAGCTCACAAGAGTGTTCGGCTTCTGGTTGTTAGCGGCCCCGCGCGTTGGAGAAGATGTTGATTGGTCGAAATTATATGCTCGATGGCAAGAACACGGACGAATCCTTGAACATCTTTTCCTTGCAAGAATCAGGTAATGCTTGCTTTGTCTATTTTCCAAGTCAACTCTGATGGTCGTCAATTTTTAGGGATGAATCTTTGAGACTCAGGATGCCAACGCGTCTAACTGAGCTTGTCGTTCAGTATCCCTATGTCAGAGGTGCAACGCCTGCTAGTGACGTTTTCCTTCCACCGCGTGCATCTACCAGGTACTTCGACGCCCTATTCGTTCGCGTTGAAACCGAGTTTTCCTCTCCACAAGATCAAGTCCACTGCCATCCTCTCCAATTCCTCAAAGATGCCCTCGCTGCCGATGTTGTGGTTGGAGAGAGCGAGTCCTCGACTCTTTGGGAGAAAATCAGGAATATTGGCAACGATGAGAATTCAGTATTACCAGGAGGTCTAACAGGGCTTAGTCAAGCCTTCGCGGATGAGACTATCCGTTACCTCGCCCTCGTCCCTGGTGGTCACCCTCTCAAGAGGGTCGCTTCATCAACCTTGAATATAACCAAAACTCCTCAACAAATTCCAGATCCGCGTTGGTATGTGTCATCTCCTGGTCCTCCTGAGGCTGGCAGTAGCGATCAAGTCCTCAACGGTGTTACCTTGACTAATGGCTATCGTGAGCCTATTCCCGATCCCTTGTCACTTTCGTCTGCTCCAAAATCAATTTTGCCAGCTGACTGGGCACAGTTCTCATCTGTGGGTTTCTCTGATGTTTCTACTTCCTTACCATTAGCCTCGACACTGCTTGGTCAGGATGTCAAGAAGACCAATCCACCACTCCGTAAGGCAAGTAGACATTCGACAGTCCCTTCACCATCTCGCAGTCCAAGCGAAATTCAGCATAAATCTGTCCACAACACCATTCAACATCGCACCTCCAATCTCCCTCAATCTGAACCTTCTACCAAACTCCCATCCAAGTCATTCCCTTTGTCAGTTGTTGAGATTGACGAAGCGTTCATCGAATTCTGGGTTGATGTGCTTCTGGATCCTATCGCATCTGTCTGGCGGAAATTCGTTATCTGCAAATTGAGGCCCTCTCTGTCCGAGCTGACGATCGATCATAAACGTATTCAATACCTCGTTGTCGAGCACGTATTTGTTCCCAAGCCTACGCCTATACCACCTCTTGCCGAAGTTGCTCAATCTCAGCCAATTGAGATGACAAGAGCTGTGAGCATGGACAAGTCTACTGTTGCTTCATCCCTAGGTAGATTGTCTGCAAGTTCCGAGAAGAATCGATTCTTTGGGTTCTTCAGTTCATCTGGGCGGCATACCCCGTACGGTTCCTCGACTGCACTCGGCACCAAAGGCAAGAAGAAGATACCACCTGCACATTATGTCAATGACCTAGATGAAGTGTTAGAAGATCCTGATGGTGGGAAAACGAGGTCGAGTTCTTCGGCTGTCAAACTGAAGATGCTTTCGCCTCAATCGAGAAGGTCCGTTGGTGAACTTAAGTCGGTGAGGATTCCGAAACAGGTTGCTAAAGATGATAAGGAAGCTTCTGAGAAGGAAGAGAAGGAAGAGAAGGGGAAGAAGGGGAAGAAGGATTTGAGTAGTGACGTGGGGATTGCAACTACCGACGCCGCTGTCATTGTAGCAGATGCTGCCGTCATGGCCCCCGCATCCGCTGTAGCCAAGGAGAAGGATAACGCGGCAGTTATTACTTTGTCCCCCACGACTGACACTAGCGCTGCCGAAGGGTCTCAGTTCGTTCAGGGTCCTGTCTCTGGCATGAAGTACTCCACTGAGGAAAACTCCATTCTCGAGGACTCTGCAATACCGAACCCTCTGGTATCCAAATCATCATCTGTACCAGAGCCTGAGACATCCGTTCCAGAACATTTAATCGATGCGGCGTTGAATGTACCTACCACAGTTGTGGAGCCGATGGCAAAGGGCCTCGTTACGCAAGTCTCGGGGGAAGTCACTCCTGGTACTGTTGAAGAGGATGTGATCGCAAATTGTGTTGAGGAACCCAAGTTTGAAGCTGCTGTGGCAGAAGCGCCGGTGAAGGTCAAAGCTGCTGAAGTCATCACTCTTGGGGTTGAGACTGTCATAGGGGACCTAGATAGGAACACTGAAGCTATTGCCAACGACTCTTCTATTCCTGTGCCGGCGAGTGAAGAAGCACCTGCTACCTTAGAACACGTTTCTGTGGAAGAATCCACGGGAGTTGTCGAACAAGTTGTACCTGTTGTCGAAACGTTTGCTCCCGCTTCCGTCGAGGAATCCACATATGAACAAACTACTGACAAATTACCAAACACTCCAAAGGAGGCAGACAGTGTTTCTGCAGTTCCGGTATCTGAGATTGAAGAAACAACTCTTACTGTAGCCTTTGCCGAGGCTCCATCTTTCAATGAACCAGTTCCAATGGAAGATCACGTTACTGATGATAATGATAACTCTCCTATGCAACAAGCAATTAGTGAGGAAACTACAATACTTGCCAGTGAAGAGCCAATTATTTCAGTAGCAGATGGTTCAGCGAACACTATACACCCAACCAACCTTGATGAAGTAGCATTCGTTGCGGAGACATTGCCTACTGCTGAGGAACCTGTTGCAACAGCGGACATCGAGCCTGTAGTAGAGGCACCTAGACCTGAGACTTTGAAGCAGACCGTGGAAATTCCTGGGCTCCGGGTTGGAGCTCCGATAGTGGAAGCTACTGATGTTCAAGAAGGCCGTGATGTCCCTGGACCCTCTATGCAGCTTGAAGTAATCAACAAAGAAGGTATGTCGATAGAGGTCTAGATCTTAGAGCATGTCTGATTCTCGAATCGTTCCAAATAGGTGCCCCAAGTGCAGCAGAAACCTCTCATGACGTCGAGGAGCCTGTCGAAAACATTACCGCCATTCAAGGACCGGCTTCCGAACCTTTGACTGATGCTATTGAGAAAATAGAACAAGATTCTGTGGGTAGTGAAGAAGAAGCAGTATCCACCAAACATGTAGATGGTACGTTTTTTTCACTTTATCTGATGATTTACCTAAATAAAGTCACTGTTCTACTCAGCCGAGTATACAATCCCGGATCCGGGTGAGTCTCACGTTCTGAAACATTTTTGTCATGTTGTCGCTGACAACATTCGGCATAGTCCCCGTTCCTGATCCTGTCATTCCTTTGAAAGGTGCACCCGAGAAACTGGTTGAAGTCGTCGACAATTGAAGATCAAATTGGAAATATTGACTGTCATTTCTCTGCTGACCAGCGTTACCTCACGCCATTGGACTTTCTTTCAGTGTTTCCTCGTTCCTGTTGACCATTTGTCATTCCTAGCCACGATCGTCACTGATATCTGGACGGCGTATACCCTTGCTTAATCTTTTTCATTAATGAGCCTAGATCTCGTCGCTTCATTTCTCACACACTCTCGTTTTGGATATCAGATATCGATTGTCGCTATAATAGGCATATTAGATATCTATGACTCATTTGTATTGTCCATCTATAGGTCGATCAAGAAAGAGTTGGTTAGTCAGGTATAGACAGATTTACGTCGCATCGCATCAATTTGAAAGCTCCAGTGAGTAGGTAGACTAAACAGGTGTCTGCTCCAAGTTCCAGTAGCTTTCAGCATATTCGAGAATTGCACGGTCGGAACTGAACTTGCCCATCTGAAATCAACGTCAATCAAAATGGAATGAAGCATGTAAATCTGCTGGTCACCTTGGCGGTAGTTCTGATCGATTTCTTAATCCACTCGTCTCTATCGAGATAGGCTTCGTCGACCATAGCTAAAGCAGCGATATAAGAGTCGAAGTCATCAGTAATCAGGTAGTGATCGCCCTGGCGGATTGAATTGAGGAGACTGATAAAATAGTCAATAATCATGCTCAGCAATCTCAAACCATACCACTCACGGCTCATAAGGAGCCCCATCACCAAATAAACCAGCAGATATCTGGTTCAAGACGTTTGCTAGCGCAGGACATTTCTTCTCAACAGAGACAGGGTGGTAGGTGTGTTGGTAGCGTAGGTCCTCTACGGCTCTGAAGGCGACATCATAAGTAACAAGGATCATTGAATGTTGGGCGACTCACGGCGTCAAGTGACCGAAGAAGACTGGATGGCAAGTCAATAAGTACCAACAAATGAATGAACAATACAATACTCACAGACGTTGCTCTCTCCAACTTCCTCAGCAATCTCGATGTTGGCACCATCTGGCAATAACTATGAGTGTATAACAACAAAGGGGCTGGCAAAGGACACCTACCGACGGTGCCGAGAAGAAGACCACCGTTAAGACAGAACTTCATGTTCGAAGTACCAGAAGCTTCAGTTCCAGCGGTAGAGATATGTTGGCTGATATCAGAGGCAGGTATCAAGACCTCAGCGAGAGAAACGGAATAATCCGGAAGGAAGTAGAGTTGCAAAAAGTCCTTGGTATCCGGGTCGGCATTGATGACACGTGCAACGTTCACAATGAGACGAATCGTCTAGAATGGAGGTGAGCCTCAGCAAGCAACAAAGCGTAGAAGACCCACAAGCTTGGCAATATAATCTAGTATGCTTTTAGTATCAAATCAGTGATCACCTGAGTTAACATGGTCTCACATGCAGGAGCAGCCTTCCCTGCGAAGAAGACGACCTTACGGTTACCCTTCTTCCTTTCAGCAGGAGACATGCCTTTTAAGGTAAGATACCGCTAAATGGAGTCAGAAATAAGAAAGAGGCTTGACATGGTCACTTACGTGTATGACACCAAGGATATTCAATGTTTGCCGCTGCTATGTGTAAGTTCCAAGTCCCTTCTTTTAAGAAGCATAAAGCACCTTGTACTCGTGCAGGCGCTATTGTTGCCACGTCAGCAAGACAAGCTTCTCTATCCTTAAGTCCTCGAGAAATCTGACCTTGATTTGTACATCAAACATAGCATCTAATTGGATAGTAAATCCGAGAGTGGACTGGACATGCCTAGCAAGGCGTTCTTTGTTACGTTGCTTGACAGCAGCCCATTCCTTACGGAATTTCTTGTCTTCTGCTAATGGCAGCAGGTCTTCGAGTTTAGTCAAATTCTTAAGCCAAACTCTCTTGTCTAGTCTCAGTTTCTTAGTAATGAGATTACTCAGCTCGGGGTTGCATTGATCGAGCCAGCGACGGGGGGTTACTGTCAGGGAGGCTTAAATTGATAGCTGTGGTCGAAATATTCTGTACAAACCTCCATTGGTGACGTTTCCGAACCTAATTATCGTGCATAAGAATGGGATGGGATAATAATGATCAACATAGCATAGCGACACACTTGCTAAGGCCTTCAAATTCAACGAAATCCTTGAGAATTGTCGTTCTGACAAGTTCGGAGTGAAGCTACAGAGACTGAGCAACATCCATGATACAGATACAAAAGAACAGTTAGCCTACCTCCGCAACTCCGTTGACCTTACGACTACCTGTACCAATGTCAGACCCGATCCGCAGACAAAAAAATTACATACCGATACAGGCCAAGTGAGCCATCCTAACTTGTTTCGGGTATCCTTCTAGAAAAAGGTCAGTCACGCAGAAGAGTATTGGTCAGGAGGGGTAGCACACCTTCAATCAAAGACATTCTTGCCAGTCGGTCGCGATCGCCGGGGAATTTTTTCTCAACAGCTTCAAGAACGTTACACATATCTCAAATGCAAGGATGTAGGCCATACCTTGTAAGAAGTACATGTTCTGACAAGTGACTGGTTAATGGTCAATGACAGTGGACCGGCGTGACTCACAATATCATAGATGATTTGCATGTGTCTATAGAATGGTTGAGGCATAAACATTGAACACAAGATGCCTGGCTTACCGAGGGAGCATATGCTCAACGAGGGGAGCAGGCCACTTTTCCAGAGCTTCCTACAGAGATGTTCAATCTAAGGCAGAGCTGGACTCGATCGGGAACAGTACACACTGGCAAAACGGTATGATTCGTGTAGAAGAAAGTGTTGGTGACAATTTGCCATGCTTGATCCCACGATAAATCCTCTTCGTCGAGCAGAATACGCATCAATTCCGGGATTGCGAGGGTTGGGTGGGTCTAAATATGGTTCGGTAAGCTTGATTTAAGGTGGGTTGGGCCAGTCTCATACATCATTAAGTTGGATTGCAACATCTGAAGGGCCATCAGAAGCGTAATTTGTTTCGTCAGGTTGAAAACCTTACAGTCAGGAAATTCAGAAATTGGTTTCCCGATATTCTTGAAGCGTCGGAGAATATCTTGTAAACTGGCTGCGGTCCAGAAGCTAAAGATGTTAAGAAAAGGGCCTGGCCTTACTCATAGTTATCTTACTATTGTTGCTTCAATCTCAACTCCTTGCCAACTTTATCCCCATTAGCTTCTGTACCAAGCGAAAGCGAAATACCTACAAGACCTAAAAAGTCTATGAGCACAGACAGGAGTGCTTAATGGGCGAAAAATGCTCACGTGTGGTCATTTGGATATAAAACCGAAGTGATAGCTGCTGCACTATTTGAGGCTTCAACAGCCCCCTCATAATTCCCGGCTGATGATGTCCATAAAACCAGACTTCCCTCAGTGCGATAGAAACATACCATTGAAGGAGTTGAGATCAAATCCACGCTTAGGCTTACTTTCCCAGAGTCTCAAATTGTTTGTAGTCTTCGTCTTGTATCCAGGGATCATAACATCATATGCAACTGCCAACACTTCTTGACCTCCAGTCCAGGTCGCACGGCCACTTCCATCATTGTGACGTTCTGCGTGGCCGTAGAACCTTACTTCATAGGTGACGTCGAGGCGAGGAAGCTGCCATCATGATCAGAAAAGGTCATGGGCAGATTGATTCCTTTACCTCCCAGGGGTTCTGGTTATCTAGCCAGGGATCGGGAGCCTAAGCACAAGCACTGAATGTTTGAACAGGATCCAGAACCAGTGCTGACGAACCTCAAGTTGGTCACCCTCAGGTGAAATAAGCTGCTGAAATATACCATATTTGTATCTCAGGCCATAACCCCAGACCGGGAGCTCCTAGAAAAATATATGTTCATTGATTTAGTATAATGCAAGTCGATCGAAGGAGAAGCACCTGAGAAGCCCCGGAATCAAGATAACAAGCAGCCAAACGACCAAGACCGCCATTTCCAAGAGCAGCATCGCGTTCTTGCTCGAGTAAGTCCTCCATATTGAAGCCGAGCTCTTCGACGCCACTCCTGTATTTGTCTTTGAGACCGAGGTTGAGCAGCTGGATCACCAAATCAGTGTAAGCGTGGGATATGTATGTAATCTAACGTACGGCGTTGTCGAGTGTTCGGCCCATCAAGAACTCCAAGGACAAGTAATATGCTCGCTTGGGAGCCTTACGCGTATAGTTGAGCTGAGTCTCATTCCAATTGACCTACATCATCCCTCTTTTTGAATACATTGAATTTGATGAATGTGTTTATCCCACCAATAGATTGTCCCTGACGGACAACGCTGAAGCTTGATAGGCACCAAGGTTATCTATTGGATCTGTAAATCATGGGAATTTCCAAAATCATCGCATACGAGGGTACCAAGATTGTAAGCCTGGCGTGCAAGAGAGGTCTGGACGTGGTTAATGATACCCTTCGTGATTTCGGAGATGTCTAGATGACATCAGGCTATATGTCTCCGCGTGGTTATTTATGACACACCTTGATCGACACCACGCAAACCGGCCTTCCAGACTTTCTCGTCTCCCTTGGGCCATACTTCTTTGCCAGACGCATCAGTGTCCGGGAGATAACCTACCTAACTCAGCTAAAGCCTCTGCCGCAGATGGGAACATAAACACACCTGTGAGAGTGCGGACATGCCTCCTAGGCCGCTTGGGCTTTCCGATGGACTTTGGATCGATAGTGGTGGTCATCACTGAGATGGATGAGAAAGGATAAGAAGAGAAGGCCCAGAGTTATAAGGAT
>Ga0157368_1000349_pt1 | contig 21754 bp, 28 predicted proteins | sample AttbisABBM3_FD_113146 | JGI IMG/M metagenome (GOLD analysis project Ga0157368, IMG submission 113146) | Fungus gardens microbial communities from leaf cutter ant in Botucatu, State of São Paulo, Brazil - Atta bisphaerica ABBM3 | ecosystem: Host-associated > Fungi > Mycelium > Unclassified ...
GTGGGAAGCAACGATATTAATATCAGTGTTATAATTAGAGGCAGAGAAACAAGCGGCGATCAGAGTCAGAAACAGTTTGACAAGGATATAAATGACCCTCGTGTGAATTAACAATGATGAGAAAGGAAGGGAAAAAAATACAACTTCGAAGGTGCTTGACATATAAAATTGCATGGGTACACTGCGGCAGCGAATGGATGCTCAGAAAAGAGATAGTACTCACGTCGATACCACTATGTTGCCTACCCTGAAACGTCGGCAGACCGAGAGCCTTGAGTTGAGCAGGTATGTTGAGGGATCTGCGCACTGGTAGGATGGAGACCTAACCAATAAACATGGATGTCAACAAGAATAGGCAAGGGGCAAGAAGTCAGCACGGAAGTTTCCAAGAATGGCATAAAAATTTCACGTCATCAGAAACAAGTATGTCGCAATGGGTAGATGAGCCATGGTTGAAGAGGAGTAATCGGGTAAATGAGGGAATGATTGAATAATACGAAACCGACATGACATACCCTCACAGAACTGCCAGAGGCAGTGGCAGAATGGGTTGGTGGCGTGTTGAGCCATTGCATGACGGACATACGGACATCAAGGATGTCACCTGTGAGCCATTCAGGCATGGGAATCTAGGCAGTCGCGGTCGACGCATGTAGATATAACAGTGAAGATTGATGCACACCTTTGAGATGAAACACTGCTTTACGACGAAGTCGCGAACGTCGAAGGGACCGTCGCTGCACCAACAGAAGCGAACGAGGCGTTTGCCAGTGAGGTTGTCGATGAGGCCATTCTTGACCAAGAATGCACGAACGGACTTGAGAACTTGGGGAAACGGAGGTGCAGCATCGACTTGCTCCTTCAAGTGAGTCAGTTTTCCATGAAGTTTTCGAGAGGCAGTGGAGCGAGAGACAAGACAAACCTGTGTGATTCCCGTGAGCTCGGTACAAAAACTTGAAAGAATGGGTCGCCAGGAGGGTCGGACAAAGCTTCTAAATTCATCGACGACCTGGAGGTTGCTCGCTTTCATGTGGCGATCTCGGTCCTGCCATTTCATCAGACAGATAGGAAACTCCTGTCGGGAAAGGAACGCAGTCAGACGATGATCATGTGTGCTATGTGAGGAGGAGGACGGAGCATACGATGATTTCATTCGGATAGTTGAAGTCTGTGCCCTGGAAGCAGGTGGCCTCGACATCGAGGACGAGAAAGGCAGCATAAGGCTGGTGAGGACGAAAAGCAAGCAGAGGGCGCCGTTGAGTGTCGTCGGGAACGTCGGGAACGTCGAGGAGAGGGGGTGTGTGGCGCATGGTTGTGGAGGGCAGACTAGAGCATTTGAGGGCACGTTGTACCACCGGCCAGAAATCCAAGGCTCGCCTTTTCAGCCCACTCACGTGCTCTCTTTTTTCCTCCATGGCCGACGACCTCGACGACGACTTTGCCCCAGACATCGGCGGCGACGATGCTGCCGAGTCTGTCAGCTTTCTGGAGCTGGAGCAGCCTACGCCGTCCGTAGTACCGACGAAAAAACGGAAGCACAGAGAGAAGGATAAGCAGTCCAAAGTGCATTCTCTGTTCTTTGTTTTTCTTTCTCTCGCTTACCATTTGCTAGAAACGAAAGCTCACCAGGCCCGTAGAGCCAGTTTTAGACTCTGTTGCTGATCAGAGCCCCGTGCAGCTCGCAAGCCATCTCGTGAAAGTGCAAGCCAAGACCTTTCCCAATTACACTCCCATAGAACTCAATGATTTCGAGATCTCTGGTACGACTTGACCCCCTATTGCTACCTTTCGTCCACCTACTGTGCTAGTCAGACTCTGTCATCGCAGACACCACCTCCTGGGCCGGGACCAGGACTCTTGATCAACTTGTCTCCTTCATCATTCAAAGTAAAGTTCAACTGATGTTGTATTTGCCTCGTGGCTTAGATTATCTTTCTTAGTTTTACCTACGCTTCACAAACGGCTAGGTCAAGCCTCCAAGTCGAATGGAACACCGACACTACTTTTTGTGGCAGGTGCCGCTTTGAGAGTTGCCGATGTCACACGAGTCTTGAAGGATAAAAAGCTTCTCGGCGAAAAAGGGGGAGATGTCGCCAAGCTATTTGCCAAGCACTTCAAACTTTCTGACCATGTCTCTTACCTCAAGAGAACCAAAGTTGGTACTGCTGTAGGTACGCCTGGTCGTATAGGCAAGTTGCTCTGCGAAACAGGTGTGTTTTTATTCAGACCAGGAGCCGCTGATGATGACGTCCTGTTAGATGCCCTGTCCATTTCCCAGCTCACCCATATTATCCTTGATGTCTCCTATGTCGATGCAAAGAAACGCAATCTACTCGATCTTCCAGAAACCCGTGATGAGATTTTCAAAACTGTTCTGGGTGCACCCCAAGTGTTGAAGGCAATTAAGGAGGGACGAGTGCAGCTTGTGTTCTTTTAGCAACCATTGATATTGTAATAACACAAAAGATTTTCAAAAGCCTTTCGGGTTCGTCCTGAGTGTGAGCTGGTCGGAAAGAATCAGCGGGTGCTCGGGTACCACGTCCAAGGTTGCATACTCTTGTCCATTTCGGCACCTTGTGAATGCTCTTTCTGTATCCCTCTGCACGTGGACTGAAGACGGTGTACTTGTCCTTGGCCGGCATCTCGTGTTCTTTTGGTAATTCCAAAGCACGATCCTGATGTATTTCAACGAGAGACCCATCTGAAGCAAAACGAAATATGGCGCACGAGGGCTTTGCATTGGACACCACTGACTCTAACGGCCTCAATCACGGCATCTACCTTCTTGAGCCGCTCCCGAGCATTAGCCTTGCGCGTCGTAGAGAGTTTCCAGGGAGATTTCCTAGGAAAAGTCTGGTAAACTGTGCTGTCGAGAAACAGAATCTGACGCACCATAGCAGACCACTGAGGCAGACACTCGAAGCCCTGAACATCAAATAATATAAAGTAAAGCAGAGTTGGGGCGTGGGAAAGCAGCCAATGGCACTGTTTGCATCCGCCCAGAATGGCCCATTTCCTGAAAATACCTTCCCCCGCTTTTCCACTGGTATCATCCTCCCTCCGCCAGAAATTAAAGGTCTGTCTGTTTTCCGACCACAACAGTCCAACCATGCCTAACTCCTTTACTCCAGCTGTCATCCAAAAAACAGCAAATTTCGTCGCCAACTCTCAAAACCCTCCTCTCTTCGAGGACAAAATAAGAGAAAACCAACGCTCTGACCCTAAATTCTCATTCTTGAATCCCGTGGACCCGTATTATGCGTATTACAAGGACAGGCTTGACAGGCTTACGCGAGGAGAGTCGCTGGACGATGATGCCACGCCTACCCCCGGTGGGACGGGCTCTGCTACACCTTCTGGTGCTGCAGGAGGCGCAGAGATAGATGCTGTGGATATTGGTATCGAACCTCCAGCCCCAGAGTTTACCTTGGATATGCCGAATATCAGCAATTTCGACTTGTACGTTGTCCCTAGCTTTCATCGCATCTTGCGCTTGGCTTAGCTATACGCCAACAGGGACACCATGAAGCTCGCAGCGCTCTTTACCGCTGCTCGGGGTCGTGCGTTCCTCGCTACACTTTCTGCAAGGGAAGGACGCAACTACCAGTTCGATTTCCTTCGGCCTACACACTCGCTCTTTGGGTACTTCAATCGTCTAGTTGAACAATATAGCAAAGTACTTTATCCAAACAAGGACATGCTCGAGCAGTTGAAAGACAAGTCGCAAGAAGGGTCTAGGTGGAAAATGTTGGAGCAGGCTAGACGGCACGCCAAGTGGCAGAGGAGTAAGCGAGAAAAGGATCAGAAGAGGAAAGATGATCAGGAAGCTGAACGAAGTAAGTCATCATCTCAATAGCCTCAAATCACATTCACTCTTGCTCTCACCCAGTCGCATTCGCCGAGATTGACTGGCATGACTATGCCATAGTCCAAACCATTGAATTTACAGCTGCCGATGCAACTTCTGAGCTTCCACCTCCCATGAGCGTACAAGAAGTCGAAAGCATGACACTGGCTCAGAAACGCATGGCCGCTATGATCATGGAAAACACCGTCGAAGATATCGAAGCTCACCGCGCCCGTCAAGCTGAAGCTGAAGCTCTCGCAGCTGCTGCCGCTCAAAGCGTAGGTAAGGTCACTGTGGTTGATGAAGTAGAGGAAGATGCTGCTATGGAAGAGAGTGATGACGAGATGAGCGAGGAGAGGAGGAGGGAAGAGGAAGCAGAGAGACAGAAAGAGCTGGCGAGAGCACATGCCTTGCAGCCTACAGTTGGTCTTATGAAGATTCGTACAGACTATGTACCAAAGAGTACGTCCCATCACTATCTTTCGTTTGATATTCGGGCTGAATTGTTATCTCTTTATCTCTCTCTCTCCAGTCGGCGCGAAGAGCACCAAACCAACGATGACCACTTGTTCCATTTGTGGTCAGCAAATACCCGTGGACGAACTGCAGGAACACATGCGGATTGAGCTTCTCGATTCCAAGTGGAAAGAACAGCGTGACGTGCTTGAAGCTCGTAAAGCGCAAGCTTCTGAACTCCAACGCGGCGCCAATGTTGTTTCTTCACTCAGAAACCTTGCCCGTACCCGTGTCGATATCTTCGGTTCTGAAACGGATGAAGAAAGGCGGAAGAGAGAAGAAGAAGAAGAACGAGAGAAGAGGAAGGAACGAGAAAAAGTTGTTTGGGACGGTCATACTGCTTCGAAAGCCAATACCTTGGACAAGTTCTCGACGAATGTCAACTTTGATGAGCAAATTGCAGCTATCCATAGGGCTAAAGGTTTAGGGCCGTAAGTCATCTTTTCCTACACGCTCTTTTTCCTAGCTCTTGCTGACTATTTCAACACAGTGCCGAAGTGAATGCGATAGGCCCAGGCATTGGCCCTGCCGCTATCCCACCACCACTTACGTCTCTTCCACCGCCACCTGCATCCCTTCCTGCGCCTCCTATCCACCATCCCAACGCCACTGTCTCCGCTGGCCCCACACCTGCATCGATGCGTCCCTCATCCAACACACCAACACCTGTCATGCTCCCGCCGCTTCACTACCAAGGTCTTGACGCAGCTCAACCGTTTGGATATTCTCCACCTCCGATAACACCTGGATCGGCTAGTCATAAGGCAGCGCTGGCTGCGGCCAATGCTCAAGTGCAAGCAGGAATGGTTCGCACGGCAGATCAGATGCTTGATGGTGATGGATTGGAAATACCACAACAACCGGAAGATCTCATTCCACCAGCTAAACGACAACGTGTGGCTAAGCTTCCTGGTGGGAATCTCTACCGCGAAGAAGATTGGATCGAGATGCATCCTTATCCCATCTCGCTTCAAGTTCAACTTCCTCATGACTCTGCGAAGCCCGAGTGGAAATTAGATGGGAGTGTTGTGCTTGTACCAGATTTGCCGATGAATTTGTTGATTAGTACGCTCAGGGATAGGATTCGAAATGTGACAGGGAGTGCGTTGCCTGCGTCGAGGATGAGAATATCGTATCAGGGCAAGATGTTGACCAACTCGAGTACACTTGGTCATTACAACTTGGAGGATGAGGATATATTAGTGTTGAGCATTAGCGAGCAACGTAAGAGGTAGTGTAGTACATGGTACATCAAAAATCTTTTTGTACAGGCTTTTCTCCCTATTAGAAGTGTACCCTGATTACATTACAAATGATGCGCAGAATAGGGACGTTACAACCAGAAACCCCAAAATAGAAATTTAAATTAAGAGCGGCCGAATGGAAGGAAGGCCAAAAAAGGCACCGGTGATTAAATCAGACAAAAATAACTCTTGTCCCAAGTTGGTTATTCCCCGAGAACTCGGACCAGCAAAGGAATCGACAGAAATCGAAAAAGAAATCTTTCCCCATATTGTCTCTTTTGGTTTTTCATGATCGTTTCACATGGTTCTCCATTCCTTTTTAGCGACAAAGGCTATATCAGAGTCGGAACACATACGTGAATGTCGACCCCTGGAAAATGAGAATGAAGATGATGGATGTGGAGGAAGAGTGCGAGGATGGTTTGGAAAGAGATGAAAATGGCTGGGGTGGTTGAGGGGATAAGAGTCTAAACTCTGAGTAGATCCATGTCGCCTGGACTCGCGAAGTGAACTGATCACGATGGGCGGGGAAGATGGAGCTGCTGGGCAAGACTGAGGAAATTGAATATGCTTGCGGCTGTCACTGTGTTTGAGTGAGCCACTTTGGCCGGATGAAGATGGGGGCACGGACACAGGAACGGTGTCTTGGAGCCAGAGGTTGTCCTGCTCGGTGATGACATGGGGCGCTGCGCCGGCGCAGTTGAATACTGGCAAGGTGAGGAATGGGGAGGCAATGAGCGACGGTGGAACAGGAGCTGACTTGGTTTGGGGCAGGGAGAGACCAGTGCAACGGGAAGGCATCATGGACTGGAAAATCTGTAAAACAAAACACGAAATACTATATAAGCCAAGTGTGCTAAAAATACACTCCATCAATGTCTCGGCTACGCAAAATGGCGGCACAGGAGACCAAATAGCAGTACAAATGTAATGCAGATGGCCCCGTCCAGTGCCATTGGAGATCTCACTCGTCCCATCTCCGCTGCACCCGGCTCTTGCCTTTCTTCACCCTCTCCGCTCTTCTCGGGCTTAGCTTGAGTTTGAGCTTGGACCTCTGCCTCCCTGTCCAATCTCTGGCCACTGGGCACAGATCCTGGGTCCGGAAGCAGTTCCATGCTGGGTCGTTTGCAGTGTGGGCACACCCACTCTCTTGACCTATACAATGCGTCAGTCGAGTTTCGACGCGAGCCATGGTCAGACCGTACTCACAGTTGTGCTAGCCGCCTCCTTTCAGCTGTCGGATACTCAATGGAACCCACCCCAACTGCTGCCTGACCCTTGAGCGGGAAGAATCCCTGGAGTCCTATGATGGCTATCGCGATACAGTCACTGTCTGTCACCATCTCAACCCACTGTCTGACTCACCTGTCCGCACCCCCCAGGCTGGTTGCCACAATTCTTCATGATCTGCATCCATGGTCACCATCTGCTGAACGTTCGGACACGCAAAAACCTGAGACACGCACAATTTGTGAAACTAATACAAATCTAGAACAGCAATAGGTCCGTCGGTCAGCAGATCCTGTGCGATCGGAGCACAGGAGAGGAGCAAATGTTGACTCACCTTGGTATTCAACTCAAACCTTCCATTCGGAGTCAACATCATGATGCTTGGCGGTCGAAAAGGGTATTCCGCAGGGAGCAGAATCCTAAAGTGGTACAATCCGCCTTCAAATTCAGTACCTGGCGATCCTCGCAGTGTACAGTGCCACTCCTAAGTCAAATAAAATTTTAGTAAGTCATCCGCTCGTCGATGGATCGGCAGCTCTTGGGCTACAATGTAAAACAAGAGCCCTTGGTGCCTGAGATGTACGCACAAAGATATCCTCCTCGAGTGGAGCGGCCGAGTAATCGGTACTGGGATCATTAGCAAGCTCACGCGCTTCCTGCATAATTCGCTTTACGGCTACACGTTTTGGTCAAAACAGTCTCAGTTAAGTTTCCAATTCAGGAAGTGAACTGGAGACGACAAACCAGAGTTGTTCTTGTTCAGAGCTGGCATAGCGAGCGGTGAATGAAGCACAGCACTTCAGTGGATGTAGGATTGATATGAAAGAAACGAGCGGATCCAGGGGACAGAACTCGTGCGAGATATAGAATTTGAGTGTTCAAGTTTCCAAGGATATCAAGCTTGTCGGGGTCAATTGCCTGTTGCGATCTGAATCACCCCGCAATCAAATGAGATGTTCCTTGGTCACAGATACGAAAAGGAGGGTCAGATAAACGGCAGCGGTGGTAACGAGTAGGATGGTCGTGATGTTAGGCTGTTCAGCGTCTGCTGTCAACGTGGAACTGTCATTCATTAGCAGTAGTCACACGTGTCATATTTGGTATACTAATATCCTGTCACATATCACGTGATTGAAAGCCGAATTTTCATTAATACAACGTCTCTCGCCTAGAACTTTACGGCTAGAACTTTACGAGAGTAGACAAGCCTATCTCATTTCTTTCTTCCTCTGATTGCTCCACTTTTGTCTTCCGGCCGTAAAAATGACCATACACATCAAGAACCTGAAAGTTCGCCAACGCAAAGGTGCACCTCCTTACTCTTATCATTATCAGGACGAGTCACTCATCATTTTCATCTACATTGTTCGTGAAAATTGTATAAATTGGTCTCATCTCTGCATTTCATTCCTTTATGTCGCAAATCCTCGAACTGTTCCTGTCCTCCTGACCGAAATCCAATCAACTCTTACCCATTCCTTGTGGTGCTTAAACTGCGGACTACCCATCAGCACCTGTTACTGTGATGTGTGCACCACAACTCACAAGTATGCTTGCCTGTTGGTCAGCCAAGGGGGACTTTCAGTCTATCGGACAGTGTAAAGAGACAGCAGAGGCATTGTTTCATTGCATGAGAACTACGGTGTGTCGAGCTCTATCTCTATTCGCGTAGCACATCAGCTTGATCCCCCCTTTTTTTATAGCCGATCCCGAAGAGAGGTCATCGACCAACAATAAATTATCATCTCGCACGGTTGGGCAAGCAGATACAGTGAGACCCTCAAAACCAACTAGGGCTTGTGACCCCTATGTCTGGGACAGGTAGACCCTACATCAGAAGACTGTGTGTGATGGTCTTGTTAGAATAGAGGTCTTTGTTTTGCTTTCTCCGAGAGTGTGTATTGAATACTGTCATTTTTATTCATTAATTCCAGAACGTCCGTTATGAGATTGTTTCTCGACACTATCAAGGAAACAAGCCCGTTGTGTCGTGGAATGTTGGGACAACTGCAAGGTTTCCTTTGTTCGAATGACTACAAGAATTTCACGGGAATAGCCTGTTTCCGTGGCTGTTTCACCCGTCGTGTTACCAACACCGAGCATTCCAAAAAGCTTGACTAACCTCGCTCACGTTTCTTCATTCTTGATGTGATTGAAATCCCCAATATCAGTGCTTTTACTCGAAGTGGGAGGTGATTCACTGACAATCACTAAGTATACCAAACTATAACAACGAAGGGATCTGTTAAACGACTATATGTAGCATATCATAAGTGTCCATAGCATATTGGATTTAATTTTCTGCGTCAAATTTCAACCTAAGGTAATCTATGAAGAGTCGGTCATCAGGCAGAGCTTCAAACGAATTTGGAAAGAGTGCTCCCTCTAGGTACTCACTTAGACACCTCATCACCTTTATAATTTTGTATCAGACTCTTGTATAACAACTCTGCGGGCCCTGTACGACCTCTGCCTATCTACCTTTCAGCTGTAGGGCTTGAATAAAATATTCTTAGCACTCTTATTGCTGCTCCGTATTCTTTGATTACATTAGCTGTTCTAATATTCGTTCCAGTAGTGGAATGGTAGTCAGACTCACTCATGTTTGAGGTGAAAACAATGGAACAACAAGCAAGAGCTAATATGGGAACTTCGACATCAAAGCCGAAAACAAGAGGGTAAGAGTATCCAATACTTGTAGAAAAACAAGTTGGGCTCGATGGACGTGTTAAAAATAGTAACATCTTCTTCCCCCCACGACTATAATAGTGTTCCACCGCTATGTTATAAAGAGTATAATGAATGACGAGAAGCTGGGACTCTGCTATCTGGTACACGGTCCTGACACTAAATGTGTCTTGTGATTTCACATGACTGGCAATCCGCGAGGGTCTACTTGCGGAGAGAAACACACTTGACACACCGATGTCAATCAGACATAGATGTCCACAAACATGCCCCAACGTTGGACAACCGGCTTGACAATCTTTTCCCACTCCATCCCCTCATTTGGCTCGCCTTCATTCCATCTTTGAAATTCAAATATCTCTTTATGAAGGCTGCCACAGTCTGAACACGGCTTAAATTTTCCGTTTGATCTGAACTTGCTGGGAATACCATTTGAAACAGATGGAGCAGCCCCATTATTAGGCCAGCCCGGTTCCAAGTATACACAAGTCGACATCAAGTCAGCAAGTTCAATATGAACAAGGCGCTCTAGGATGGAGGTGAGGTGAGAGACCATGAGGAATAAGCCAGAGAAGAAGACCTAGTCGGTGACACCAAGCAGCTCTCTCGCCCGCTGTTACACGACCTTTCATTAAACTTCCTTCTTCTTGTTGATCTGGATAGTATCCTCGGAGAACTTGCTCTTTCGAGCCGCATTGTTTGCTCCACTGATCAATCCTCCTGATCAAGTTGTTGGATCTACCAACTTTCAGCTTTATAGTCCTTTTAACGCCGGGATCTGAGCGTCATCAGCGTGATTGCCATATACTGCAGTAACTTGCCCTTACCTCTAATCTCGAAGGTGTATATGTACCCAGGTTCGTCTCCAGCCGATCTTGTCTTCTCCATCTCTGCTCGCAGAGATGCCTGGGTTGATTTCTGTAGGTATGCCGGTATCCAGTCTTTTGTTTTGGAGTCAGAGCAAGACTGAGTCACCGGGAAATTTGTTACCTTCAAACGAGACCCAATTTCCAGTCTTTTTAGCATAATAGCCGGTTGGTGAGAGAATCTCGTCTGTATGTTGGTAGCAAAAACGGGGGATATTCTCCTCATCGTTCTCGCCATTATCACCTGCGAAGCTCATTTTGACTTGCCTTGTACATCTTTTTCCCGCTTTGGTGATACCAGCACATTGAACTTGGTTATGTTTGCTTGACGGCGTTGATGGTGTACTCGCTGAACTATTGGTTGTAAGGCGCACTGGGCTTGATAGGGGCACTAAACCAGTAGTCACACTAGCTGCTGGGGACGAAGCACTTGAATATCGACGTGAGGGCTTCTTAGGAGTGCGAGGGGGCGAGGGCGATGTGATGGGCTCATCGTACCCTGGGCGCGTTAGATAGTTAGGATTTAGGGCCATCTGCATCGTTAACGACTGCTGTTCTGGTGGAGGAAAATAAGGAACTGGCATCGTTGAAGGACCAGAGGACAAGCTCAATGTCGGTGTCGAAGCGGAAGCGCCAGCTAGGTTGAAACCTCCTATGAAGTCTGGCTTGGCTTGACCAACCGGTGCTATTGGGCCAGAAACCGAGAGTCCATTGAATGTCGCAGAGAGCTGGTCCACTGAGTCGGAAGGTCGATGTACTCCGGAAGTTGGCTTTAGAAGAGATGATTGCTTCTTCTATAGCAGGCCCATGAGATAAATTGCACTTGACAAGTTTAAATTGCATTGCTATGCTCACATAAACGTCGACGAATTTGTTGAGGAAGGATTCTGCCTTTCCCTTCAAGCCATGAGACTCAGGCATCTTAATGTAGATGGTGAGTAGAGGTGGGACCGCACGGAAAACCAGACAAAAAGTGTTATTTATTGAATAAAGACAGCAGGCAGGTAGACGCCATTATATAATCAGACTTTTGCTGTGAAGCCTTCGTTTACGCAAGGCCAAACAATGCACTTGTTCCTACATTCTTACCTTGAGGTACTGCGAGGTAAGTGTCGACCTTAGTACTCTGTGCGCAAGATGAAATGCACTGGGCTCTGAGACACATGTATTCTTGCTGTTATGCACTGCGCTCTTCGGGGCGGCGGCTTAGAAACCCGTTAACTGATCACCGATTTTACAAACTCCTGACCTCGATATTCAACTATTATTCACATTTCATCTCGCAACTAGGATCACTATTATGGAGGATACTGATGGGATTGAGGAGATACGTTCATCGCTACAAGCGATGACGAGAAGCATCTCATCAGTTCGACAAACTATCCGACTATTACGGGACGAGTAAGTTTTTTTGCTGAGGGAATTTCTCTCGAACTGATATATATATCCGACCCAGTCCTCAAACTCTGAACACCAAGGATGGGATATCATTATTGTCAATCAAGCACCATATCATGCTATCCTACCTTCGCTCGCTCGTCCTGTTGTCCGCCCGCAGGATTCTCGGGCAAAATTTGACCGAGCGGGAAAAACCGAAGCTTCCCTTCAGCAATGCTGATCGTGACAGCCGTGGCTCAGGTGCAGGCGACCTAGTCGACGTCATGATTGAAGGGCGTTGTGTCCTTGAAAAAACTGGTGCTCTGGAAGGAAAGCTCAAGTATCAAATTGAGAAGCTGATACGTCTCGCGCAAGAGCCTGAAAAAACTCAGATTGCTGCGAATGGTAAACCGCTTAAATTTTTTCTTATCTATTTTTGTAAAAGTTGACTGGTGTTAGACCCTTTGGCGTTCAGACCCAATCCACAAGATCTTGAAGACAATCATGATGGAAGCGACTCTGAGGTTTCGTACAATGGGACCACTATCCAGCATCAGTCTGTTGATGGCATCTACCGGCCACCTCGTCTAGCGCCCGTTCCCTACAATGAGGCTCCTAAATCCAGGGCTCGCAAAGAACGTGTCCCTGTTCCATCAGCTTTAAATCATATAGCAGCCGATCCATCTCGACCTCACGTTGAAACAACATCTGGTCTGGGTGGAATTCCACAGCTGGGCTCCAAACGTGCTGCATATCTAAGGAGGTTACAAGACTTCGAAGAGGAGAACTTCACTCGCGTCATCATGAAAAAGAGTGAGGTGAAACGTCGTTATCGAGATGAAGCGGCTCTGGCTCTCGGTAGTGATCTTGCTGGATCTTACGATCCACGTGCTCGGAGACGTGCAGGAGGACTAGAGGATGAATTTGGTGATGTTCTCCAGAGCGTAGAGAGGAGCCATAATGGAAACGATGGATATGAGGACCTTCGGAAGAAAGGGAAAAAGGCAGATGTACTCAGTAGGAGTAGAGATTCTGCCTCAAAGAGGCGGACAGAGCCTTCTGAAGATAATGTTGAGGAGTCCCGAAGGATGAGAAAGCGTAGTAGATTTGAACTGGAAGCCAAACTTGCGAAGAAAAAATTGAGGAAGCGGTAGTAGCGTCCAGTAGCGTCCAGTTAGTATTTTCTCAAATTGTCTAGACATTTTTTGAATCATAATTAAACTGTTGGACTAGTCCACCTCATTCTGAACCACACGGGAAAATTATCTTGCATTTTCACGCCATTCTCACGCGAAAAGGATGTTGATTGCTCAGGTGCGCAGCTCATAGAAGTTAGAACCCTTCGTTGAGTCTGTTCAAGCTGCTCATTTACATGTCATCACCTGCCCCGCTCCTTGAGAATTAGAACATTCATCCTCATTGCATTTGCAGTCTTCACGTCACCCGCTCACTCTTGTCGGTTTGTATGAAGGTAACCCTATACTCGGTACAAATCAAAGTCAAAAGCGATCGCTCTTCTTCCTCGTTTGGCCGCCCCTGTTATCGTTATTAATAGTACTGTCCCCTGAGGACGATTTCGGCCACTTTTCGAAAACTCATCATATAGAGAGCATAGGAGTGAAGCATAACCTACAACTACAGTTATATACATATACTATTCATTACATTTGAAAGGGCATCATGATCAGTTCTTATCACCGTTTTGGTAGTCTGCTGAAAGTCTCTCGTTGTGACACTGGCGTGACAGGCCTCGACTCAGGGGTACCTTGGTACATTTCGGCTTTTCCCGATGTAGAGCCAGAATAGCTACAAATATCCCCCCCAAGATAGGAACAAGGAACAATACTTTGCAGACAGGCACCGCCAAGTGTATTGTATATACAAGTGCCATGTAGTCTTGCAGCTACCAAGGCGTGATAACAGCCGCATCTCTCTCTTACTTTTTTAAATCTCTTCTGCTGGCTCCTATTCGACACTCCCTAGCGGACGCTTTCAATTAATTCTTTCCTTGAACATATATGGATGGGTCGCGTCTTTTTGTTAGACTCAGAACGACTATTTTTTGTGAGCGTGCTTTTCGAGCCTTTCATCCGTCCCAATACCGATCCCTGAGTTCTCGTGTCTAGGTTGTATTAATTTTATTTGCTTTACCTGGATCATCTTGTATTCTGTGGTCATCTTCTTACAATGGGAAGCGATGGACCCATCTGAGCGTAAGTCGGGCATTTTTTTTGGTAATACAATCCTCAAACGTCTTGTCGTAGGTGCATTGATCTCTGTCATGTCCATTGTCAATGTCATCACCCTGTTTACTCTATTAATCTTGTAAGTCGTCTTGATGGGTCTGATTGTCAAGTCATATCTCATTCATCAAGATTATTGCTTGAGTTTCGTGTTTGGCTCGATGTTGCAAGGATCTGTTTTCTCCTCGTTGCGCAGATAGGTCTGTACCAGATATCTTTCTACTGAGTATTGAATTCATCGTATCTCAGGAACAGCTGGTGCATTTGTGTACTGGAGGCCACTATTTCACTGCGAGGAGAAAGGTATGTCGGCAGATGACTGTCTCTTATTCTGGCTGACATCTTACCACAAAGTTGGCGATGAGCAGGGTCTTTGCAGCATAATCTCATTCTATGGTCTTATCAGCAGTTGGATTTCTCCGGTACTCTGTATGTCCATCTTTCAGTAGGTGGGGTCAGCGAGCTTACTTTGTTTCATGTAGTGATCCTTTACCTTACTGCTCTTGCAGTCAGGGCTTATCATCGTCACCATCTCATGGTTGACCCAACTATCAGCAACTCGCATTTGGTTACCGAGGAAACTACTGTGAGCACGAGACATTCAGACTCTACAAGACCCTCGCTTTTGCCAATCACGGACACTTCACGAGCACCTATATCGTTGCATTTCCTTCAAGAAGACTATCGCAAAACATTGAATACTCGATCTAATAGTGTTTCCATCCCACCAAGATACTCTTTATCACCAGCAACCCCCTCTCTTAATGTAAATCCTGGACGTCTATCGAAGCGTTCACCACTGATAGATCATGTATGAATAATTCTGTGAATTATGACGGGCTATGTATGATACGCAATATAGCAAGAATTCCAACTGTCAAAAAGCTCGTTGTAGTCACCTGATACTGAATTTACACTGAATCTTGAAAACGATTCCTAAAGTGGAAATTGTGCTCATCTTTTTGGTTTATCGTTTTAGCTTCTAGGAACAGGCACGTGGGCAAGTGGTGAAATCACTCCGGGTTCCCTGGTGCAGGCCACATATGGCGGTCCGACAACCTATTTTGCTAACGAGCGATCGACATGGTAGTGTTCAGATGAAAACCGGACCTGTAGATTGGGATTCAGTGTCTGCCAAGGTGTGCTGCCTTGAGTCATGAACTCCAGATGTTCGCTCCAATGACGCTCATTGGTCTTGCAGGCCCAGCTCAGATCTACTATCCAGCTACTGGGACAACTACAGTTGAAAAAAGATGCAAATGCACAGATTATACGCAGAGACATCGCAACTCTGCTCGGAAAGGGAAACATTACTCTAGCACGGAGAAAGGCTTATGAATTAGTTCAGGATGAGACGCTGGTCGACTTGCTGGAATTGTTGGAACAACAGGTTGGGACTTTACTGGATCGATTCACAGAGTTGGAGAGACTGTGAGTCACTCCATCCAACTCCGACAGGATACTCAAATGCAGAATTGTTAGGTCATCGCCGAGTTCGGCTTTGGTTCAGGCCTCTTCCAGCATCATCTTTGCTGCACCTCGTCTGCAACTTCGGGGTCAGTTCTTGCATTCTAGTTTGCTTTGTCGCGTTGACAATCATTAGAATTAAACATTGTCAGTGACATAATCGCCGGTCGACTCGGCGAAGAAGTTGCAAGTTCGGCACGAGACAACAGACACAACCATGTTTCTCCAGCAGTACTTCGAACTACATTGAGACCAACACTCAGTTCCCATCATTTGGATACAATCCTCGAGATAATTGCTCAAAGTCATGGTGTACCGTGGACTCCGGGACCTCGACGTCAGGATCTGTGCGTCCAGACTACCAGATTTTCATCATCTTCCTCATTTCCTCCTCGTAGGGCCGACCCGCTGTCTGAAGTGTTCACTTCTGCCACGGGTCCCTCATTTGATATAACACAGCTGCGGCACCTCTGTTGCCAGGGTATGATATGTGTTTAGGTACAGTTCGAGTGCTGATCCAATGCGCAAATCAGGAATTCCTGATCAACCTACTTGGCTTCGCCCCAGGATCTGGAAGTAGGTACAATTGCTATGATATTTCTCGGTACTCTGATACTGTTGCAGGCTACTCATGAGTGCCACTCTGACCGATAAGGCCGCCTGGCAGAGAGAGAATACGAAACAAAGAGATGCCTACTATGTCAGTCACTAACGCTCTACTGATTTATATGCCACGCTCACATCTGACAGGATCTGGTCAGACGACTCTTGGAACCATTTACTCATTTACCACCTCCTTTCACCCCTATTTCTGGCCTGGACAAAAAATTACTCGAAGTCTACAGACATCTTGCAAGAATACCCGTCGACTTATTGAATAAGTTGGACACTGAGCTCGAGGATTTAGATCTCTGCCCATTGCATCAGAATTCGCCTGAAAACATCCGCATACCGTTTTCAAATTGTCTAGATACCCGTTTGCAGCGTTTGCTTCGCTTGGATAAAGCCGATCACTTTGAGGCACTTACACCTGAAATAAAGGCTGAAAATGACTTCGATTCGACGCCCACGATATCACTCACGGAGCCCAGTGGGCTTCACGACAAGGACAATGTCTCGAAGACTCTACTTTCTTCAAAAACCATCAGCCTTGGTGGCACAAGTCAGAGACATGCCTCTGCGTTGCTTAGGCTACTGTACGTACATGCATCACTGAATTCCGGAAATCTTTCACCCTACGTCCCTTCGCTGCTTGTCCCACTTTACACAGTATTGACACAAGAGGTCGAACCGGATGACTTAGCCCATGCTGAGGCAGATTCATTCTGGCTATTTGAAGCATTGGTAGCTGAATTCGCGGAATTGGAAGATGACGAGGGTTTAAATAACTGGATGCTACGATTCGGTGAACTCCTAGAGCGGAGAGATCCTGAGCTATCGGAGCAGCTGGTTTGTGTTGCCTCCGGATAGCCTACTATTTTGCTCACTTGCTGCTTAGAACGCCGTCGGACTGCATCCTTCGTCACCACATTTCTCTCAGTGAGTTATTTGGGTTGCTTCCCTATTTCCTGCTGACTAGATACAGACGTTGGCTTTCGTCGATGTTGACACATACCTTACCTCTGTCTGCTGTATTTCCGGTTTGGGACATTATCCTGTCTTGTCCAAGTCGAGAGCGTGGCAAGCACCCTCGACTTGATAGCTTCATGGAGATCTGTACAGCAATGGTGATTGCAGCAAAGCCCCTCATCTTCAAGTAGGTCTCCTGAACACTGACGTTACGCCACTCACTACCGACAAACAGACAAGAGAAATATCATGGCCTTTGGGGTAAAGAGTCCTTCAATCATCCGACACAACCTGGAGAAGGCTTTCTCCAGGGTCTCTCAGTCCTTCAATCATATCCAATTGACTCACTTGGTGGTATAGATACTATCCTCCAGTTGTCGGCAGATCCAACTGACAGGTGGTTGTCGACTCCAGTCAATGGGACTCCAAAAAGGGATCAGGCAGGACTGGGAGCTCGTATCCGGAAGACGTTGTGGAAGGGATTCACGAATCAAGTTGATTCTCCCGAGGGATCTGATGACGAGGATGACTCGAGTTCAAGTGAGGAAGACGAAAATGACGGTAACGAAACCGAAATTCCAAGTTATGGTCTGCATCCCAGCAGTTTGTCCTCTCGGATTGCCAATTCCGTTTGGAGAGGGATAACGAACAAGTCAGCCATGGAGGCCTCATCCCCTTCACCAGAGGCATCCCGACCAGAATCACCTTCCATCCTACTCCCAGATCTTAATACAGGCTCTACTCCTGTGAATCTATGGACTTATACTGACAAGCTCAAAGATTCTGACACAATGGCCACACTTGCTAAACTGAGTACAAATTGGCGGGCGAAAGCTATGTTAGGTTCCTGGAGTCGTCCCAAGGAGTCAGCATCTGCACCGGTGTCGGTCGCACCACTACCGCTACCACTGCCACCATCGGAAACTCAGAGCGCGATGGCGAGCACAGTTCAAAAGTCTGCTGAACCCCAGTTCCGGCGGAATTCGTTGCCAGTATATGATTATAATAGTGCTCTCTACTCTCCCCCTCCTCGACCTTCGTTCTTCCAAAACCCCCGTGATAGTTTGGTACCCTCAACAACTACGTCGATGTCGTTTCCTGCGACAAAGGTGTCACAGTTTGATGGTTCATCATCGAGTGGCAAATCAAGCGGTTTACTCGAAAAAACCCGCAACAGCCTACACTCATCATTGCAATCTTTGACACGAACGCCATCATCAGTCCTACCCGCCACACCCAAGTCTGGGCCACGACCTCTCATGCTTAATTCAGCGCGTCTGATAACTTCTCATAATAGTGGTAGATCACGAGTCACATCATCAAGTGTGGATTCAGCTGAGGATCAGGCAGCTATCATGAAATTACGCAGAGTACACAGGGATTCAACGTCATCAGCCTCATCTCAGTCTCCTGACGCGATTTACCGAGACTCGTTTCGCTCCGACCGCGATTCAGATACCAGTTCAAGCAGGATTGTACCTCTCAATAGGAAATCCGTTTCCCCCATGGCCCCAACGTCTGGGCTTTACCATTATCGTCCTCCTTCAGCCGCTTCTACTGTTTCTTCTGATCAAGCGGTTCCAGAAACACCAGCTAGAGAAGATAAAATTGATTGTCAAAATGCCATAAGACTTGCCTCGCCCAAGGAGGAAGAGATTACACCAGATGGCAAAGCCGAAGTACCAATACTCCCGAAACAGGCTTTACTTACACGTAGGACTTATCGACGAAAACCCGAGTCTAACCCCTCTGGTGACGCATCGGATTCATCAGCTGGGGATAATACTTCGCGAGTTACACGATTGAGGAGTAAGCGCCATACACCTCGGTTAAGCAATCTACAAATCGAAAAGACAACAAGCTTTGAGGAAGTTGAACCGCTGGGGAGTCCTTTGAATCTTGCAGTCGTTGCATGGCCAAATGAAGATCTCGATATGGTTACAACTCCCAAGCCAGAATTTTTCGATTTATCCGATTCGCCTACCAGACCGAAAGAAGAACGGCCTAGGAAACTATCCAATAACATTCGACAACGTAAGGTGTCCAATAGCAATCGAGAAAATGACCGTTGGAGCCGAGCCGAAAGTGCCGCGGAAGATGGAGATGATGAAGGCTACGATGACCTTTTGAGTGCATATGAAAGCGAGGAGAGTACTTCGCTTGCGAGATAATTCATGGATGCGTTGCAGTTATTCCAACTGGCTCACGATCTAATCATATATGTTAAACTTCTTACCGCTACTGACTTGTAATATTTGCGCATCTATATCATTCTACGGTGCTGGCAATGAGAGAAGTCGAATATGATCACATCGAAGCAAGTGATAACAAGTCATTTATGGTCTTATTGGATAAGCCGATGCAACTAATTCAATGTCGTTTCCGTTTTGCGTGGCATCAGCGTTCAGAAGCTTGATTGTCAGCTTATTCGTTGTTACAATTGTTACAATCAGGTTATATTCTTCCACGTGTGGACATTTCAGTCACACGTTTCGAACACATGGAGTGCAGAATGCATTTGGCCCTACAACTGGTGTCTAAGGATATTTAAAGCAGGCGAAAGCTCGAATGCTGTCATCTCCAGTCACTGACAATGCAGAAAAACCGTCAAAGAGTTGATATCTTCTGGGACTTTGGTTAGCCTTTCTATCATTTTTGTTTGAGGATGCATTCTCACCGTTACCAGAGTCTGCCAGAGTCATAGGTCAAATTTCTGGATATTCAATAGCCCAGAGAATACGAGAATTAGCTAATTCGTATGGCCTTATCTGCTCGTTTCGGGTATACCTCGATGTTGTCAAACAGCAGTGTCCTAATTTCCCTGTCTTGAGAGGAGAGCTATATTCATCTGGTGTCTCTATTATGGATTGTCCTAGCACTTCGAAGGACGTCATCGACAAGGCTATCATCGGTAAGTTTTCTGTTTTCCCAAATACCGATTGTCAGCCTGGTCTAATAGTCATTCAAGTCGACATGTTTAACTTGGCGATGGACGAGCAACCACCTCGCACAATTCTAGTTGCCACTGGAGATCAAGATCTGTCACATGCCCTCGCTGTACTCAGGCTCCGGGGATTTAAGATCATTCTGGTCTACCCAAGTGGCACACAAGAGTGTCTATTAATGCAGTCGGATGAAAGTTTCAACTGGCACAGTCAGATCTTTGGTCGGAGTTCAGGCAGAGTTGACTTGTCCCCGTCTTCGTTCTCGTCCTCGCCTTTATCCTCGCCATCTCCTTCCGGTCACGCAGAAATCTACTGTACAACAACCTCGCTTGTCAATGGCATTCACTCCTCCACTGAAGCGTGTAGTGCTCAAGCAGGGAGCCTCAAACCCGCGACATCTCGATCTCATCACATGGATTCCTCGCTACACGTGTCTTTCAGTACGGATGCTAGGCTAGGCAGATCGAATGAAGGTGATGCAGCAGACTTGTCTCTCGCAGCTCTGCCTGCTCCACCAGTTCCGCATGCTTCCCTACCCTCGGCCAGTCCCAGAAGGTCCCGCACGCCATCAGGTACGACAAAGTCTAACACAAAAGCGCAAGCGAGTGCTTTCTCGGACGGATGGTTTCCCCCTCCACCTAGTTTTCCCTTAGATTCCCCACCTCCGGGTAGCCCGACCGCTACTTCGCGTGACGATAAGATTACAGTTGTTTCTCCATTGCATCCAGGAAATCCTATGATTATTGATCACTCAAATCTTGAGCCAGATTCAAAGGAAGCACTTGCAGGATCTGAGCCTCTTATAACACCAAGTTCCATCCAACCTGTGCAAGAGCCTGTTGGGAGTTCATCTTCTACGATCAACCCAGCTGTCCCTGACACAGTTCTCTCTGCTACACACTCACCAGATACACTGACACCTGAAAGTACAAAGATGATCACTCCTTCTCAACGTCATGTTGCCAACCACGCTGGATCGTCTGCGGGCGGTGTACTCACCTCTCTCGGCACGCCGGTGACCCTTCATCGTGTCAACAGTCCAAACTCAACTCTTCCTGCAACTACAAAATCTCAGCCCACGGTTTCCTCCACCCATCCCATTCCTGCTGCTTCTGCCTTGACTCCTGCTGCACGAAATCCTTCGGGATCTGTCCTGTCGAGTTTAAAACCGCAACCCAGCTCTCCGGCAAAACCTTCCACGAAACTTGTCCCCCTCCAGTTCCGTCCTCTGGTTCAAGTTTTACAACAGCTCGGTGGCACTGCTGGGATCGAGCAGGGTCAAATCTCCAGCAAGATCGTTCAGCTTAATCCGAGAGTTTACGCAGATGCTGGAGTTTCGAAGTGGAAGTCATATGTAAAGAGAGCAGTGAAAGTAGGCATAATCTCGAAAGATGGGGATATTATATCCCTGAGCAATGGATGGCTGAATAGTAAAATCAACCCATAATGTGATTTTTGTATTGACTGGTTGACAAGAAACTCACCGGCAGAGCGTGACTTTGGTCGGCTACCTGCCGACGACGATTGGTAGTAAGATGTCAATATTTACCATCTCATATGAGTATGTACAGATAAATAGGGATATAAGCTTATAGAACTTATTAAATAAGCTCTCCGCATGCCACTCAATGATGAGAGAGTGCCAATGTCACCATGAGTGGCTGCGTGGGACCCTGAACAATGGAATAGTAGTCTGACCGAGTTTTGCTTCCCGTGGCACTTGTTTCAGTCTTCATTGAAAATGTCCTTGCGCAGGTAAGCA
>Ga0157368_1000350_pt1 | contig 21731 bp, 22 predicted proteins | sample AttbisABBM3_FD_113146 | JGI IMG/M metagenome (GOLD analysis project Ga0157368, IMG submission 113146) | Fungus gardens microbial communities from leaf cutter ant in Botucatu, State of São Paulo, Brazil - Atta bisphaerica ABBM3 | ecosystem: Host-associated > Fungi > Mycelium > Unclassified ...
GGGAGGGGGAGGGTATGAACAGGGCAAGTTTACGACGAATTTGGAGTATGAGTATGATAATTATAATTATGATAAATAGAGGAGGTATTTAGTGGATGTAATTTATGTTGGTGAGGGATTGGGCTCCTAAATGCAATATCTAGTTTGAGGTTAACTAGTATAATACAACCCGAACGAGTTGTGACCTACTTTTAGATTTACGTTTTGGAAATTTATTTTTAATTTGGCGATTTCAATTTAGGTATATTCTGTAGTTTGTGGTTAAAGATCATTTGTGAGGTATTGGAGACCTGATGTAGTGTGTGGTAACTGAAGAGTTTTTGAAAGTCCCCTTGTTTGATCGAAGGGAAGGTTACTTGGGAATCCTATTTATAAGTTGGTGTTTGTCCGAAGAATGAGTCATCAAGAACGAGTAAAATTACTTCAATCTCAGTTGTTGATTAGCATAAGAAAGAGGTTCTTTTTAAATGTATCACTTTCTAAATCTTGAAGAGAGAGAGAGAGAGAGAGAGAGCTCCTTCAAGTCTAGTATGTTTTTCTCAATGTGAATAAGAATGGTTTGAGCGAGTGATGTATGTTTAGTCATTGACAGCGATCTAAATTTCTTTCTTTTGTGACACCAAATATAGATTTCTTGAGATTTTTAGAACTAACTCCAGTGAGAAAATCAATATCATTGAGAGTTATAACGGGCCTGACCGGGAATTGAACCCGGGACCTCCTCGATACGAGCCTAAGCACCCTAACAAGGAATCAGAGTAATCCGTATAGATGATTATTGCAGCTCACTTCTTAGGGTCTTGTGTTTTTGTTTTTTTCCAAACCAAGTCAAGGGATTCGAGGTGGGGCCGACTGATATGACGATCTGTGGCTGTGTAATCAGGGACGAGTAATTTCTGCCCCTGGTTGTTACGAACAAGCATTCATTACACTTGCTCATTTTGCTCACCATCATTTTGCTCACCAACATCTGCATTCGACTGGGCGATCTCCACTGGTATGGTTTTTCAACGTTATTCTTGTCAGCCGCTTGGAGGTAAGGTGCTATCTCATTCTGGCCTTCAAATACCGATGCGTTCATTCTCATAAGACGTGATTCTTGATCTTGCTATGGGTTTAGATATTTCGCAACGCTTAAGCCGAACTAAGGACTAGCCGGTGGGAAGATCCTGCAATATAATGTCGGCTAGAGAAACGGCATGAAGGATGTGACAACGATCCACTCCCTGGACCTTCCATTGCTTTCATCCTGATATCCGATTGGTAAGAGAGGCTGTGAGTCTATGGGAAATTCATTGTTGACGAGTAAGCATCGATCGATAACCTAGTTCTGATTTGATTACACATAACAGTATTGACAATACTGTCAGAGTGCCATCATGACTCTTCCTGCTCTTGAAGCTTAAAATGGTGACAGAACAGACCCACGCGATCGCTTGCTGTATTGTCGAATATGAGAGTGAGAGACTCATGTCAGGGCATTGACATCTTCCGATTCTCAAGCTGATTCATTTACACAGTGATGATCACCGCAAAATGGCTCTTTTGCTCTCTGCTGATGGTATCAGTGGGAGAGTCGATTGGTCCCATGTAGCCGCTTGTAGGTGAACTGAATTGGATGACCCTGACAGACCCACAAAAGGCAAGCGCCACACGAGTGCCATGAAAATGACAATCTATATAAATGCTGAACGTGAACGAGATCTCTCCAACCAATCCAGCTCTTCTACATTCTTCCTTCTACACTTGATCAAGCTTAATGGCCTCTTCTCGTACTGTTCGTGTTGGTCTTCTCGTTTGTGGTACTCTTAGTGGACCTGTTGAGGCCACACATGGAGGTTATCACGAAGTCTACAGTTACTACTGGAAGACCACGACCCCACATAACTGCAATGCGCAAGTTGTTATCGAAAGTTTTAACATCAAGAAGATGGAATTCCCGGACGAGAAGCGCCTTGATGAGTTTGATATTTTCATGGTCACTGGGTCAGGTAGGGTTTCCCTCCAATCCGAGAAAAAAAACAGGAGATTCACTTTGAGCAGCTACCTCAGCTTACGACGATACTATCCAATGGGTTAGGGAACTTCTGGCCTTTCTCAAGGGTCTCATCAACAATCACCCGAAAGTGAAGTTGTGTGGTGAGTCTTAATGTCCTGAATAACCAAAAGTTATCTGAGACAGTCGTGCAATAGGAATTTGCTTCGGGCATCAGATTGTCTGTCGTGCACTGGGTGGTGAATGTGCACCCAACGGACAGTGGGAAATTGGTCCAACAACAATCGAGCTCAGCGACATGGGGAAGTCAATATTCGGAGTCGATAAATTGGTAAGTATACCATTGCTTTTCGAAGATCTACCAAATTCTGACATTGACTACTCTTGCAGTCCCTTCAAGAGATGCACCGTGATCATGTGCCGTTGGAGTCATTCTCCAAACAATTTGCATCAGGAGAACTGGAGCTCGTCGGCTCTAGTGGACCTACCGGCAATCAAGGGGTCATCAAATTCTACTCATCTTCAAAGGATGCTAGAACGGCTCGGGATATCCACGTTCTGACACTTCAGGGCCATCCTGAATTCTGTGAATCCATAGTCACCGGAATCGTTCGACAGAGGGTTGATGATATGGGCGTCCCTACTGTGACTGATTATTGGGGTTCAAAAGGGGGCAACTACGATTTCAAACCACTCAATAAGGCAATCACGGGCAGGAGATGGAAGAATACTGATGGTCTCAACATCGTCTCCCAAGTACTCTGGAAGATGCTTCATGTGGAGCCTGATGTCGATGTCTCTTCAGAAAGGAGCAATATGCAGAAGACCAGAGACCTGGATGCTATCGCCAAGGTTGAATCTGATTCTAGAATCATGTTGAGCATGTGGTGGAAGCTCATCAGTGGTTTCTACATCTTTATAAACGTTCTCAGAAGGATAGTCAATGTGGTGTCTTGGTAATAACCCAACAACATTCTCAACTGCTTAAACTTATATATATATATATATATATATCTGTATTATCATTCAACTCGTTATGCTCTGCTCGTATCGGTTCATTCATATTATATACTTTCACAAAATGTAATTTGCTCTTGTCTTTTTTATTTATGAATCAATTGCACCCCTCATCCATTGGACCTAAAGACCATAAACCATCGTTGGTAAAACATAATTTCAATATCTTTCTAAGCGACCGTATTATTGTAGGATTTGTAGTATTATTGACACCTGTCTGCTCTGTGCTCACTTCTCACTGAGCGCAAATGACCTATGGGAGGATGCATCGTGGTCCAATCCAAGCTCTCGAACACCAGAACCTCGAGAAAAATAGCGGCCCCCTTTGTTCTGTACTTTTCCACTTCAAACGATTCTAATAAGTAAATTTCTTTTTGTAGAAGAGTAGCCAAGCAGGTGAAGATTGGGACTAGATCATACAAAGCAGATGTGAAAGCACAATATTCAAAACTGGCACATAATTATCGGAAAAGGAAGCAAATATGTCGTATGGCGAAATCTATGCTCGGTTACGAATTGGTCTGACGCGCAACGGCATACCATCAGTCGGTTCTGTGAACAGCCAGGTCATTCAAATCCAGGATCTAATGAGTGCAAAAAAATGTTCAAGCATACTCATCGTAATCGCAGCAGCAGGTTTTGCTTGTTGTCGCTCATACGCTGCGTCAAACTCAAAATTGACAATGAGACCCCTAAAAGACGTAAACGAGTGATAGGCTCAGTAAATGACCCCTGCAATAAGAGAAGGATAAGACGAGAGAAAGTGATCACCCACGCTAGGACCGCCTTCATCTCGATAATCGACATTGTCTTCCCAATGCATGCATGTGGGCCTGCAATAAACGAGAGCATTGAAAAAGTTGGATGATAATCCTTTGGAAGGTGGAGCCATCGCTCTGGATGAAACTCTTCTGCATCTTCTCCCCAGGTGTCCTTCCAGGTGTTTACTACGCGGATCTATCGGTCACATAAGTTCTTGGGCTGAGGATATGAAACTGGGTGGGGATACATACAGGAATGTAGAACAAGGTTCCTTTAGGGACAACTATCCCATTCAATATCCCTTGTTCTTTCGCAATCCGAATTGTGAGTGGAACTGGAGGCATTATGCGGAGACTTTCCATACTGGTACATGCAGTTGGGCGAGGGATAATCGGAAAAAGGAGGATTAGGACATACACGACACAATCGAGCCATCTGAGATCTTTGAGCGTCCGATAATCTGGACGCGGGTTTTCTGCCATTATAGGAGAGAGTTCCTGGCGTAGCTTGCATTGACTTTCTTTATCGTTAGCGAGCAGCCATAAAGTCTATTGTTTGAAGCAGAAGGGAGAGATTGAGCATGAAAAAGGGGATTCGAGAACAGAAGACACACCCAAGTCAAACCAGAAGCAGTAGTCTCATGCCCGGCACCAAGGAACGTAAGCTACACCATCAAATTTCATGCAACCGTAACGTCAACTGACAATTAGACAAAAAGTTATTCAACACTCACAACTTGATCCATCATTGCCTGATCATTCATTGTATACTGTTCCCCGGCTCTGCCTTCCTGGTCCGCCTTTCTCGCGCGCACAAGAATACTCATAATATCTCTCTTTGCATCAGTATCCGACCCGTGCACAGTGGTTTCTTTAAATTTGTCTTCTAACATTTTCTTGGAGAGTTTTCGAATTTCGTACATGGATCCTATCAGAGTGCTGATTTGATCTTGAGAGGGACAAAGATGCCCGAAGGAGTGAGCAGTTTCGGTGAATGTGAAGGGGGAGCGAGGCAATTCACTCACGAAAGAAGCTGATCTTTTCAAAGATTAGCCTATGATGATAGGCCCACTCTGATGCTAGGAGCCGGGGCATACCAGGAATAAACATCAGAAGAGTGAGTTTAGCTAAATTGGGACCTATACAAGTATCAGTGTCACGCATGTGATAATCAACGAGAGACGTGCCGGATTGAAGGGCAATAAGTTTCTCATATGCTGCTGCTAATTCGTTGTGGGGGTCATGTAAGGAATCGGCTTTATAGCCAAACGCTGTTTCACAGATGATATCAAGAGTTACTTTGCTCACTACAGGGGTCATAAAAGCGAGGTTTATGGAAGGAGAGAGAAAACTCACTCCAGTCATACACGTGAAGAACCTTACCCTCAGGCCCCATTGAGGCTAGTTGACCATTGAAAATATTCACGAGGCTAAATGGTGGTCGGCGACGGAATGAGACAATAATGGCTTAAAGAGATGCCCTACCCTTCAATTGACTCCCAGTACATGTGCGTTTCTAGCCAGATTTGTGTAAGAGACGTGCAGTGAGCTGCAGAGACGTGACGATGCATACGAGCCATGAGATTGGGGATAGAGAATGCGGGATTCATCGCTTTTCTCATTTGCTTATGCTCGTCCCCGGTGACGGTCAACAGTCCATATCCTGTCACTATTCCAAGAATATTGCGGATATATCCTGGCTACAATGATATGCATCAGTTCTCCGATAGCGTGATGGAAGAAAAGATTTACTCGAGGATACTGCAACCAATCTTTGACAAGAATCTGATGTAAAGCCTCTGGCTTCATAAACATCAATCGCTCGACTCCCACAGGGCCAACTATACGGACAATAGGACCGTATTGCTTGACCCATTCACGCTGAGGGATACCTGTCTCGCTATTGATGATTGTGCGAGATTGGCCTAGGATGAGATTTCCCACAGGTGGCCCTGGAAGCTTTCGAAGAGGAGACAAGAAGAAAGGCCATATGATTAGTCGGCGGAGGATGAGATAGACGAGATACACTGAAAGAGCATGACAATCAAGTACTTGGATCTGTAGAAAGCATGGGCGTACCGGACACCCCGATCACGACTTGTCTTGCCTTGACTTCAGGGAGCCTCTGCAAGAATTGAGCAAGGGTTGGAGGAGGTAACGGAAATGTGGGCGACATGATCAAGGACTACCATTGTGGAGATACACATATGTTATCATATATATTAGTCTTCTCGTTGTAGAGCACATGGCACATGGCAGATACTCTGTGATAACTTAAACTTGGTAAGTGCAGAAAACAAATCCAAATAACAATGTATTTTGACCTCAATGTTCCCATTCCTCTCGCTCGTAGACAAAAAGAACTAGTATTTCTTGCCTCTCAGCTGGAGCAAGTCGAATCCCGCATCGACCTTCTCGTCCACTGTTCGTATCTAGCCCGTCGAGTCAATCTTTCTTCGTTTCTGACTCGATCCAGTAGGATATACCGTTATTGGATTTTCACAGACTGTACAGAAGCGGGTGGAAAAGACACATGTCAATGACCTTGATGTCTTACTGCCTGCACTCCGGAAACGCGATGGAATTCTGTATCTGAAAAGATTGAACATCATCCTCGACCAGGACAGCGAAAAAGGGTTTGGATTGGTACGATGATTGGCTACTGTCGTTCATTGTTTACATGTCTTCTACAGATCAATGCTAGCACTCCTTTGTTCGACACATACGATATCATTGCCCTCATCCCAACAACACATGCTACCTTCTCCCTTGCCTGCCTAACGCATTCTCAGCCCTCTCCTTTGACTGCCCACATCATCGCTCTCCCACTCACATTACCTCGCCTGCCTTTTCACATGAAACACACTCTGGTACGAACAGCAATCAAGAACGGGTCCGTGTTCGAAATTAACTATGTTGGTGCTCTTGGTGGTGAACATGACTCTGAAACCATGCAAGCCGGTGTAGCCGAGAGCGGAGCTTCTGCAAAAAGGAACTGGTGGGCTGCTTCTCGGGAACTTGTGAGAGTATCCAAGGGCAAGGGATTGTTATTGAGTGGAGGTGTCGCTTCGAGTGGGGACTTGCGCGCTCCACGCGACATTGGGAATTTGTATGGCTCCTTTTTTATGATACTATACAGATTATGAATATTGTTTTCAGGGTGACTATGCTTGGGTTGCCCCAAGACGTAGCTCATGCGATGTCAACAACTAATGCCAAATCTCTCGTCCTCCGTGCTCGTACGTGCAATGTCTCTTGTTCAACCTCTCAACTTTAAGGCGCTCGGCGTAGAAACTCGAAAAACATATAGGGCGGTGTTCTCAGAACCGAGGTTGGTCGTTCCCCAAAAGACTGACAACGTAACGGAAACAGGCACAAGAGAGGTAGTCATGAAAGATGAAACAACCACGGAAATCCCAACGCCCTCTGAAGGCCCTTCTAACTCTATGCTAACATCGAAAAAACGTACTCGTGAGGATGGGAGTGTAGATCTATCCACCACACTCATTAATCAAAAGATTGCCAATGATGATTCTGCCGATAAGCAGGGGCGAAAGAAGAAGCGGAAGAGGAATCGAGGCTCTGAAAATACATCATAAATTTTCTTAACTTGCGGTCATTCAACCTATCATCATCTATTTCCTAATATCTAATGTTATCTTCGGGCTGCCGGTAGCCCACTGCAAGCGGGTTGCTCAATGGTTGTGTAACGAAATGCTGAGCTTGTGTCCTTGTTGTTGTGGTGTGGAATAAGTATCACCACAAACAACGTCATCATGGAACTAGAATCCATTTCTTCGTTTCCAAATAATCGTCTCGACAATGAAATGTCATGTCATGTCATGGAAATAAGCCTGGTATGTTTTATGCAGCCATGTGACATTTGATTTGTCTCGTCGTTTAATTTTAGGGGCGAAGTTCACAAATGAGCAGATATAATACCAGACAATCAAAGTTTTGCTACAACCATAGGCTTTTTATATACCATTTCCAATCCTTGTCTCACGTTCTCCGTAATTGACACACTCTTCCTACTTTTACTTTCAACAAACACATGAGTATATCCTCCCACAGCAGTCGGTACTTCATTTCCTTTCACAAAAACACCTACTTCATACTCAACGGAACTTTTTCCAATCTTGTTGACACGTAATCCCAATTCAAGTATTTCTGGAAACGACACAGGCGCGAAAAACTTGGTTGATATATGTTATATAGTGGAGTCAATTGAGGAGAATAGAGAAGGACGTACATGACAATGTGATTCAACGACTAGACCGATGAGTGTGGTAGATGTTTTAGGATCCATTGAGCATTGCTCAATTAAATAGGTGTTGATTATGGAGTCGAATAGATGATAGTATATTGCGTTGTTCATATGTGAGTACTGGTCATTGTCGTTCCTATAAATCGTGTTGGAACTCCATGTGTGTAGTGACGTTCTTGAAGACAAGCATACCACCTGGTTCTATATGTCAAAAAGTAGGGATAATCTGAACGTTTACGTTGCTTGAGTGACATTATCGAGACAGAAGAAGACCATGTGACGCAAAGAGAACATAACATAGTGGTCTCAACTCCGGCAGATCCCCAAGGACTACATTTCCATCGTTGAAATAGCACGTCAGTTAAAGGCACTAGTGACTCTGACTTGGTCACATGCGTGAAAGGATAGCAGCAGCAGCCTCTCTGAATTCAATTCATTGGAAAGTTTTGATCGCCGTGTCGCGGTGAAGGCTTTTGGGATTAGGGGTTGGAGAAAGAGGCATCATTAGTATGATCAGCCAGACACTTGAGCAAGACGTCGTTGAACATGGGTTGAGGGTGCATGATGACCACCTGGAGTTGCTGCTCGAAGTCGATTTATATATATATTCATCCAGTGCTGCCTCAAACCTAAATCTATATATTCTTCATGCACTGGTTCCAGTCTTCATAGTTAGCAACCAAGTTCAGCGGGCCCTCTTTGACCAAGTAATGAACGCCGGTCCTGCAATTATCCTCCAGTTATCACTTTTTAACTTACCTTTCAATGCCAAAAATCTAGCCCAAGTCGATGATTCTGTGCGTGGAGTATGTACCGGCGAAAAGCACCGTCTCACCTCCATATACCGATTTGTGGGTGTATGTTCTCCTTGCTATTTCTCTCCACCCACAGGTATGCCATGAGTTCACCAATTCCCGTTATTTGTCATTTGACTCATCTCCCCATCATCAAATACAACCAATTTATCTGTATCTTTTCTGGTCCTCATTTGCTCATGTGATAGCAAACCCCACGATAAGTATCGGATTGGAATGAAGTGAGAACGAATACTTGCGAAGGGGACAATGATTACGTTTATCAAGGCACTCACCAGAGGGCGAAGTAGATAAGGCAGATGATCAAAAAAAACGAAAAGGAAGAAACGCAAGTCAAGATCGAATAAGGTCAAGGAGGAATCTCTAACTGAGGTTGGACCCACCGTTGAGGAATTGGTGGAATTGACGAAAATATCAGTGTTGGCTAAGTGACGCAGAAACATCAAGTAATCAGATTGGTTTGTTTTCAGACAGGTAATTTCAAATCCTTTGGCAAATTCTCTACAACTTCTCTAATCTTTTTCATAGTTGACGTCTTGTTCGCCAACCCATGCCTATAATCACATCTCGCATCTCTACAAGGACTTCCTTTCCAGCAATTTCTCGTCTCTGACCACTCTTCTATTCCACCTGGAAATAGAATACTATTTCCACTACAATCTCGGTTCAATTCATCTATCAACTTTGTTATAAGTAATCTCCAATAGGTAGGATCACAACAAAGTCGACAGTTCAATTGGAATTGGGAGCGATCTTGAAGATGTTGGCGGAATTGGTCTTTACGACGTTGATGCATTCGATAAAGAATAACTACTGAAGAAGCTGTAGGAAGACGCTCGAGCTGTATCAATGATGATGAGAATATATCAATGATCTTGAGTGTCTGTTCTGCAGCTTTTTGAGCCATTTCATTCCACCCCCATTTCATCGCAAGGCCATAAACTAAAATAGGTTCTTCTTCACGACGAAAAAGATAGGAGCGTAAAGTTGAAAGTGGGCCTGGAGCATCGAGAAATTGAATAATATCCAACATAGATCCTATTTCTGGGAGTGAAAGTTGTTCGATGGGTGTGGATAAAGGTAATCCACTAATCAAACACAGAACGCGTTCAAGTGGTAATGTAGGGAATGGAATTTGAAAGTGAGGTTTTCGTTGATTCGATGATGATATGGACTCAGTGGATTGAATATGATTGCGAAAATAATTTGAAGATTTTCGCAATGTGATGGATGGAAGACGAAATAATGTATAATGATCATTTGATGAAAGAATGATATCGGCTTCTTCATCATCGAATAAAGGGTGATAAAAAGGTTTAGCTTCTTCAATTTCGAGTGGCATGGACATCGGATGATGACGGGTTGGGTTAAGTCAGTCGACGTTCAGTCAAACGCTCAGTCGCGAGGCGCTCAACTGAGACGACTGACGTCAGAATGAGACAATTGTGATTTCATTCACAAAGGTACAATTCAAGGGTCTATTCACTATATTAATGATCCTAACGTACTAATACATGTACACATCTAATCAATCCTGTACGAGGTCTCCGACTCGGTGAGTAAGAACGAGATAGAATTAATTGGCTCGTAGATCATCCTTACCGCCCAGATGGGAATATGGAACCTGTTCTAAGTTCATTCAAGTCAAACTGAAAGTGATTAGTTTTCTTGCTGCACTGCTGTGCTTAAATTTTCGCACTCTCTTCAAGTCGTTGTCGCGATCTTCATTATGTAATGCTAAGTATTTTTAATCACTGGTATTTTTGACTGGATCACATTCAACGCCACATCTCTACACATCCCAAAATCTTGGTTTTTTGACATTTGGCAGCTGTTCGCTCATATTTCGAAAAAAATGAACGGTTCTCACTGTTGACTTCGAGCCAATGAAGAGTGAGAAGATGTGTTGTTTCAAAAAATAGTTATCTAGCAACGAGAGAAATCACCGAACAAACAGTAGCGACTAAGCAAAACGAAAGTCAAGAAGAAGAAATTTATCCTCCCTGCCAGTCCACCACATTCCATCTCAGCGAGTGCCATTACCGACTTTTAATCCAAGCATCACATCACTATTGCACCATCGGTGGTAGCAGAAGGAAAAGTCGTATCAGTTGCTGAGGCTAGAGTTCCGGCAGAAGGCGTGTCGGATGCGGATGTAGGATACACGAAAGTAGCGTTAGAATTGACCATAGAGGGAAGTGGTTGACCGTTAACAGCAGGAGGGTGTGAAACAGCGGTGGGAGTTGTTTTGCCTGATGCCTGGGAGATAGTTGAGGGAATATCGGTACCATTGTCGGAATGGATGCCAGTATTGTGACGGGAAGGAGGCATGGAGCCACCAGCGGGAGAGTTGGTAGAAGGTATATCGGTACTATTGATGGAAGGGAGATCAGTGCCGTGAGGGAAAGGAGGCATTTCATCAGTGGTGGAAGGAGAGTTCGCACTCCCAGCGGTGGAAGTGTGAGTCCCATCAATGGGACCGTGGGTGAGAGGAATATCAATACCATTGATGGAAGGGACGTCAGTGTCGCGAAGAAAAGGAGTGTTGACATCAAAGGAAGGAGATCTTGTATCCCAGACAGACGGAGGGTTGACACCACCAGCAGAAACGAGGGAGTGGGTGGAAGAAATATCAGCGCCACGAGCGTCAGGAGGGCTGGCGCAACTAGCAGAGGAAGAAGTCGAATCACTAGTTAAGGGGATGACCCAACCACCATGGATCAAATCGAAGAGAGATTCGGTACTGTGTGCTGAGGAAGGGTCTTCACATTTGTCAAGCGAAGAAATATCTCCACCATCACTGATGGGAGTGTCGACTGAGGTAGAATCAGTCCGGGAAGTAGTGTCGTGATTATCGACATCTTGATCGGAAGGCCGTGGAATTTTATTCTGGTTCATGTTTGGAATGGGATCCCAGAAATTGTCAGCTGCCAGTGCAGGAGACACAGTGTGTTTAGCACTTTGAGGACTGGGAGCGGCGTGCACTGATATAGTGAGAGTGATAAGAGCAATAAAGAATGAGACCTTCATAGCCATTGCAGATATGTTCAAAATCAATAGAAGGAGAAATGCTAGAGGAGGGACGTGTCTAACTTGTAATTGCCTCGAGGTTCTGTAGGTATTTTATACAAATCCTCTTGGAATATAAACTCCGCCTGCGCAGTGCACATGTCATGTTTCGATTTTTCTGGTTTCAGTTCTCATTGTCCTAGTAGTGTAATGCTGATAATCACCATTTAAAACGAGCAAACGCCGGTCTAGATCATTGAAGCGAGCAAGCGAGCGTGGCGGCGCCACATGAGTTATACTGAAAGCATATTATTGCAGAAGTAGGTGTGCATTCGCCAAAATAGCTTGTGGCGTAGCCCGAGAGCCGAACAACAGTCTTATTTATTTGTGAAGGACATATTTGATCATGAGAGCTGAGAATAGCAAGCGAAAAAACTCGGAGGATCCAACGCAAAGTACAGCATTCGGCATAAGGTGGGTGATGTATGATATGAGGTGAGGCATCATGTGTCGTTACAAACGGAAATGAGCATCGCATCGCCAAATGTGGTCAAATATGACAGCACGCCTGATGAGGATTACTACGTCAACACCAAAAATAAAGATTCTTCTCACAGTAACTGTCTCTGCAGTTTCTGTAAGTAGAACTCATGCTATTTCTCGTTCCCAACTTTCTCCGATAATGGAGGTTAAGTCATTTATACTCACTGCGGCAGCTGAAGGTGCCAAGTCATGTGTTACCGCTGACCTGTGGTACCATTAGAAAACTTACACACCAATTTCCCTACTGACCCTCCACATACACCAATGCTGATTGAAAAAACCAAGCCATGTGCAAAGTAGTTAATCAGGTCAATGCTGAACTTCAAAGAGGTTTGGATAAAGTGGATGTATCACTCGGAGGACTCGAGAATGATTCTCTGGCATGTCCTCAGGGATGGCGAACCAGGAAAGGAGCGGTCGGTGCAGTCAGTCGGCAAATGAGGGGCGTGAAATAGGTGGTGACCTTTCCCGGTCTTACATCACCAGTTCTCAAAAACACATATCCCATAGAGCATAAAAATTTCGTACAGATCTCATGACAAAGCATCATAGCAGAAAACAAATAAAACTACCATTAAAAACATTATTTCTTATTTGGGTCCACCATATTGCCTTCCGCAATGTTATTGAGATCATCCTCCTGAGCATCCAAACGCCAGACAGAAAGCCACATCAGAATACCAGTGACGAAAGCAAGAACACCCATGACACCGTAGTTCCATACAAGGAGAGGATCGTCTGCAAGGGCTATCGATGACTGTGTCAGCACCTTTGTGCAACAATTAGTTTCCAAGACAATTAACTCACAGACGAAAGCTTCGCCTAAAGCAGATGCAAGTGCAGAGGTGAACAAGAAGACAGCCATGACCAGTGATTTCATATTCTTAGGTGCCTTAGTGAAAGCATATTCGAGACCCGTGATTGATGCAAAGATTTCACTGAACGCGATAAGAACGTAGCTGGGAGAATGAAGATGTCATCAATCACGCAATCCGGTCCCATGAGAGATTGAAACTCACGATCCAGTCTGAATCCACACGTTCAAAGGCGAAGTGTCCAATCCTGTACAATCATTGGCATGCACACCACAAGGACTGGTTTTGTAGATGTAATGTTGAACAACTGCAGCCCAAACCATAGCTGCAGCTCCCGTGAAGAAACCAAGGGTGATCTTCTTGAGAGCACTGAAGTTTACACCAGCACGCCGGAGAGCCGGATAAAACTATTATTTCCGATGAATTTATCAGAATCAACTCTGAGTAAGAAAATGCGAGTAACTCACGAGGAGATCACATAAGGGAATGAAGATTATGAGTGCGAAGGGATCAAGGTTAGAGAGAACGTCATTAGGTAGACCGTGGGTGGCCATGGTAGCAGCCTGAGAAGTTAAATTATTATTGAGTTGGTTATATGTGAGCCCTACGACTTGGAATTAGCTCCGCCACACAGCCACTTATGGGTTTCACATACAGTACAATGGGAACCAGCCGAAGACGCTGCAAGCCTTGAGTCCACGCCTAACTTCATCCACCCAGTTGTCGTCAAAGGTCATCCAGGTCGGCCTCTCCCCTTTGATATTACTGGGCTTAACATTCTCCCAGAAGTCGTCAGCGGTCATATTCTTGAAAGTCCTATATGGGTTCCAGCTCCATCGATCCCTGGCAGCATAGCCGAACAAACGCAGAGAGGTTGCAAGAACTGAACCAGTTGGTGGTGACTTGTGGTAACGGTTGCGGCCAACCCAAAGGACGTAAGGACAAATAAGGAAGACAACGGTTGGAAGGGTATAAGCGAGGTAAAAACCAACAAACTAACGGAATATGTAGGTTATCATCGTATGCAAACGAAAGCAACATCGACGAACCTTCTCAGAATAGGACATACTAATTTGACCAATGAGAGCACCTATGTTAATGAAGAGGTAGAAATACTTGTGATATCCAAGGTTAAATACTCAACAAATGGGAAGGAAGAAGAAATCAATTCACCATGTACACCCGTGAGACGGTCATCGTAGGATCGACGATAACTCGCTCTCCATCCTTCGTAGTGACCACAAATAGTTTCTTGCGACGATATTGCTCTGCAACCAAGGGTGAAATGTTGGACTTGAAAAGGCCAGTACCTACGAAGGGGCAGCTCAGAAACCAGCTTGAATCAAGACTATCACAAGCTTTACTCACCAAGACCCATAACTATGAGCGCAACAACGAAAGCACCGATCGCACTCTGGTGCTCAATCACACCGGGAACCGCAGCGATGATGAGGAGAATATGACCTATGAGAGTAACAAAAACGGCCACGCAGATTGTCTTGTAACGACCCCAATATGTGTCTGCGATGTAGGCACCAAAAAGAGGTGTGATGTAGCACCTTGGCAATATTCAGAGTCAATTTTTATAGACAAAGGAAAACTACGTTACCAGAATTGATAGAAAGTTGTCAGACCAGTAGAGGCACGTTGACCCATTCCCAAAGCGCCAGCTTGTCCATTAAGACCGGCTGCACCAGTGCGTGAACCTGGCGGCAAAGGCCTTTGAATATAATTTGTCTGGAAAAAATTTGTACTCAGAATGTTAGGGAAATAATTGAAGATCAACCTACAAATACTACTTGACAACCGTAGAACTAAGGTGGGTTAGAAGGGTAGATGCAGAACCGACTTTCGGCGACACTTACCGAAAAGCGTTCTGCTAATTCAACGGTAGCAATCACTTTAATAGGTTGAGTGTCTCATGACTTGGTGAGACTGATTGACAGTTACTAACAGTAGGCGGCCCATGGAATTGAGTCGGCCACACGCCTCAAGGTTCGCTTCTCCTCCTCTGTCGGGAACTCGAGCCCGTCATGAACCCCATCCAGTTCTTGTTCAAGGTCAGAATCCGAGTGGAAGCCAGACTTTTCTGCTTCTGCGTGCTTGAGCTCGCTGATTGCCGCGACAGCGTTGTCGTCTTGTTGTATAGCAGACATGGCTTTATAACAGAAGCTGAACTAACCCGTACCGATGGGTAAGAAACCGGGGGAGAGAGGAAGGCGAACTCGGGTGAATTAATGGCGGCCAAGGCCTTATCTACTCCCCACACAGGTACAGGTTCCTGGGTAGAGCCGGGAATATGCAATCCATGCATGTGGGGTTTGGCAGAGTTTGGCAGGAATGATAGCAATACCGCGTGGGTGCTATCGTGCCCAGATAAGTCAGGATGAAAGATCTTGCAAAGAATTTGGCGGTTTGGCGCCTTAGCAAATATCTTCCTCGACCCTCTGGTGAGTATGCGCATGGAAAGGTAGCTATTTTCGGATCGTCAGGGCTTGTGCAACATGGATCAGGTACAATGTATTAATCTGTGTTTACGAAACAGTCAATTCTATCGCACATGCATCACACGACTGGGGAGTGATACAATGTGATGTGGTCATAGTCCCACGTCGACAACACGAGTGACTTCCCGTAGGCGATCTGGGAAAGTTTGACGACCCGGATAGGTTTATGCCGAGATGCCGGGAACGAATATGAAACTCAGATGTCTCATGACCCTTCCCGGAGTCTTATGGATCAAAGCTACCTGATGGCACGGAGGCTTGAAATTTATTTTGCCCTCTATCATAAGCTCCCGAGAAAATGCAGGCCTTATCTTCGAGTATCTTATCATTGACATGCGAGAGAGAGATAGATGAGTGAGTATCATAGAAAATAAAAATAGTTACAGTCCTGATAGCTTCGGTCCTTATCCAATTATGCCAGAGACTAATCCTCCTACATATACTAGATATCTCTAATATCTCTGATACTGAAAACAATGAGAAATTATCTAGACACAATTTTCTTGCTATTCAGGCTTTTGTTATGCTTGACTTCACTTCACCAGACAAAATGGCTGAGTTGGTCAGATATCAACTGAAAACATCGATGAATACTCTAGGCCCTACCTCAGTGTTTGCTAATAACATATTGCTTTTCTAAGCAGTGTTCTTCTTATCTATTCATGACTCTCAAGTTTGTACTAAAGACTAAGTAATAAAGGTTATCTTAGGCTTATCAGAATAGTTTATTATATTGACTCACCTTCAGATTTTTAATGTGAAAGTTACCCAAATTGGATTATGTAGTCTTTCTAGAAAGTTAAAAATACCTTGGACATGTGTTAGGGTTTGTTTCATCTTATGACTCACAATTGCTGCATCTTGCATATTCATATTCCACATGTTATATCAGTCAGCACCTTATGTAGTAGTAGAGGCCTCTTCATGTTTCCCTCATATGCTACTTATGTTTTCCTTATTGTTTACTCAAGGACATCTTTCTATATCCTCATGGTCATAAGGGGACCTGTCTTTGCACAAAGTTCTGATACCCAAACTTTACCCTGACCCTGCCAAACCCTATAGTGTTTTTGCTCTATCAGCTAGCATTTCTCTATCCCATTAGATCCCATAGTCTTTCTCAGGCCAACTTGCTGAACTCCATGGACTCCCACAAGCATATTGTTAACCTCTGTCATTGAACTCCTCTAGTATACCTGCTGTATATTTTCTTTCTTCCTCTTCTAGTAGATTTCTAGATATTTCTATTAGAGTTTCTAACTATCTGGCTACTATCATTCTCTACTAATATTAATACTATTCCACCAGATTGGAATGGATTCTATTAGTATTTATGTTAGAATTGAAGATAATAGACTTATTTTATTTTATTTTTCTTTCTTATTTTTATTTTTATTTTATCTTATTTTCTTATTTTGAACTTAGGGTTAGGGTTTAGTGTTTAGTGTGATATTATATATATTATATATGACTGTCACAGTTGTCACACATCAGTCATATATGTCAAAGTCATAAGTTATACAATCATATAATATATAGAAGAACATCAAAGATTCTAAAACAATGATGTTACAATTCAAGACTCAAAGTGCTAAGTTAAGAAAAGAATCTTGTATTAGAGTTAACTGTAAGCCTGCTACTTATCTGAGTTCCCATAATTAGCATAAATACTTCCAGTTAGCTAAAAGTATAAGCTTTCAGTTAACTTGCCTTTTAGCATAGTTAGTTTAGTGTTAGTAGTTTAGCTATATTATATTAATATAAAAGAACTCAATAGAGTTCCAAATACAAAGTGTTTACCTTATATATATTGGGCTAATGGTTTGTGCTACACTTAATCTAGCCTATTCTGAAAAGTATATATTATTCATAAGGCCAATATATAGTAAATATGTTGTATAATGTTATTGTTCTGAAATCTTCCATGTTTTTTTATATAATGCATGATCATGTGACTGTGACTGACATGTGACTAATTTGTGACAGTCATGTGTAATATCATACTAATATCTAACCCTAAGTCTAAAATACAAAAATAAATAGAAATAAAAATAAAAATAAACAAGAAATAAAGAAAAAACAAAGTCTATTAATCTTCAACTCTGATAAATAATGTCATACAACATATTTACTATATGGTAACCTTATGAATAATATATAGCTTTTAAGGTAGGTTAGTATTAGTCTTATATAGACTACTAGCTAGTATTATGACTTAAGACTTAGTGACTAGTCAAAAAGAATCTTATATAAGGTTTACACAAGAGAACTCAATAGAGTTCCTAGTATAATATATCTATCTTATATATATTAGACTAATAGTCTATACTACACAAATTTTAGCCTATTCTAAAGGTTATGTATATTATATACTATTGATATATAATATAATATTGTTCTTCTAAAATCTTCTATATTCTTTCATGTGTTATATGATCATATGACTGTAACTTGTGTACCTTGATGTGTAATATCATACTAACTCTTAACTTTAAGCCTGAAAATAAGAAAATAAATAGAAAAGAAAATGAAAATAGATAGAGTCTATTATTTTTAACTCTGATAGCCAGTGTACTAGGAACTCTATTGAGTTTTTTTATATTAATCTAATATAAGATTTATCTTTTGCTCTTATACTTAAGTTTAAGTTATAATAATTCATGATAGTTGCTACTCTTAGAAGTTCTCATTCAGTTCTTTTAGAACTTTCTGAATATTGTGACAACCACTAACTAAGATAGTCAATAGCATACTAAGTAATCTTATAAAGTAAGAATCTTGTGGAGATTATAAGAGAACTCAATAAGGAGTCTTATATTATATATACTATTATTACAAGTTCTACTCTAAACTACATATATTATTTATGAGTTTATTATACTGTTACTATAAGACAAATATGCTATAATCATACTCTTAATATCATTGTTCTAGTTTCTTCTACTGCATTCCAGACTTATAATATTACATCATGTGGTAATATGGTCACATGCCTCTTTATTGTTCAAGAAATAAAATAAAAAGAGAAATCAAATCAAAGAAAATAAATAAAAAGAAATAAAAATCAAAGTAAAATATAAGAGTTCAAGCATACCATGATAGTATACCTTTTAAGGTTTTGCCTCTAGAGAAACTTACCTTCTTTTCTCTTTTCATTTTATCTAACTTTTTTTCAATCTCTTTAAATATTTATCTTTAAACTTTCTATCATTCTATCCAACCAAATCTCTTCTCTTTCTTAATCTCTTTTTTTAAGTTTTTTACTAGGTCTATTACATCTTCTAAATTCTCCAATCCTTCCCAAGTGTCTTCTTCTACTATATATCTCTTCCATCTAACCAAATACTTTAGCTTCTTTTTTATATCTCTTCTATTCAATATTTTTTTGACTTTATATTTTTTTCTCTATCTATCTCTATTAGAGGGGATAGAATCTTCTTTTGTCTCTTTATCTGCTTCTGATACATTACTATCCTACTCACATTGACTACTAGGTGAATTTTCATTAACACCAGTAATTCTAACTCTACTATATAATTTTCTTTATTTTATAAGGTTCCACAAACTTTTCTACTAACTTTTTTGTTTCTCTATTTCTCATCTGTTATATCAAATCTTTCATACTTAATAACACTCTGTCTTTTATCTTATACTCTACTGTCTCCTTTCTATTTCTATTCACATATTTTCATTTCTTTCTGTGATTTTTTCAATGCTGCTTTTGCATACTTATATGTCTTCTTTATTTTCTTTACAAATTCTTCTGCTTTTGCATACTTATGCTTTTTTCTTATCTCAATACCCATCCTTAGTTTTTTTTTAATAGTTAACTTTGAGCAGTAATGAATTTGTAGCTTTATTTACTTTGTTGTTAAAGACAAACTCTGCAGTTGCCAACCATTCTGACCAATTAATATTAATTTGCCTATAATTGATGTATATTCTCAAATACTGCTCCAACTCTTGATTTGTCCTCTCCATCTGTCTATTTGTCTATGGATGAAAAGCTATTAATAGCTTTGTTTCTATTCCCAACATCTTGTTTAACTCCTTTATCAATTTTGCTACAAACTATAGCCTTTTATCTGAAATCACTCTCCAGAAACTTATATAACTTTTATACATTGTTTCTAAACAACCTTGCTAATCTCTCTGCTATTATTTTCTCTGTCATTGCTATAAAATATAACATTTTTGAAAACCTATCACATACTACTAAGATTGAGTTGTGAGCACCAGATACCAGTAACAGTTTTTCTGGTATTACATTCAGTCTTAATTTTTCTGCTGGTATTTCCACCCTATTCTTCATTCTTTGACACTGATTACATTTCTCCATATATTATTTCACTTTCTTAGTAACTCTTGGCCACCAGTAATTTCTAGTAATCAATTCTACTGTCTTCTACTGTTTTCTGTACTCTGTTATTAGTATATTATAGTGAAGCCAAATAATCTCTAACCTCAAACTTTCCTTCCTTTGGAACATATATCTTTCCTTCCTTTAACACCAACTTATCATTTCTCAATATTTTAACTCCAGTCTTCTTTATTTTTTCCACTACTTTTACTATCTTATCATCTTTTATCTCTGATTTTTTTAATTATTTTCTATAATTTCTTCCCTTAATCAATAACTGGTTTTTTTCTATTGGTCTAATCTCCAATTATTCCTTCTTCAACTTTCATTATCTCCTTCTTCTGCCCAATTTATTCTTTTGCTTAAACTATTTGCTTGTCTCATACTCTTGCTAGCTATATGCTTTAAGGTGAAATCAAATCTTGATAAATACAAGGTCTATTTAGGCTGTTTTTAATTTAACTTCTAGGCTTTCATAAAATACTTCAAGTTTTTATAATTAGTCCAAATTTTGAAACAACTTTTGGTATCTTCTAAGAAATACCTCTACACCTCTAAATACCTAATAATTGCTAACATCTCTTTATCATGAATTTCATAATTTCTTTCAGTTTCATTCAAAAGTTTCAAAATATAGGCTACTAGCCTCTACTTTTCATTCTTATACTTTATTAATAATACTTCTTCTATAACAAAGTTTGATATATTTACTTTTACTCTTATTTTCTTATCTAAGTCTGATGTTACTAAGACTGACTTCATTATAAATCTTTTCTTTAACTCCTCAAATACTCTCTACTGTTTCTCTTCTCAATTATACTTTTACATCTTTTCTTGTTATTTCATAAAAAGATTTTGCTACTCTTATAAAATTCTTAATAAATGATCTATAATAATTTGCTAATTCTAAGAACTTCTGTATATTCTTCACACTCCTTAGTACTGGCCAATCCACTACTCCTTTGTTAGGACTGTAAATATTGGACTTGGTTTATTTTATTTTTACTTTTATTTTTCATTTATTTCTTATTTCGAGACTTAGGGTTAGGGTTAGCATTTGATATTACAGGTTACTGTCACAATTGTCACATGATCACATGATACAGAGAATGTTGTAAAAGATTCTAGAACAAATAATGTCATATAGCATAATAGTAATAATATGTTAGCCTTGTGTAAAGCATATATACTTTAAGGTAAAATAGTTGTAGTATATACACAGACCATAGTCTATGGTATATAAGGTAAACTAGTTTGTACTTAGGACTCCATCAAGTTCTCTTGTGTAAACCCTATACAAGATTTCTTCTTTTGACTAACTTTAAGGTTTTAAGTTCATAATATACTTATTTTTCCAGTTTTACAAATAAGTTATTCTCTACCATTTTTTTATACTTCTTTCATAATATTGTCATGTTATTCCTCTGTTTCTGTTCCCACCATCATATTATTAATAAATACTGCTATATTTCTTGCCTCTATCATATCTCTTATTCAAAGACACTGTTAAGAACGAAGGAAGTGGACTTAATATTTTATCTTCTTTTCTTCTCTCATTTTTATTTTATTTTTGATTTATTTTCCTTTATTCTATTTTTAGAACTAGGGTTAGGGTTAGAGTGACAAGATCATACTGTCACA